>Ga0255779_1000344_pt1 | contig 59485 bp, 51 predicted proteins | sample 011ome_21_FD_179977 | JGI IMG/M metagenome (GOLD analysis project Ga0255779, IMG submission 179977) | Coastal salt marsh microbial communities from the Groves Creek Marsh, Skidaway Island, Georgia - 011508AT metaG (version 2) | ecosystem: Environmental > Aquatic > Marine > Intertidal zone > Salt... | reverse complement strand
TTCTCGAGGGCACGGGTTTGGATTGATCTGGTTCAAGGGGCCGGATTTTGAGCTTGTTGAAATCGATGCAACGATAGTGGGTCCTCACAGCCTAGTGCTGGAAGACTTGGATGGGGATGGAGACTTGGATGCCGCGACCTGCGGCCACTACGAAACGGGTGTTGTCGCCTGGTACGAAAACGACGGAGAAGCGAATTTCACGAAGCATGTCATTGATGTGAACCAGGGTTCCTACGACATGCGGGCAGAGGACATGGACGGGGATGGGGATCTAGATTTTCTTATCGCGGGCCACTGGACAGGAAACGTTGTCTGGTATGAGCGGAAGTGAGGTTTTATCTGTGGTTTGTTGCACTGGCTTACGAATAATTTTATCAACTATGAAATCAATATTAACTCGTCTAATTAGAACCAGTTCATTCGTGGTTTTGTTCAGTTCCTGCTTAGTCACTGGGGCGGACAAACCGAATATACTCTTCATTTTCGCGGATGACCAAAGCTACGAGACGATCGCGGCTCTGGGAAACAAGGAGATAAGCACTCCCAATCTCGACCGTCTCGTAAATATGGGTACAGCTTTCACCAATACCTACAATATGGGGGCATGGAATGGCGCTGTCTGCGTGGCTTCCCGTAATATGCTCAACACGGGACGTTTCGTCTGGAGAGCGCATGCCAAAGAACCGGGGCATAAGGAGCTTGCTCAGCAGAATGGGTTTTGGTCTCAGTTGTTGGAGAAAAGTGGCTACACCACCTACATGTCAGGGAAATGGCATGTGAAGATCGATCCGGCCACGATCTTTAACCATGTGGTCAACCCCCGGCCCGGTATGCCGAACCAAACAAAGGAGGGCTACAACCGTCCCATAGAGGGCCAACTGGATGTTTGGTCACCGTACGACCAGTCATTTGAGGGATTCTGGAAAGGGGGCAAGCACTGGAGCGAAGTCCTTGCAGATGACGCGGACAACTTTTTCGAGAATGCCGCCCAAGAGGAAAAGCCCTTTTTCATGTATCTCGCGTTTAACGCGCCGCACGATCCGCGTCAGGCCCCTAAACGCTTTGTCGACATGTATCCGGTGGGCGATGTAGTGGTCCCCGCGAGCTACCAACCGCTTTATCCCTATGCGGAGGAAATCGGTTGTGGCCCGAGGTTACGTGATGAAAAACTAGCTCCTTTCCCTCGTACCGACTATGCGGTACGCGTTAACCGACAGGAGTATTTTGCGATTATCAGTCACATGGATGAGCAGATTGGGAGAATCCTGGACGCTTTGGAGAAAAGTGGGAAGCAGGACAATACGTACATCTTTTTCACTTCAGACCATGGGCTCGCCTGTGGACATCATGGATTGATCGGAAAGCAGAATATGTACGAACACAGCGTTAAGCCACCATTGGTTGTGGTTGGTCCAGGAATACCAAAAGGGGAGAAAAGGGATGCGATGGTGTACCTTCAGGATGTCATGGCGACTACTCTAGACTTGGCCAAGGCAAGGAAACCGGACTATGTGGAATTCAATAGCCTGCTACCTTTGATAAAAGACCCATCAAAGAAAAGTGAATACGATGCTATTTATGGCTGCTATTTGGCTGACAAGCAGCGCATGATTCGAGATAGAGATTTTAAGCTGATTGTCTATCCTCAGGCCAAGAGGGTCCGCCTTTACGATCTGGGTTCAGACCCGATGGAATTGAATGATCTCTCCGGCGCTCCTGCTCAATGGGATCGGGTACGCGCGCTCTACAACCGGCTACGGAAGCTGCAAGTTGAAATGGATGATGAATTGGATCTGGACGAGTACTTCCCAGAACTGGCTAATGGCTGATTGTCAGATTCAGGTTGTAATTATCCTCACCACGAAGCGGGACACCCGGATAGATTCATCCGGCGGATGTGTCATCTCGAATTTATATCCATCCTTCGGCTGAAGCCTTATTCCCCGATTAAGTTCTTGTTGAACCTTTCCTCGGAGATATTCTGGGCAGCCTCGCAATCTCGATCTATGAAAATTCCCCCTAAAATCGCATTATCCCTTTTAGCGACAACACTCATTTCATGTGTGAGCTGTTCGAAAACCTCAAACGTCAAAACGGTTAGCGACCTCGACAACAGTCGAGACTGGGGTATCTACCGGGGAGACCAACGATCCAATCAGTTCTCGTCTCTTGAGCAGATCAATGCGGGAAACGTACAACAACTTGAAGTTGCCTGGACCTACCACACGGGAGACGCCACGGGAGGATCTTCCATTCAGTCGAACCCCATTGTCATCGATGGCATCCTGTATTTCGTTTCGCCTGCGGGCCAACTGACCGCTCTTGATGCGGCGAGCGGGGAAGCCATTTGGAAATACGATCCCAGAAGCCCTGAACAAAAAGGGGGAGACTACGCGGTCATTAGTCGGGGAGCGACTTACTGGTCGGACGGAGATGAACAACGGATTTTCTATTCGACTGATTCTTATGTTCATGCGGTTGATGCCAAAAGCGGCCAGAAGGTTGAATCATTCGGAGAGAGCGGGAAAATTGATTTCAGGCGCGACTTGGGCGTAGATCCTCAGTTTGTGGATACGGGTATGACATCGCCTCCGGCGGTATTCGAAAACTTTCTCATTCTAGGCACGCGAGTTGGGGAAGGTTTTGGTTCTTCCCCGGGTCATATTCGCGCGTACGATACGGTGACCGGTGAGTTCCGGTGGATTTTTCATACCATTCCTCAAAAAAGAGAATTTGGGTACGACACGTGGGAGTGGGTCGAAGGGGAAACCTACGGTGGCGCTAATCCTTGGGGGGGGCTGACCGTGGATGAAGAGAAAGGCTGGGTCTTTGCAGCGACGGGATCGCCCACCTACGATTTTTATGGTGCCAACCGCAAGGGGCAGAATCTCTTCGGCAACTGTGTGCTCGCCCTCAACGCTCGAACAGGAGAACGAGTTTGGCACTACCAAACGGTTCATCACGACATTTGGGATATGGACAATCCACCGGCTCCGATTTTGGTGGAGCTCAATGTCGACGGAAAGCCGCGAGACGCGGTGATCCAAATGACGAAGATGGGCTATCTGTTTGTTTTGGATCGGGAAACGGGTGAGCCGATTTTCGAAGTCGAAGAACGACCGGTACCCAAATCGGATGTACCGGGAGAAGAAGCCTGGCCCACTCAACCGTTCCCCTTGAAGCCGCCCCCTCTGGTGCGGCAGGGATTTACCGAATACGATTTAGCTAGGCGGACGCCAGAAGTGGAGGCCAAAGCGAAGGCGGTTTTCGAGGCATACGGCCCATCGACCATGTTTCAGCCCTTTAGCACGAAAGGACACGTCCTGTTTCCCGGAATGTCTGGAGGCATGGAGTATCACGGGGCTTCGTTCGACACTGATCGCAACCTTCTTTATGTGAATGTGAACGAGAGCTCGAATCTCGTGCGTCTTCAGCCTACCGTATTGCTCAAGGACGACTCTGGCCTAGGCGACTACGAAAAAGGTAAACTGCTTTACCAGCTTAATTGCTCCTCTTGTCACGGACTGGAGCTGAAAGGGCTTCCTCCAGCGATTCCGGCTTTGGCGAACAATCCAAAGTCAAACGAGGAGTTAATCCGAACGATTCGCCAGGGCAAAGGGGCCATGCAATCGTACCGAAGTTTTTCGGACGATCAATTGGAAGGTCTCATGAGTTACATTCGCGAACCGGACGGAACGCCCATTGATGTGGAAGGTCATGAAACAAAAACCGTGTATCTGATGGACGGTTACACGCGAATGATAGATGAGGAGGATGGTCTGCCGTTGTTTTCTCCTCCGTATGGCAGCCTAGCAGCCGTGGATCTGAACGACGGAACGATCAAGTGGAAGCAACCCTTGGGAGAGTATCCCGAACTCGTGAAACTAGGGATGAGGAATACCGGTACCCGGAATTTCGGCGGCGCTGTGGCGACGGCTGGGGGACTTGTCTTCATCGGCGGCACCGCGGACGAGAAGTTTAGGGCATTTGATACGGAAACGGGCGAAGTGCTTTGGGAGTTCCAGCTTCCCTTCGGAGGCTACGCAACTCCCTCAGTTTTCGAAGTAGGTGGTCGCCAATTCGTTGTGGTTTGCGCCGGTGGTGGCCAGAAGGTTCATCGGACCGCGTCAGGAGATGCGGTCTATGCCTTTGCCCTGCCAGAGAAGTAGTGGTGGCGCTGGGGAAAAGATGGTCAAGCGGCTTCGATACGGGCTTGAGATGTCCGGCCGCTATGATTGTAATTTTCAGCCAACTACGGATTTCGTCCCGCTAGTCCTCGCCTAGGAAGCGCAGCTTACACAGCGAGTGGCATAGGGAACGGCCGCCAGTCTATCATCGGGAATGGGATTGCCGCATTTAGCGCAGATTCCATACACGCCGTTTTTCACGCGCTCGAGGGCGAATTTGATCTGCGCTACTTCTTCTTCGCTCGCATGCCCGAGGGCCTCTAGCGTTTCGTCGTTTTCCGCTTCTGTCGCCATCTCCTCGAAATCGTCGTCGCCAGGAGCTCCTAAGGAGTGGTCAATCAGCTCCATTCGCTTTGTTAGCTCGGCGAGCCGTTTTTCGAGAGTTTCTTCTATTAACTTTAGATCTTGCATCTGTCTCTCTTTATAAATGATTGGAGCAACAATTGCAGCAAAAAATTAGGAAAACGTATGTCTATTTGTTTTCATCTAGTGAAAGGGTAGCGTGACTAGTCAAAAAAAGGAAACAGCTTCATTAGTTCCTCTTTCGAAGGGCGTGAGCCATACTCACAAAGCTCAAATGCTTCCGCATACTGTATCGCATTTCCTCTCTGTTCGCCGTAGAGTTCGACTAGTTTGGCACGAAAGCGATTTGCGATACTGGCGTAGCGCCGCTTCATGGTCTCCGCTAGCTGCGCTTTCCTTTTTGCTCGCTCGGGACCTTTCGGTGGAACGGGTACGACCGACTCGAAATCTCGGGTAGCCCAGAAGCTCTCTATCTGTGATTCCAGTTTCCACAGAGCATCAATCTTCTGTTCAATGACCTCGTCGATGCTCACTACTACGTCTGGATCCATGGGGTTCGGCTTTCGGAACCCGTCCTCAGTGTATAGAAACACGGGATTTTTGGTCAGATTCGGGACGGTTGGCAGGAACGACTTGACGATTACCATAAAGGCAGCGTCTTGCACGAGGATGCCTGTGTAGCGATGGTCCGGATGATAGTCATTAGGTCGATGGGCAATCACGATATCAGCTTTCCACTCGCGGATTGATTTCGTTACCATGCGTCGGTTCTCCAAAGTGGGCATAAGCTCGCCATCGTGAATATCGTATACTTCGGTCGCTTCCACGCCGAGGACTTTGTCTGCCGCTCTGACCTCCTCGATACGCCGCACCGCGAGTGGCGCGCCTGCTTCCCGAGCATGGCCGATGTCACCGTTCGTTGTGGAAACGAATTTCACATGGTGTCCCTTTGCCGCCCACAAAGCGGCGGTGCCTCCCGCTTCGAGTTCGGCATCATCCGGATGCGCTCCAATGACAATGATCCGGAGTTTTTCGTCATCGGAGTCCCCGTAACAACAAACGACTGGAGTGAAGAGGCAAATCGCGAGAACACAGTTAAGGCGACAAAAGAGAGAATCTCGAAAGGGGAATGAGGGGTTCATAATATGGGGAACTAAAAAGCGAGGATGGGTGGCGCGAGCTTCATTGTCAAATCTGGCGATAGGATTCTGCCGGATCGAGACGTTCTTTTCTAGCTAGGCAATGGTAGAATCGCTTTGGGGCAGTTGTCGTCGGAAGACCCCATTTTGGGGTTAGGGCTTCCTTGCAGGACGCTTCCTGTGGTAGGGTCGACGTATGCCTGATCTAGTGCTAGAGCCTGTCCAGATTGTAGCGATTACGCTGTTTGTCTCTATCGTTCTATTTGAGGCACTGCTTCCTTTTCGAGAATACCGTCACCGATTAAGTCATTTGGGCAAGAACGGGGTCTTTGCGGTTTGCAATACGGTCATTCTCGCTCTGTTTGGGGCCATTTTGAATGTGGCGGCGTTTGTCTGGATCGCGGAGAACCACATCGGGTTTCTGAATTTTTTTGAAATGCCGTTTTGGATGGCTGCTCTGATCGCATCGATCCTGTTCGATGCCTGGCTTTATGTCTGGCACCGACTCAACCATGTCATACCGTTTTTCTGGCGGTTTCATCAAGTCCATCACAGTGACCTGGAAATGGACTTTTCGACTGCGTTGCGATTTCACCCAGGAGAAATCCTTTTGTCGTCGATCGTAAACATAGCAGTCTTTGCCATTCTAGGATTAAGCATAGAGCACCTAGTGATCTATAAGATTGTATTCAATATCAACGTACTTTGGCATCACAGCAATGTCGCTCTGAGCGAAAAATGGGACCGGCTGCTACGCCTGGTTCTAGTCAGCCCGAATATGCATCGGGTTCATCACTCTATGAGGGTCAAAGAGACCAATTCCAACTATTCCAGCGTGCTGAGTATCTGGGACCGCTTGTTTGGCAGCTACCGTTTTAGCGACCCGAAGAAGATTGTCTTTGGACTGAATTACGATCGCGGGGCGGAAGACCAAACGATCGCCCGATTATTGAGCAGACCATTCAAGAACAAAAACGATCGGTGAACGATGTCGTTATGGTTTTGGCTTCCCGGAAGGACGATTTCTGATAATCTTGCGAGTCAGTATGTTCTGGAAGCCGGTTAAAAAGATCACTGCTAAGGAAGCGATGGATCTTATGAAGAGTTCGAACCCTATATTCATCGATGTGAGGCTCCCAACACACTACCGTAAGTCGCACATCAGGGGGGCTCTCAATGCCAATCGAAAAACGGTTCAGCAGGATCTGGATCTAGATGACAAAGCGGTTCCTATTATCTGTTATTGCTACAGTGGTTTCTCCAGCAAGACCGCCTGCCGGAATTTGGAGCAAATCGGCTATGTAAACGTCTACAACCTAAAGAGAGGATTTCCTGCTTGGAAAAGGGCGGGAGGCGAAATTGAGAATCAAGCGTAGCCTGGTTTCAGGCTGGCTTGCGCATAGGCTCGTTTTGTTTCAACAATACTAGGTAATGGGGATCCGATCAAAATGACCACAGTTCTTGTCACAGGCGCCAGCAGAGGAATTGGTTTAGAGTTTGTCAGACAGTATGCGCGCTCAGGATATTCAGTTATCGCGACCTGTAGAACTCCGGAAAAGGCGAGCCAACTGTCCGCAATGTTGAATGGAGCCGTGAACATCTCGGTTGAGCGATTGGATGTTTCGTCGGACAAAAGCATCCAAGCTTTGATTGCGGCGTTGAATGAACGAGCGGTTACGGTCGACCTACTAATCTCGAACGCGGGAATTCTAGTCAATGAGCACTTCCACAATTGGAGTCGGGATTCGTTTCAGAAAACACTGGATACTAATGTAGTCGGTTCGGCCATGTTGGTTCAGTCGCTCGACCCGGTTCTTTCCCAGTCGGCTAAAGTAGTCCAACTATCGTCCAGACTCGGTTCGCTGGAGTGGGGAGGCCAGGGAATGTCTGACGGAGATTCCTACGCAATCAGCAAGGCGGCTCTCAACATGCTGACGGTCCGGCTCGCTTCAATTTACGAAGGGAGCAAGCGAATCGTCGTCTCCATAAGTCCTGGCTGGGTAGCCACCGACATGGGAGGCTCAGAGGCCACGTTATCTGTGGAAGCTTCGGTTTCTAAGATGGTTCCGACCATCGAGGCGTTGACAGATTCGGACTCGGGCCGTTTTATCGACAACGAAGGAAACGCTCTGCCCTGGTGAAGCAAAAGAAGTCGAGATTGCCGCTCAAACGACGAGACGCATCGAGTGTCCCGATGGCTCCCATGATCGACATGGTGTTTTTGCTGCTCGTTTTTTTCATGTGCGTCAGTTCACTCTCGCAAGCCGGGCACCGAGTAGAACTCGAGCTGCCGGAATCAACCGCTAGCGAAACTCCCAAAGACCTATCCAATCGAATCATTCTTTCGATTCAAAAAGACGGTACGGCCTATCTGGGAGGCGCTAAAATCGAAGAGGGCAAGCTGGAGGCCCGATTACGTGAAATGCAGGAGCTTTACCCTGCAATCAAGCTTCGCATCAGAGCGGATCAAGTGACGAAGTTTGAGCATGTGAAGCAAGCGATGTCAGCGGCCACCAAAGCGGGAATCAGCGACTACATTTACGGGACGATCTAGGGAGAATGAGCCTAAAGCGATCCAGTAAAAAAGGGAAGCGACTCCGTATTGGGAATTTGGAGCTACCGATTGCTCCGATGATCGATGTCGTATTCCTCCTCCTATTCTACTTTATGGTTAGCGCCACCCTTCAGAAGCAGGAAGCGGATATCAGCTTTAGCTTGCCAGGCAGAATTCAACAGGATGAGCCCATCGAAATGCCAGACGAGCAGATTGTGCAGATTTTGGCCAACGGCCAAGCATTAGTGAATGACTACCCTTACGACAGTCCGGAAGCGCCTCGTTATCGACAACTGGAAACGATGCTCAACCGTTTCCGGGAAGCGAGTGAATCGAATCTGGTGGAAGCCCGCATTACCTTGGCGCCTGATGACGAGACTGCCCATGAAATGGTGGTCAAGGTAATGGACGCCTGCTCGCATGCGGGAATTGAGTCGGTTACCTTCGCATTCGCGAATTAGGGGTAGATAGACTGGCACGGTCTGGATCGTTGGAATCGATTTGGGATATGCGGCTCGCTGCGGCGATTGAGCCCTACCTTTTGTCGGGGGCACTATTGTATTGCCTTCAGTAGAGGCTTTTGAAGCATCTCACCGCATGGCTAAAAAATCGCAGGCTACATGGGGTGGACGCTTTTCGAAGGGACCGGCTGAACTGATGTTGACGTTCGGCGAATCGGTTTCATTCGACAAGCGCCTGGCGCCGTTCGACATCGCGGTGAATCGGGCCCACACTGCTATGCTTCACCATGTCGGGCTGCTTACTCGCCGTGAGCTCCAAGCCATACACAAAGGACTCAAAATTGTAGAAAAGCAGATTGCGGACGGAAAACTGAAATGGAATGCCGCATTCGAGGATGTTCACATGAACATCGAGCAAGCCCTGACCAAAATAGCTCCCGAAGCGGCTAAGATGCACACGGCGCGGAGCCGGAATGACCAAGTGGCCACGGACTCACGCCTCTTCTTTAAGTTCGCGTGTGAACGGATTCTGTCTTTGTTGCAAACGCTGCAGAAGTCGATTTTGAAGGTCGCTGAAGCCAATTCAGGCGTATCGATTCCTGGATACACGCACTTGCAGCGGGCTCAGCCGGTGTCAGTTGCGCACCACTTATTGGCCTACGTGGAAATGTTCAGCCGGGATATTAGTCGTTTCAAACGACTGCACGACGATGCCAATTGGTGTCCATTGGGTTCTGGAGCAATCGCGGGAACGACGTTACCGATTGATCGGGAATTCACGGCTAAGGAACTGGGATTTGTCGATGCGAAAGGGAAAGCGCGCGTTACTACGAACAGCATGGATGCGGTTGCGGACCGCGATCTGTTCTTGGATTTCGCCCACGTCTGCGCCATGTGCGCTACCCATTTCTCTCGAGTCTCCGAGGACGTCATTTTGTGGAATAGCACCGAGTTTGGATACGTGAATCTACCGGACGCGTTTTGTACGGGTTCGAGTTTGATGCCGCAGAAAAAGAATCCTGATTCCATGGAATTGCTACGCGGGAAGTCTGGTCGGATTATCGGAAATCTCCAATCGCTTTACACGATGGTCAAAGGGCTACCTTTGACTTACAACCGCGATTTACAGGAAGACAAAGTTCAAGTGTTTGACAGCTTCGACCAAATTGAGCTCTGCCTTCAAGTTCTGGCCGGAACGATTGCTGGCATGCGGTTCAATAAAGCCCGGTGTCAGGATGCCGTAGCCGATCCTGGACTGTTGGCAACCGATTTGGCCGACTGGCTGGTGGAGCAAGGTGTGGCGTTCCGCGATGCCCATCATGTGGTGGGAGCTATGGTGGCGAGAGCGGAAAAGCTTAAGCTTCCCTTGAATGAGGTCCCTCAAAAAGATGCTGAGGCGATTCACCCAAAGCTTAAGGGGGAGTGGAGATGCGTCTTCGATCTGGACCGGGCCTTTAGGTCACGGGAAGGAACAGGCATGCCGGGACCTAAGCAGATAAAAAGGCAACTGAACCGCTGGAACAAAGCCTACGGTTCCTGATACAGCCATTTTTCTATGGCTAGGATTTCCATACTCTCCGATCAGGTAGCGAATCAGATCGCAGCGGGTGAGGTCATCGAGCGGCCCGCATCAATCGTTAAGGAACTGGTTGAGAACAGTCTGGATGCGGGAGCGACTTCGATTGAAGTAGAGTTTAAAAAGGGTGGCTCAAACTACATTCGCATCGAGGATAATGGATGCGGAATGAGCAAGGATGACGCTCTGCTTTCCCTGGAGAGACATGCAACCAGCAAAATCAAGAGTGCCGGTGACCTGAATCGACTTTCATCCATGGGGTTCCGCGGCGAGGCAATCCCGTCGATCGCATCAGTATCACGTTTTCTGCTACAAACACGAGAGCCCGAATCGGAAAGTGGAACAGAAATACTGGTAGATGCCGGGAAATTGATTCATTGCCGCGAATGCGGCATGCCTCCTGGAACCCGAATTACGGTATCGCAACTTTTCAATTCGGTTCCCGCGCGCAGGAAGTTTCTGAAAACAGTCGCTACGGAGTCGGCGCATATCGTTCACCATACGCGTTTGTATGCGCTGGCTCATCCAGAGGTTTCCTTCGCGCTGATAGACGATGGAAGAACGCTCTTCCAAACCCCGGCCTGCCCGAGATTAAAAGATAGGGTAATGGAGATTTTCGGCAAAGCCGCAACGGGAAATCTCATCGAGGTCGATGAGGAGGAAAGTGGACTGCGCCTGAGCGGATTGATCGGGGCTCCTGGACATTCGCGTTCGAGCCGTCACGAGATGCTGATTTTTGTCAATAACCGCCCGGTCGAGAGCCGTACCTTGGGTTACGCATTAATTGAATCCTATTACGGTCATATACCCAAAGGCCGATACCCGGTGGCCTTTCTCTTTCTCGAGATGCCTCCTTCCCAGGTGGATGTGAATGTGCATCCGGCTAAAAGGGAAATTCGATTTAGAAACGAGGCGAGTGTACGCGGTTTTGCCGTGCGCTCGATTTTGAAGGCTCTCAAGGAAACCGTGGAGATCGCGGCGGCGCCGGTCGAGCTCGAGCTCCGAAAAGCGAACCGTTTGGTCGCTCAAGCCCCGCCCGAACCCGCCCAATCGGCGAGGGCAATTTCGCGGACGGAATCGTCAAACATTTCGAAAGATAGCAGTCCCACCACCCGGGAAAGTCCAGCGAGCGGAGAATCCGAGCAAGGAGTTTCGCCCGTAGCCGCTCCGGCGGAAGATCCTCCTGTCTCTGAAACAGCAACCCCGTCTTCCCTTGATCGGTCGTGGAAATTCGTGGGCTGGGCCCAAGGGGAATTGGCGATATTTGATACGGAGTCAGGAATCGTTCTCCTAGACGCTAGAGCCGCTCAACGAAGAATTTGGTATGAGCGTGTACTTTTTGCTTACGGAAACCAGTCAGTGGAAAGCCAGGCTTTGCTTTTGCCAATTCCATTAGAATTGGATCCAGTATCTTCCGCCGTGTTGAGTGATAACATGGAATTGCTTGAGACGTACGGTGTTTTGGCATCCCCGTTCGGCCGGAATTTTTTTCGCATAGAATCGGTCCCTACCTGGCTTCCAGAAGGGGATGCGGGCACCTATGTGAGCGATTTGGTTGATCTGCTGCGGCGGGGCGATCTGAGCGACAAGAACAAGAACGCCAACGAAGATTTACTGGCGAAACATGCCTCGAGGAGAGTGGTCAATAGAACCTCGATCCCGGGAGATGCCGAGATTCCCAGTCTCCTCGACGAACTTTTTGAAACGAAAAATCCTCTGGCCGATCCAGATGGGAGGCCTACTTTTATTGAAATCCCTAGAAGCGAGCTGAATCGCCGGTTTCACCGGGGAAGTGGTTACTCTCCCAGAGCCGAACTCTAGCGGTTCGCTCAAAATTGCTCACAAGGTGGTTCTTTAAAGGCGTCTAAATATGTGAATGGCCTCGAATTGGACTGGATTAGGTCCCTTTCGTCACCGATGTAGATTCTTACAAGAAATTGGCACAGGAAAGGCTTGTCACTCACGGATCGATGCCTATCGCCTCTGGGTCAAACTTTCAGGTCTAAAAAATTGGATATGACTACTGTCGCAAAAAAGAAAACCGCTTCTAAGAAAAAAAAGGACGATGGATGTAACTGCCCGCATCCTCCTCTGAAGAATGCTATACTAGAGCACCTTAAGCTAACTTTGGCCCATGATATCTCAAGGGCGACGAGACACGATTGGTGGCACTGCCTATCGTTGGCGGTTCGCGACCGCATGGTGACCCACATGATCGAAACTCAAGCGGTCCATTTCAGCAAGAAGACCCGCCGCACCTATTATTTGTCGATGGAGTACCTGATGGGCAGAATGCTCGTCAACAACATGTACAATGCGGGCGTTTACGAGGAAGCCCGTGAGGCGATTGAGTCGCTCGGTCTCGACTGGGATGAGGTCGTGGAAGAGGAAGTAGACATGGGCTTGGGTAATGGAGGCTTAGGCCGCCTCGCCGCCTGTTTCCTTGATTCTTTGGCGACACTGGATTTACCGGCGATTGGGTATGGAATCTACTACGAGTTCGGTTTGTTCAAACAGGAATTTGTCAATGGCCATCAAATCGAGCATCCCGACAGCTGGAAGAAATTTGGGACCCCTTGGGAGATCGTTCGCCCAGAGTACACCCAGCACATCAAACTCTACGGAAGAGTGGAGCAAGTCTTCGACGCGAAAGGAGACTATCGGGAAGAGTGGGTGGATACTAAGACGATCGAAGGAGTCCCCTACGATATCCCAATCGCGGGATACGACACGAAAACGGTGAATTTCCTTAGACTGTGGTCTTCTCGTTCGTCCGAGGATTTCGATTTGGACGAGTTCAACAAAGGTGACTACGTCGAGGCGGTTCGGGAAAAAGCGATTGGGGAAACAATTTCAAAAGTGCTCTATCCTAATGACCGGACCGAAAACGGCAAAGAGCTGCGCCTTGTACAGCAGTACTTCTTCGTAACTTGTTCCCTCCACGATATCATTCGCCGTTTCCGCACCACGTTTGACGACTGGGAAGACTTTCCAAAACAAGTTGCAATCCAGCTAAACGACACACACCCGGCCATCGCTGTGGTAGAGCTCATGCGGATACTGATTGATGAGGAAGATCTGGAATGGGATTTCGCCTGGAGCCTAATCAACAAAACCTTTGCCTATACGAATCACACCTTGCTGCCGGAAGCTCTGGAACGCTGGAGTGTGCCTCTCTTTGAAAAGGTCCTCCCTCGTCATCTCAATATTATTTACGGCATCAATAGCCAGCTTATGGATACAGTAGAGGAGAAATGGCCTGGGGACAACGCGATGAAGCGTGACGTGTCGATCATCGAAGAGAGTCACCCCAAGATGGTTCGCATGGCCAACTTGGCTGTGGTTGCGAGCCATACGGTCAATGGCGTGGCAGCGATCCACTCGGAGTTACTCAAAACCCGACTTTTTCCGACTTTCGACGCCTTGTACCCAGGGAAGTTCACTAACATGACAAACGGGATCACTCCGCGTCGCTGGCTGCGGGCCTGTAATCGTGGATTGTCCGGTTTGATAGATTCAAAAATTGGAAACACCTGGAGCAAAAATCTGGATGAGCTCAGGGGTCTGGAAAAATATGCCGATGATAAATCCTTCCAGAAGGCGTACATGGATATCAAATACGCCAATAAGGTTTCTCTCGCTGAGATCATCAAGCAGGACTGTGGAATCGAAGTCGATCCAGCTGCCATGTTCGATGTGCAGATAAAGCGGCTGCATGAGTATAAGCGTCAACATCTGAGCCTATTGCATATTCTCCACTTGTATCGTAAGATACTTCATAACCCAGACCTCGATATCGTCCCGCGTGTATTCATTTTTGGAGCCAAGGCGGCTCCTGGCTACTATCTAGCCAAAACGATCATCAAGGCAATCAATGCAGTGGGCGATATCATCAACAACGACGAGCGCATAGGCGGAAAACTCAAAGTGGCTTTTCTTCCCAATTACCGCGTTTCTCTGGCCGCCCGAATTATTCCAGCGGCAGATCTGTCGGAACAAATCTCTACTGCCGGCAAGGAAGCTTCGGGTACCGGGAACATGAAGCTAGCGCTCAATGGAGCGTTGACCATTGGAACGCTCGATGGGGCCAATATTGAAATCAAAGAGGAGGTAGGCGACGACAACATCTTCATCTTCGGGCTCGATGTTGACGAAGTCGCAGAGCTTGATGAGAAAGGGTACGATCCTTTTAAGTATTACAATGAAGACGAAAACCTGAAGGCGATCGTCGACTGGGTGGGTTCGAACTACTTTTCTTCGGGCGAACCGGGAGCGCTAAAACCTCTAAAAGACAGCCTGTTGCAAGGAGGGGATCCCTTCAAGGCCTTGGCTGACTTTAAAGAATATTGCGAGTGTCAGGAAAAGGTGGATGAAGCCTTCAAGGATAAGGAGCGCTGGGCTCGTATGGCGATCCTCAATACGGCTCGCGTAGGGAAATTCTCCTCGGATCGGACGATAAGCGACTATGCCAGCAAGATTTGGAAACTGAAGCCAGTGGCGGTTAAGTAACGCTTAAGGTTCAATGAAATTAAGGCGGTCGCGAATGGCAGCAAGCGATTGGCTGCTTGCTGTAATGTATTAGGAAGAGTTTGTTGAGTAACGGTCGCAGTGCTGCAGGTTGCCCGATTGCAAAAGGTAATCTGCCAATAGCTGTTTCAAAAACGGACTTTGGCTTTGACGGGATAGTGGTCGGAGGGGTAGCGGCCGTTGTCGTTGTCGTGAACAATTTCCGCTTCGAGTACTTTGGTGGTCGGGGCGGCGAATACGTAGTCGATTTTGTTTCCGTCTACTTTTCCGATCCACTTAGTTCCGGTCCCCACGTCTGACGCGTCCGGATGGAGGACTCGAAAAGTATCGACTAAAGGAGCCTCGTTGGAGTGGGGCGACGCGTCGTTTTTTCCGAGGAGAGTGAGGATGGGGGTCTGGTCTTCGCCGGCATTAAAATCGCCCATCAGGATGTAGGGATCTTCTGGGTGCTTGCGGTTGGCGATGCGTTCGAGCAGGAAGCGGGCGCTTTCTTCGCGGGCACTCTCCGATCTGTGGTCGAAATGGGTGTTGAAAATATAGAATCGAGATCCGTTGACGCGGTTTTTTAATCGCGCGTAAGTGCATATCCGAAAGAGCTGGTTCCCCCAGCTGCTTGAGGGCCTATCGGGTGTATCCGAAAGCCAAAAGGTATCCTGATCCAAGATTTCAAATGCATCATTTAAGTAGAGTATCGCGCAGTGTTCGCCTTGGCCTTCAGGTTCGCGGCCGATGCCGACAGATGCGAATTGAGGATGCTTCCCAAGTATCTCTTCGATCTGGAAATCGAGGGCTTCCTGCAGACCTATCACATCAGGAGCATGATCGGTGAATACATCGAAAACGAGCGGTTTGCGCTTGTCCCAGTGGTTCTCGCCATCGTCGGCTGTTCCGTATCGAATATTGAAAGACATGACATCGATGTCTTGTTTAAGTGATTCAGTCTTGCTGCATCCCCAAAGAATAAGTGAGAGAATTATAGTAGCAACTGATAGAGCGGCATTTGGCCGTTTAGCTATTTGTAGTGAAAATGTCATGTGATTTGCGTACCTCGATATTAATAGCTCTTCTGGCTTTTTTCATTATTTTCCGACGAAATAGCGGCCCAATTAAATGAGCGAGCGCCAATAAAGCAGATGGGTTGAGTGTTCTATCCTCAAGGAGATTGTAGATCAATTGCCCGCTTGCATTCCAGTTGTTGTTTGATTCACCTGCCTTTGGCAATGTTCGATTTCTGCCGATATTCATAATCTCGATGTTGCCCTGCAATGGTGGCTGAGGAATGTTCAGTGGTTGCCAGGTTTCACTAGCGATGAGAATTTTCGGCGCTGAGTTGACCCGAAGGTCATTCACTATTAACAAAAATACATTATGATAGCTATCGGTACTAATCCAATCCTGCATTTCACAAAAGCGTTTTGTAGCACTTTAGTTTTACTGACCAGTTTGCTCTCGATGGCTTCTGCGAACGAGGTAGTGGCCGATCCACATCGTTTTGACGATGCCATTGCTGCTTTTGAAGCGGCTGACAAAGTTTCCATGCCCGAACCCGGCAAAGTCCTCTTCTTGGGAAGCTCTTCTATTCGCCGCTGGGATACGGCAAAGGCCTTTCCGGGGATCGATTCCATCAACCGGGGGTTTGGCGGTTCGCAAACATCGGATTGTATCTACTTTTTTGATCGCATCGTTTTGCCGTACAAACCGAAGGTTATCGTGTTTTACGAAGGGGACAACGATATCGGAGCGGGCAAATCGAAGGAGCAGGTGATCAAAGATTTCACGGCATTTGCTAAGCAAGTAAGGGACAAGCTACCGGGAACGAAGATCGTGCACATCCCAATTAAACCCAGTATCAAGCGGGCGAGTCTTTGGGCTGAAATGGAGTATGTGAACCAAAAGGTCCAGGCGATGGCAGCCAATAGGGAGGATCTTTACTACGCGGATATCGCCACACCGATGCTGACTACGGGATCGCCCCCGGACGAAAGTCTGTTCGCTGCGGATGGGCTGCACCTAAGCGACAAGGGCAATGTTCTGTGGGCAAACGTGATTGGGCCTGTGATTGAAGAGGCTCTGGGAGAATAGGCGCAAGGTCCCTTATGACTTAAGGTCATCGTAAAATCTATTTCTGTGGGCGAAACGCTCTGAGGCTGACTTGGGCAGCGGGCGATCTCCGAGCGCCCAATGACGTAGCCATCGGGTGGGCGCTCGGAGATCGCCCGCTACCAAAATTACCTCTGACTTGTCCTGGGAATGCTTTATTGCTCGTTTCGCTTACGCTTCTTTTTGGCACATTTTTGTTGCCGAGAAGCGCTTGTTGTTAAGGATCTTGCCTTGTCGTTCCTGAAATGGAATAATTCCTAGCAACCCCAAATTCGATACCTCCTCTCTATGCATTTGCATCTTCTCGCTCAAACGGAAGCCTCTGGATCCTACTGGCCTTTCACTGTATTGGCTCTTGGAATACTCTTCGTCGTGGTAGCCATCGCCGTTTTTCGCATCCACGCGTTTATTTCGCTGATATTGGCAGCGGTGCTGGTCGGCGCTCTGTCATCGAGCCTTCCAGGAGGCGAAGGAGCCAATCATATCGTAACTGCGATTGGACTGTCGATGACTGAGTTTGGCTCAACTGCGGGGAAGATCGCTTGGGTGATCGCTCTAGCGGCGATTATTGGGGTCTGCCTGATGGAAAGTGGCGCGGCGGACCGGATCGTGCGAGGCATGGTCAGGACGCTGGGCGAGGAGCGGGCTGGCGTGGCGCTGGTGCTATGCTCTTTCTTTCTCTCTATTCCGGTATTTTTCGACACCGTATTTTTTCTCCTCATTCCTTTGGCCCAGGCGCTCGCATTCCGGGTAGGGAAGCATTACCTGTATTTTGTCATGGCGATGTGCAGTGGTGGGGCGATTACGCATGGCTTGGTGCCTCCGACGCCCGGCCCTCTGGTCATGGTCGAGACTTTGAATTTGAATCTTGGATTCACGATAATCGCTGGGATTGGCTTAGGGCTCATCCCGGCATTTGCAGGACTTTACTTTGGCAAATGGCTCGATGGCCGAATGAACATCCAGTTTCGCGAGAGCCCCGGCATTAAAATTGCCGATATCGAGGCCATCGTGTCCAAGGAGGATAAGGAACTCCCTTCCTTTTTCGTATCTATGTTGCCGGTAGCGCTTCCGGTTTTTCTTATTGCCTTCACATCCTTTTTGGCGATCTGGACTACGGAGGGATCTTTTTACTATGTGATGGAGATTCTTGGAAACAAGAACGTTGCCATGTTCATTGGCACTCTCATCGCCCTGTACACGCTCGCGAAGCAAAAGGGCGTAAGTATCAAGGCGCTGGGAAACGTGATGGAAGGCCCGCTGGGAACTGCGGGCACGATCATACTCATCACCTCGGCCGGTGGGGCATTTGGGGCCATGATTCGCCATGCAGGAGTAGGCGATGCCATTAGTATGGCTTCCAAGGATACAGGATTGTCGCTGATCATCCTATCTTGGATGGTCGCCGCCGTACTAAAGGTGGCTCAAGGTTCGGGAACCGTCTCCATGATTACGACCTCAGGAATCGTTGCAGCGATCATCGGCAGCGGAGTCGATCTCGGCTACAGCCCCATTTATCTTTTCGCTGCCATCGCCTTTGGATCTCAAGTAGGATCCTGGATGAACGACAGCGGATTTTGGATTGTCTGCAAACTCAGCGGGTTCACTGAAAAGGAAACGCTGCGGACCTGGTCTGCCTTGCTCGCATTTATGGGCGTTATTGGGCTAATTGAGGTACTGATCGTTTCAGCGATCGTTCCCAATTTGTTCATGTGATTGAATTCAGAAACCTGAGAAATCTGAATTGCCTAGTGGCCTCCGTTTTGGATTTCCGATAGGATTTCAAGAAACGGATCCTTTCGAATCTGGGGTAGTATCCAGGTGGCTCCTTCGCTTTCGAGCGCCTCGATTCGGTTTCCGGTTCCGATAAAGGGAATGCCCAAGGTCCTGCAGGCCCGGATATCCCAGGTGCCGTCGCCCACGTAAACGACGTCTTCCAAAGGCCGGTCAGAGCGTTCCGCCGCGATGGAAATGATTTCTGAGCGAATGGGCGCATCCGATGAGGTTGCGTGAATAAAGCGCTCCAAATCGATGCCCGCTACTTCCAGTTTGTATCGAATCGTGTCATACCAATCACCGGTAGCGATGGCTATGTCATATTCGTGGTGATCCTTCAAATACTCCAAAAGCTCCCTCGTTTCATTCGTGCTGAAAAACGCGTCGGGGGTTCTCTGTCTTTCGACTTTCAGATTTTCGAGGCAACGGTTCTTAACCAGCTCTTCAAGACGAGTTCGCTCCTCGATGTCTAACTCGGACAAGCCTTCGTGCACGATTGCCGAGGCGGTCACTTCGTCGAGCGTTTTCCAAAATTCAATCGAGAAGGTTTTTCCTGTTATTTCGGTAAAGGCAGCGTTGAAGGATTTCCAATCATATTCTTCACCACCGATCAGGGTTCCATCTACATCGAATATAATGAGCATTTGCTATACCGTTTGGGTCGAAGAAAAACTAAATGTACTAGGGCTATCATTTGAACGATGCCGCGTAGTTGGGACTAAGCGCTGCTTTGCCAGCGCTGGCCCAAGGGAGTTTAAAAAAAGCTCGCAGTAATGATACTGCGAGCTTCGAAATAAAGTAATCCGCGAATCTTACAGCTTGCCGCCGTAGACAGCGTTCGGACCCAGTTCCTCTTCGATGCGAAGAAGTTGATTGTACTTTGCAACTCGGTCGCTGCGGCAAAGGGAGCCGGTCTTGATTTGGCCTGCGTTGGTTGCCACTGCGATATCCGCGATGGTGGTGTCTTCTGTCTCGCCCGAACGGTGGGAAATGACTGAAGTGTAGGAAGCTTCCTTGGCCATTTCGATCGCGTCCAAAGTTTCGGTCAAGGAACCGATTTGATTCACCTTCACCAGAATTGAGTTGGCCACCCCGAGATCAATTCCCTTCTTGAGGAACTCGGTATTCGTAACGAAAAGGTCATCTCCTACGAGCTGAGTCGTGGAACCCATTTCATCGGTCAGGTGTTTCCAGCCCTTCCAGTCACTCTCGTCCAGCCCGTCTTCGATTGAAATAATAGGAAAGCGATCGGCCAGGTCTTTCAAGAAAGCGACCATCTCCGTGCTGCTCTTCTTGGATCCGTCGGACTTGTCGAATACGTACTTCTTTTTCTTATAGAATTCGCTAGCGGCCACATCCAGAGCGATGAAGATGTCCTTGCCCAGTTTGTATCCAGCTTTCTTGGTCGCGGCAGCGATCACTTCTAGGGCATGCTCATTGGAATCTAGTGCTGGGGCGAATCCGCCTTCGTCACCCACAGCCGTTGACAGTCCCTTTGCCTTGAGAACACCTTTGAGCGCATGGAAAATTTCCGCTCCCATACGCAGGGCTTCCCGGAAGCTGCTCGCTCCCTTGGGCATGATCATGAATTCCTGAATGTCGATCGGGGCGTCCGAATGAGCCCCGCCGTTTAGGATATTCATCATTGGTACGGGGAGAATCTTCGCGTTGGGCCCACCAAGGTACTTGTATAGTTCCAGACCGGAAGCTTGAGCAGCGGCCTTCGCGGTGGCGAGAGAAACGCCTAAAATGGCATTCGCTCCGAGCTTCGCTTTGTTTTTGGTGCCATCTAGAGCGAGCATCGCTCCATCAACGGATACTTGATCGCAAGCGTCGATGCCCACGATCTCAGGAAGAATCTTGTCATGGATATTTGAGACTGCCTTGAGCACGCCCTTGCCTAGATAGCGAGTTTTCGCGCCCTTTGGGGCTTGTTTTACCGGTAACGCTCCGTCACGAAGCTCGAGGGCTTCACTCTCGCCTGTACTGGCTCCGGAAGGGACCGCGGCGCGGCCAACGATGCCTGAAGCGAGTATGACGTCAACTTCGACGGTGGGATTGCCGCGAGAATCGATGATTTCGCGGGCGTTAATATCAATGATGTCAGTCGTCATGATTGTGTTTTTTTAGAATTTTCGGTCTGTCCCGAGTGGAAAGCCTGCTTCTTATGACGGTTGGAAAATGAAAGGCAAGCGAGCAATTGAAACGCTTGTGATGTAACTAAAACCCTTCGCGGCAAGGTTAGTCCTGCCAGATTCTAGGAGAGAAGCCGGGCCCGCTGGTCGGCATTTGGCATAGGGCAGGACGCTTTTGAAATTAGAGACCGCCTTCTTTCAGCGATACGATCGTAGAACCAGTCCCGGAATCCGGTCGGGAGCAGTTTCCCAATTCTGCACGCTTTCCAGAATCCACCGACCTGACTCAGGATTTCAATCACGGCATCGGATTTCAAGTACCGCTCGTTGTCTGGAGCCAGATAGACAATCGTCTTCAGGTTCTTTTCTAGAAGCAGATCCTCCGGCAGGAGTCTCGCAGCGGTTTCACCCTGAAGAGGGGCAAACCAGATCGACTTTGCGTCGTCGATCGCCATGATCCAACGAACGGCCGTATCGCAGAATCCACACTCTCCATCGAAGAATACGATATTGTTTTCGGCTTCCACGGTTTCTGGATGGTAGGAAGTGAAACGGATTAGCTCCCAGTTTTCTCTTTCCGAGCCTTCTTCTTTTTGGGCTCGTCCGACAATTCCATGTAGGTCTTTTTCTGCATGCTATTCTCGTACATCTCCATGAATTGGACCCCCTGTCTCGGTTTCACGAGATCGCTTTTCGTAGCCTTTTCGATATGCTTCTTCATCAGTCGGCAAAGCATGTCGGATTTGAACTGGACGCCTTCGAGCACATCTTTAACGCGATCCCCCTTGATCGTGTCCTCGATGTAAAAGCCGTCGTCTTCATCTTCTTCCAGAAACACGTGCGCCTCGTTAACGCGGCCGAATAGATTGTGATTGTCACCCATGATGTCCTGGTAAGCTCCGATTAGGAAAAAGCCGAGAAAGTAGGGCTCGCTCTTTTTGACGGGATGTAGCGGCAGATATTCTTTCTCGTCCTCGAGGTCTATGAACTTGGAGACCTTTCCATCGCTGTCACACGTGATGTCTACGAGAATGGCATTCACGGATGGACGCTCTTTCAGACGGGTCAATGGCGCCACCGGAAACAGCTGATCCAAGGCCCAGTGGTCTAGGAGGGATTGGAATACGGAAAAATTGCATATATACTGGTCGGCTAGGAGCTGCTTCAGTTCGACCAGTTCCTCAGGTATGTAGCCCTTTCCCGTGCTTTTCTCAAGTTTCTGGCAGATTTGCCAGAAAAGCGACTCAGCCTGCGCTCGGCCCTCTAGGTCGAGATATCCATGATTAAATAGCGAATACGCTTCTTCTTTCTTCTGAATCGCGTCATGGAATTTTTCCAAGCGGCCATACCGCACTCGGCCATTTGCCATTTCGTACAAATCCTGAACCACTGAGTCTTTGATGTCCTCTTTCTTTACGTTGAGAATACCTTCCTTCTTGGAGATGGTGTCCACAACTTGGGTTACAAGGATGCTATGTGGGGCGGTAATCGCTCGACCGCTTTCCGAAACAATATTAGGGCAGGGGACATCGCTAGCGTCACAAATCTGCTTTATGCTGAAGACGACATCACGGGTATACTCATCTATATTGTAATTGGTTGAGCTTTCGTAGTTGGTGCACGAGCCGTCGTAGTCGATGCCCAATCCGCCACCGACGTCCAAGTATCCCATAGGAAACCCTAGCTTCTTCAGCTGGCAATAAAAGCGAGCCCCTTCGATGACGGCATTTTTCAGAGTTATGATATTCGGAACCTGAGAACCAATGTGGAAGTGGAGGAGCTTGAGCGCATCCGTCATCCCGGCTGCCTTCAGCAGTTCGGCCCCTTTCATCATCTCCATCGTGCTGAGACCGAATTTGGCATTGTCGCCCGTTGACAGGGCCCATTTCCCTTCACCGCGCGCATAGAGTTTGGCCCTAAATCCAATTGTGGGGGAAATGTCGAGCTCTTGGCTGATGTGGATGATCGCCTTGAGCTCGGACAATTGTTCCGCAACAATCATCACCTTCTTGCCAATTTTTTTCCCATAGAGGGCGAGGCGGATATACTCGTCGTCCTTGTAGCCATTGCAGATTAGGAGGGCATCGTTGTTTTCGTGCATCGCCAGTCCGATGAGCAGTTCCGGCTTGCTGCCGCATTCGAGCCCGTAATTAAAGGGTTTTCCCGCGTCTTGGATCTCCTCGATAACTTCCCTAAGCTGATTCACCTTGATCGGGAAAACTCCTTGGTACTCTCCATCGTACCCTTCCTCCTCGATGGACCTCTGAAAGGCTTGATTGAGGTGCTCGACCCGCTGCCTCAGAAGATCCTGGAATCGAATGACGATTGGGGTTCGCAATCCTTTGGAGGCGGCTTCTTTGACGACGTCGATGATTCGGACCGAGCGATCGTCGCCGGCTGGGTTAACACAGAGGCACCCGTCCGAGTCGATGCCATAGTATGGTTTGCCCCAGCGATTGAAACCGTAGAGGTCTCTCGAATCGGCGACAGTCCAGCGTTTTGAATTGGAAGGGTTCACAACGGTCAAAATTAGAGAGCTTGGGAGCTTTGAGGATGGGAAATCCAGGTTTGGTTTTGTTCCAGCCCCTTTCTTCTGCGCTTGCTTTTTGAAATGCGGCTGGATTGAGTAGCCAACTTCATTTTTCAAGAAACCGTTCAAAGCAAACTTTTACGTCTCAACAGATGGATCTTATAACACAAATTATCGCTCAGGCAGCCCCAAGTGGGGGCTCGAACCCGCTGACAGGAATGTGGCCCATTCTTCTCATGTTCGCAGCCATGTACTTCCTTATCATCGCCCCCCAGCGAAAAAAGCAGAAGCAGCATCAGAAAATGATCACTGAGCTCACTTCAGGAGCTGATGTCGTTACTTCAGGCGGAATTTACGGAACCATCACCAATGTTAAGGACGATCGTTTCGTACTGCGCGTGGCTGAAGGCACAAAAATCGAGATCACCAAATCCTCCGTTGCCTCGGTTATCTCTAGCGAATCCGAGTCCGCCTAGCTTTACACACCTTCAGTAGTGGCCGCCCTTTTTGGCGGCTATTTCGTTTATTAGGAAATCAAACTTTCGAATCATGTCTGGAAAGCACCTTTGGAAACTTATCGCGACCATCGTCATCGTCGCCATCTCGCTCTCTTATTTGGTCCCGTGGGAGGACCAGGATTTTGGTGAGTACTTGCGCACGGCTTCTGAAAGCGAAGAGTTTCATCAGATTCTCGACCGTTCGCAGGCATTGACCCGCACGGATGACCAGGTGGTCAGTGTCTACATGGCCCTGAAGAAGATCAGTAACGATGAGCGTATTGATCTGTCGCAGTACTTTCCTCAGATCTCACTCGAGCCTTCCCTGAGGAACATCGAAAAGCGAAATGGAATTCTGCTAAACGCATTGCTGAAGGACTCGAAAGCAAACCTTCGAAAAGGATTGGACCTTGCCGGCGGTGTGGCGATGACGCTTCAAGTCGATCCGGCCGCATTGGAGGGCATCGAAAAGATAGAGAGAGACGAGAAACTTTCCAAGGCCATCGAGATCATGCAAAGTCGTGTGAACTTGTACGGCGTATCCGAACCGATTGTCCGCCTCGTCGGCGACGATCGGATTGAGGTCCAGCTGGCCGGAATCAGCATCAAGGACAATCCTGAAATTCTGGAAGAGATCAAGCGTCCCGCTTTGTTGGACTTCCGCGAAGTACATCTGACTGACAGGCCCGGAATCCAACCCGAGCCCTATGGCTACCAAGTAATGACCTTGTCGCGAGAATCAGGTGACCAGTTTGTTGAGGAAGATCTTTACGTAAGCCGGTATCCCGCCCTTACAGGTAAGTACGTCGATAGCGCCAATCCGGTTCAGAATTCAGTCGGCGGATACGAGATTTCGCTGAACTTCAGTAGCGAAGGGGCAAAGCGATTTGGGGAAATAACCACAAAGCTCGCAGGCCAAGGCCGCTTGGCGATCGTTTTGGATGGGAAGCTGTACTCTGCGCCAAATGTCAACGAGCCCATTCTCGGGGGGCGGGCCTCTATTTCAGGAAGTTTCACGCAGCGACAGGCCATCGATTTGGCCAATGTGCTCAACAATCCGCTCGAGTTTAAGCTCGAAGTGGCCGAGCTTTACGAAGTGGGACCGACTCTCGCAAAGGAGTCGATCTCATCTGGAAAACGGGCCGCAACCTGGGGTGTTTCTCTGGTCGCTGTGTTCATGATCGTCTACTACATGGTGGGTGGCGTGGTTGCTCTGATTACCGTCGTTCTCAACTTAGGCATCGTTTTGGGAGCGCTTGCCAGTGTCGGAGCTACATTGACATTGCCGGGAATTGCAGGGGTGATCCTGACCATTGGCATGGCGGTCGATGCCAACATTCTCATATTCGAACGAATTCGAGAAGAGCTGAGAACGGGGAAGACACTCAAATCCTCCCTTTTGGGCGGATTTGAAAAGGTGTTTTCGACAATCTTTGATGCCAACGTGACGACCTTTCTCGTATCCATCGTCATGTTTGTTTACGGAACCGGGCCGGTTAAGGGATTTGGTCTGACGCTGGCGATTGGTGTCGTTACGACCATGTTCTGCGCTTTAGTCGTGAATCGACTATTACTGGAGCTTCTCATTGAGACGAATCTGATGAAGAAGTTTAAGATGCTTTCGATCGTCAGAAACCCGAAAGTTCCCTTCCTGAATTTCCGCAAGCCCGCGTTTGCAATTTCGTGGTGCATTGTCCTGATTGGCGTTGCCGGAATTTATACAAAATGGGACACCATTTTCGGTATCGACTTTACCGGGGGTGACGAAGTTTCACTCGCATACGAATCCAAGATAGACGAATCGGAGATCAACCGAATCGTTGTTGAGCAGGAGCTTGGTGAAGTTACTCCTCAGTACGTAACACCGTTAGGCGGAGGTGTGGAAGTGCTAAAGCTGCAGACGCCTTTTGAGCAAAGCCCGAAGGTCTTGGCCGCACTGGAGGCCGCCTTTCCGCAAGCCAATTTCGAAGCAGTCGGCACGAATGAAATCGGGCCGTCCATCGGCAAGGAAATTCAGAAGAATGCCATATTCGCAATCGGGATTTCACTGGGTCTCATTCTGCTATACATCGCGGTTAGATTCGAAATCGGCTACGGGGTAGGGGCGATTGTGGCGACGATACACGACATCCTTTTGACGATTGGCGTATTTGTCATGGTTCCAGGTCACCAGTTTACCGCTCCCATGATTGCGGCGATTCTTCTGATTGTGGGTTACTCTCTCAATGATACCATTGTCGTTTTCGACCGGATACGCGAAGAGCTACAGCTTAAGCCAACCGCTAAGTTGCGTGACATTGTGAACTCCGCTTTGAACGCGGTTCTCTCTCGCTCTTTGCTAACGAGTTTCACGACATTGCTAGCCGCGGTTTCCTTATACGTTTTTGGGACAGGAGTGGTGAGCGATATCGCCTTCACATTCACGATTGGCATTATGACGGGAACCTTCTCTTCGATTTTCATCGCGAGCCCCGTGTTCTACTGGTGGCATAAAGGTGACCGTCGCAGCGTCGAGAAGAGCCACGACGTTGCCCCCGAGTACGAGTGGCAGGCTGGCGCCAAAGAAGTCAAGGAGGGCAGCTGATAACTGTCTTGGCTCGCTGGGAATACAATCCATCTCCTGCATCTATAGTTGGGACGTTACGCAGACAGCTCAATATCAGTCCTTCCGCCGCTGAGCTGGTGGCAAAGGCTGGATTTGAAGACGGCGACGAAGCGAGGCGATTCCTGTATCCGCGTCTGAGCGAAATATCCAACCCATTCAAGATTCCTAACCTTGAAAAGGCGGCCCACCGCATTTGCCAAGCGATCGACCAAGGCCAGCGAATCGTAATCTGTGGAGACTACGACGTCGATGGAGTTACAAGTACCGCACTGCTTGTCGACATACTCCAAAAGTTCAATACGTACCCGAAATTCATAGTTCCACTTCGTAGCGAAGAAGGGTATGGGCTAAGCCGCAAAGCGGCTGAAAGGGCTCTTGATTGCGGCGAAAAGGCAGACCTGTTTATTGCCCTGGACTGCGGTACAAACTCCTTTGAAGAGGCCCAGTACATTTTGTCTTGCGGGTGCGATTTGCTCATCGTGGATCACCACCAGACAAAGGCGCCACTGCCGGATGGGGTGTTGCTCGTCAATCCACACGTATATGGAGAGGAGAAATGCCACACCCTAAATTTCTGTACGGTCGGTTTGGTTTTTAAACTTGCCCACGGAATTCTGAAGTTGAAGCGGGAACGCAAAGAAGCCCGCGCGTTTGAGATTACCTTGAAAGACTATCTCGACTTTGTATCCATGGGGACGATCGCTGATCTCGTACCGTTAACTAACGAGAACCGGATATTTACGCGCATCGGCCTTAAAGCGCTTTCTCAGACCAAACGAAAGGGCCTGAGCAGTCTCATGAATGTTTCGGGAATGACAGCCCGTCACGGAGTAAGGCCGGTTGACATATCGTTCAAGCTCGGTCCCCGCATCAATGCGAGTGGGCGTCTGGCAGATGCGGCGTTGGCAGTGGAGCTATTGTTAAGCGATGACGCCTCCTATTGCATGGAGACTTCTTTGAAGCTGGACTCGTTCAACCGGGAACGTCAGGAGATCGAAAAGAGTATCGTAGAAGAGGCTATGAGGCAAGTTGAGTCGCATCAGTCCGACTGTCATGGAATTGTGGTATACGGGGATGACTGGCATCCGGGGGTAGTGGGAATCGTGGCCAGCCGACTTTCACGGGCGTATGACCGGCCTTGCATCGTCCTTGGAAAGGATGGGGAGTTCGCCAAGGGGTCCGGACGTAGCGTGGAGGGAGTCAATTTAGTGGAGGTGCTTAAGGATTTTTCCGACAATCTGGAAAGCTGGGGAGGGCACCCTATGGCAGTCGGCGTGAGTGCTCAGATTGATCGTGTGGAGGATTTGCGGTCGTTCTTCGATCAGTCGGTCAAGAAATTTACCGAAACCCACACCTACGAAAAGACGGTTAACGTTTCCACCTACCTTAAACTAGAGGAGGCGTCGCCAGAGTTTATGGACGAGATTTCTCTGTTGCAGCCGTTTGGCCAGGAAAATCCGGAACCTATATTCGCCACTAAGCGAGTGGTCTTCCATCAGAAACCTAAAGTTTTCAAAGAGAAGCACTTTAGATTTTGCTTATCCGATAAACGAGGCCGGGTCATACAGGGAGTCGCCTGGAAAATGGCCCACCGAGTTCCAACAGTAAATAGGCCGGTTGATATTGCCTATCGTCTCGCCTGGAATTCGTTCGGCAACCAAAAGGTCTTGCAGATTGAACTGATCGACTGGCGAGAGGCTGGTTAGGAAGGAGATTCCATTCGGGAAAGTTGCGATGGTCCTTGAGGGCATTTGTCAAAATTCGAGACCCGTTTCGGCGCTTTGCGCAGGCGTCATCATGTTGCTGGCGTTTGGATGCTCCCGTCCGAAAGAATCTCCTCATGACGTTTTTGCCGCGTTTGCATCTGCTCTTGCCAACGAGGAACTGCACCAACTTGACAACTTAGTCAGTCGCAATTCGGTTCAGTATTTCCAGGGCCTTCAGCCCTGGATTGCTCGTGGAGACGAAAGTTCACTGAAAAACCTGACCCCCTTTGATCGGTACATGATTCTGATCTTGCGAATGTACCTCGACTCTTGGTCATTCACGGATTGGCAAGACTGGAACAGTGCTCTTAATTTGGGCAATCAGAACCACGCCATCAGCGGCTATTTAAGTGAGGCATTGAAAGAGGTATTCTTCAAAACTTCCCTAGGACAGGTGGATTTCATCAATGGCATTACGGCGGGCCAACTACTTCGTATGGGATCCCCGACCGGTTTGAGCTTGCGGTTCAACAACGAAGAGGGGTGGAAGATTGAACTATCTCGTCTATTTAGTGATTCCTTTGAACAGAAACTAAAGCCGTATCTGTCGGACCAGTACAGGAATCGGGATTTGGTTTGGGAAGTGCTGAAGGCGGAATACGGCGATCGTATAGATCGAAGGCTCTATCATTCTAGGATTGCTAAAATTCCGGATAACTAAGAGCCTACAGGGAAATATGGCGACATCAGAAAACATTCGAATCGGCGTCATCGGTGCCGGAACTAATACAAAGCTGAAACACATTCCTGGCCTACAAGCGATTGAAGGCGTTAGCGTAGATGTGGTGTGCAATCGCTCCGAAGCATCGTCGCGCAAAGCGGCGGACGATTTTGGAATCGGTCGAATTGCAAGCAGTTGGCAGGAAGTCATCGCGGACGATTCGATTGACGCGATTTGCATTGGCACCTGGCCCTACCTGCATGCCCCCATAACGATTGCGGCCTTAGAAGTGGGCAAGCATGTGCTAACCGAAGCTCGAATGGCCATGAATGCGAAGGAGGCAGAGGAAATGCTGAACGCCTCGCTGTCTCGCCCCGATCTCGTCGCTCAGATCGTTCCCTCTCCCTTCACGCTCAAGTGGGATCTGACGATTAGAAAGATCCTCGAATCTGGCGAACTGGGTAGCCTTCGGGAGATCAGTGTGATCAAAACTCTGCCCATGAACGCCAACGAGCAGGAACCTATGAATTGGCGCCAGAATATTGAATACAGTGGCAACAACACAATGATGCTAGGGATTTACTATGAGGTCGTGCAACGCTGGATCCAAAAAAATCCAAGTCGAGTATGGTCGCACGGACGTATTTTTACAAAGAACCGCGACAATGCCGAAGTGGGCGGACCTAGCGAGGTGGAAATTCCGGAAAGCCTGACATTTGTCGCGGACTACGAAGATGGACTTCAATTAACCGGTATCATGAGTGGGATCGAATTGGGAAGCGGAAGAGATGAGTACGCTATCAGCGGAGCCAAGGGTACGATCAGGTTAGATTTGAAAACCGGTAAGCTCTATCGTTCGCTGCTAGGAGAAGAAGAGCAGATCGTCGAACCGCGAAAAGAGGACGTTGCCGATTGGAACGTCGAGGCCGATTTCATCGCAAGCATTCGGGAAGGGACAGCTGTATCGCTCACAAACTTTACGGATGGATTGAACTACATGAAATTCACAGATGCCGCCCGGACTTCGTTTAACGCCGGTGGTGAGTGGATGGCGATTAGCTAGCTGTTTGCCGTTTAGCTTCCTGGCTTGATGGCAGGAACCCCTTGCAGGTGTTCAGGTAGATTATCGGGATCGTAGGTTGGAAAGCTCATCTCGAGAAGAGAGATGAGCGGGCAGTCAAAATTTGCTTTCCCTTCGCTGCGATCGACCAAAACCGCGATTCCGGCAACGTTTCCACCATTCGATCTGACGATATCCACTGCCTCTTGAGCCCTCCCTCCGCGAGTAATGACGTCCTCAACGATGAGGATGGGCTCGTCAGGCTCGATTTTGAAACCTCGCCTCAGTACAAGGCGGTCGTTCTCCTTCTCCACGAAAATGTAGCGAGCGTTGAACTGTCTCGCAACTTCCTGTCCCACCACGAGTCCGCCCATAGCTGGCGCGAGCACAGTCTTGAACTCCAGTTCTTCCAGTCTCGGTTTAAGTAATTCGATCAGCCGTGTGACCTCCGCCATGTGCTGGCAAACCTGGGCACATTGAAAAAAGTGTTCGCTTCTGAGTCCCGATCGCAGAATGAAATGCCCTTGAAGAAGGGCGCCTGTTGACCGGAATATATCTAGAACTTCATCGTTTGTAGACTGCATCACCCGTCAAAATTGCCAACCCGGTGGAAAGAATCCAGTAAATTGTGTCTCAAGGCGTGCCGCAAAGTCGGAACCATACTGAATTCTCAGGTACTAAGCCCAATAGCCGATTTACAGACTAGGCGAAGATACGAGTGGATCAAGAAACGACAGGACTGGCAGGTGGATGGCTTTGGGGAGCGCTTTGGGTTGCCTACGCCTACTTCTACGGACGGTACTTCGGTCACGTAGCCCGCCGCCTGAAACCTGATTTAGGCAACGTGAGTCTAGCCGGTTCACGGGAACGGCTGATTGCAAAGCAATCCTGGTGTTACCGGTTTTCCGCTTTTATGGTGACTCCGACCGTTCTTGAAAAGGTTCGAAGCAGTTTTTTCACGAGCGGAATCATCTCAATACTCCCTTGCCTGTTCGGAGTTTGGGTCATGCACGCAGTGTGGCGCGAGGTATTGCACTCGAAGGTTCCAGATTCGGAATACGCTAACCGGCAGAGACGCTAGAACGGATAACTTGGAAAATGTCCAATAGGACTTAACTATTTTCCCTTACCCTTGGATAATTAATGTGGTCCGTCTCGTCACAGGCCCCGACCAGTCGGTGGATGAGGCGACTTTCTTCCAACTGGCGGGTCAGCGACTCGCCCTACAGCTTGATCCAATCAAAGGAATCGGAATTTTTGGACATCCTCTTAGTCTACAGGACTCATACCCAGCCGTAGTTGTTTTTTAAAAACCACTACTTGCATCTCAACGAATTCATCGGAAACGTTTGCCCTTAATCGCATACTGTTTTCTTTCGAGTACTTCTTGAAAAACAGGTCGAGTGCCTTGTCCTCGATGGTCCTCATTTCGATGCGATCCGCTTGGCCCAGAAACTCGAAGATGAATTCCATCCCTCCGGCGTGGGGAGCCATCTCGATTTGCATGGCCTCCAGATTTCGGGAGAAGCTTGCGATTTGAAGGAAGTCTTCCGCTAAGTCCAGCAGTTTCAGAGTAGCATTCTCGTCCGCGTTTTCCTCGATCTGAGCCGGCTTGAGACGGTTCTTTATTTCGTAGGGAATCTTAAGGGCCTGCATACGTTCAAAGGCCCATTTCTTGATCGCGTGTGGACAGGAGACGCTTTCGAGGAGAGTGGCGTCTACAAATTGGAGTTGGGACTCGTTGTATCGCTGAAGATCCTCACCCAATGCCAACACTTCCACAGGCAGCGTCCCGGCTGAGATAATCTCATTTGAAAGCGTGCCCATTGATTGCCCGATAGCTAATGAGTTGCTCGAGGGGGCGTGGCTTAGCAACTGACCTCTAGCCGTTGACCCAAGGCTCAACTTCCCGGCCGGTTTTTCTGGTTTCTGGTGTGAAGATTTCGAATTCATATTGATACGAACCACGCCTTGGATATTCTAGTAACGGTTTAGCGAATACGCGTTTAGTTTAGATTTTTCAGTTCGATCCTTATCGACCATTATAACCGATTTTAGCCTGAAATTGATACCCACTACTCGTTTTTCCGTCGCCCAAAAGGTGATTTTTTGGTCCTTTCCTAGGGGGAGATGAGGAAGACTGCCTATTCAACTAGCCCCAGCATCCTAGGCCTTAAGTTTCGCCCGGCGGAAACGCATGAATGCTCGGTAGCTCGCCTTAGGTGAACTCAGCAAAGCAGCGAATTCCCGGTTTCAGAAAATCGGAGAAACCGCCATTTTTACATAACCCCGAAAATCTTTCCAGAATGCCGTTGAAATGGGCCATCGCCTCTGATCCTTTTCTCCGTTACTCGAATTTTAGAAACCAAAAAAACCGTATCCTTTCGAAATATGACAACTGCATCCGATGGTATGACCTATAATCCTGGGGGAGTGAGCAAACCGGTGGTTGAACCGGGTTCCTTCATGATCGCCGCTGCCGCTCTCGACCATGCCCACATTGATGGGATGTGCACCGCACTGGAAAGTGCCGGGGCTCGGCTTAAATACGTTTTCGAACCGAATGCTGCCAAGGCAAAGTCCTTTCAGGAGAAGTTTCCTCATGTGGAGATTGCTGACAGCCTCGACGCCATTCTTGACGATCCCGAAATCAAGTGCGTCGCAGCTGCAGCGATCCCCAGTAAACGCTGTGAATTAGGCTTAAAGGTAATGGATGCGGGGAAAGACTATTTCACGGACAAGAGTCCCTTCACGACTCTCGGACAACTGGAGCTGGCGAGGCAGAAGGTGAAAGAGACAGGCCAGAAATACATGGTCTATTATAGCGAAAGACTGCATAACGCGGCTACCTACTATGCCGGCGAACTTGCTCGATCAGGGGCGATTGGAAGGATCCTGCAGGTCTTAGTAATGGCTCCGCATCGGCTAAGTAAAAGCAATCGCCCTGACTGGTTTTTCGAAAAGGAGTTCTATGGGGGAATCATCACTGACATTGGGAGCCACCAGTTTGAACAGTTTCTCCACATCACCGGCGCGACAGACGCGAAGTTGAACTTCTCGAGAGTCGAAAATTTTAGCAACCCAGACAAGCCGGGCCTTGAGGACTATGGCGAAACCTCGATGACGATGAGCACCGGAGCATCCTGCTATTGCCGTATAGACTGGTTTACGCCTGATGCGGCCCGGGCATGGGGTGATGGACGCCTTTTCGTCCTCGGCACAAAAGGGTATATCGAAGCGAGAAAATACCTGGACATCGCCCGACCCGATGGGGTTCCTTCCGTCTTTATGGTCAATCACGAGGAGGAAAAGGAAGTTCGCTTCGAGGGCCCCCAGCACTTCCCATTTTTCGGCGCTCTGGTTCTGGACATGGTTAATCGCACGGAGAATGCGATGACGCAGGAACACGCTTTCAAAGCGACGGAGATTTCTTTGAAGGCGCAGGAAATGGCGGACGCGGCGCGCTCTTAGCGATGGCGCTCAACGAGAGAAGCGGTTCCCATCACCGGTTTATTGGCGGTTCTCTTGATGCAAAGTAATCTAAAGCACGCTTTTCCGTTGAATTCCTTTTTGAGATTATAAACATTACCCGCGTTCGCTTGATTTTCGATCAAGGTTTTTCCCGCAAAAAGACAAACTCCCACTATGTTCCTCATACGTCGAAACCTCCTTGGTGGCACCCTATTGCTGCCCATCTTATTTCCCTCCCTCGCGCAGGCCCAAGATCTTAGTTCTCTTGATACGGGCGATACCGCATGGATTTTAACTTCGAGCGCCCTGGTACTCTTTATGACGATACCGGGATTGGCGCTTTTTTATGCGGGCTTGGTTCGAGGCCGAAATGTGCTCTCGGTTTTAATGCACTGTTTTGTCCTTACTGCGTTGATGAGTGTTATCTGGCTGTTGGTCGGATATAGCATGGCATTTTCAACAGTGGGCATGGAAGAGGGGAAGGCAGGCTGGAACGCCTTTGTCGGTGGATTCGACAAGTCTTTTCTGAGCGGAGTAGCGGTTGACTCGGAATGGGGAACGATACCCGAGCCATTGTTTGCCATGTTCCAAATGACGTTCTTTGTCATCACGCCAGCTCTGATGGTTGGCGCCTTTGCCGAACGCATGAAGTTCTCCGCCATGCTCTGGTTTTGCGGGCTGTGGGGGATTCTGGTTTACCTTCCTGTGTGCCACATGATTTGGGGAGGTGCCGGTGGCTACCTGGCGGACATGGGTGTAATCGATTTTGCCGGTGGACTGGTTGTCCACATTACGGCCGGCGTCGGAGCGCTACTCGCGTGTATCATGGTTGGAAAGCGTCGCGATTACCCGAAAGGTCAGATATTGCCTCACAATCTGGCCATGACAGTCACCGGAGCCGGCATGCTGTGGGTAGGCTGGTTCGGATTTAACGGGGGCAGCGCGCTTGGAGCGAATGGAGATGCCGCTATGGCGATTCTGGTGACCCACCTTTCTGCATCGTGTGCAACTCTGGGCTGGATGGCCATTGAGTGGATGAAGAATGGCAAACCCAGTGTACTCGGCGCGGCAACCGGTTCTATCGCTGGATTGGCCGCAATTACACCCGCCAGCGGTTCGGTTGGCCCATTGGGAGCTGTCGTAATAGGCACTTGCTCTACGATCCTGTGTTATTGGATGTGTACCACCATAAAGAGCAAGTTCCAGTACGATGACTCGCTCGACGTCTTTGGGGTGCACGGCGTGGGCGGATTTGTTGGGACTCTGCTGGTTGCCGTATTTGGGGCCCCTGCACTCGGCGGAAAGGTCGAGGGATTGGAGGTCGGAAAGCAGCTCGGTGTGCAGGCGTTCGCCATCGTGGTCGTCGCCTTATTCACGCTTGTCGTTAGCTATATTATTCTCAAGGGAATCCAGTCGACGATTGGATTGAGAGTCGAGGAACAGGATGAAGTCACCGGTCTCGATTTAAGCTCGCATGGAGAAACTGGATACAACGACTAGCTTCAATCCAGAGAAGCAACGAGAAGTCGAATTGTTTGGGAGCCTGTTTTGCCCTTACACAAAACAGGTCACCCGTTTTCTCGAGGAAAAGGGCATTTCCTATACTTACAAGGAAGTGCCCATGATTTTCGGATGGAAGTTGCCTCTGAAGAACTACTGGGAGATGAAACGCCGTTCGAATGGAATGAAAACGGTACCTCAAATCTTCATATCGGGTGACTACTATGGCGACGAAGAGCCGCTTTTTGCGGATGATCGCGATGGCCGGCTCGACGCGGCTTTGCGAGGCGAGCCCTTCGCGGAATAGCAGCTGATTAATGCGAAAAAAAACGGCGCCGCAAACTGCGACACCGTTGATCAAATTGATTTCTAAAACGACTAGGGCGTAGGTACTTCAGCAATCGTCTTAAGAACGCGAGAGCAAATCTGGTAGGGGTCGCCTTGTGAATTGGGGCGACGGTCTTCGAGATAGCCCTGGTACTTGTCGTCCGCGACAAAGCTGTGTGGTACGCGAATCGAAGCGCCACGGTCAGCGATGCCCCATGAGAATTTGTCGATAGACTGTGTCTCATGAAGTCCGGTCAGACGCATGTGATTGTCCGGGCCGTAGGCCGCAATGTGCTCGTCCTTATTCTTTTCAAATGCATCCATGAGAGCGAGGAAGTAGTCCTTGCCGCCGACTTCACGCAGGTACTTGGTCGAGAAATTACAGTGCATGCCTGAACCATTCCAGTCTCCTTGGAAAGGCTTACAGTGGTATTCGACACTTACCTCGTACTTTTCACAAAGACGGTCTAAGAGATAGCGGGCCACCCAAATATCGTCTGCACAATTCTTCGAACCCTTAGAAAAGACCTGGAATTCCCACTGGCCTTTCGCCACCTCTGCGTTGATCCCTTCGTGGTTGATGCCAGCGGCCAAGCAAAGTTCTAGGTGCTCATCAACGATTTCACGGGCGAGACTGCCCACTGCTTTATATCCAGCGCCACAATAATACTCTCCTTGTGGATCGGGGTAACCCGCTTCTGGCCAGCCCAGTGGACGACCGTCTTCGAAAAGGAAGTACTCTTGCTCAAGACCGAACCAGGCATCCTCGTCATCGAGAATCGTAGCTCGGTGATTCGAAGGGTGGGGATCTCCGTTTGGAAGCATGACCTCGCACATGACGATGAAGGCATTGTTGCGTCCCGCGTCTGGATAGAGCTTAACAGGTTTGAGCATGCAGTCTGAATCGCTGCCGTCCGCCTGTTGCGTCGAGCTACCGTCGAATCCCCACATTGGGCAGTCGTCGATAGACTTGGGCGCCTCGGAGGCGATCTTAGTCTTTCCGCGTAGATTAGGAACAGGCGTGTAGCCATCTAACCATATGTATTCGAGCTTGTATTTAGCCATAATTGTTGTCGTTACTTTTTAAGGGTTTGATTGTCCTGACTGTGTTTAACGAACTTCAGGAGCAGGTTGCCAAAAATGGAACAGGCTATAAAGGCAGCAAAAGATGCGCCGACATTCAACAAATTTTCGAACTAATTGATATTTTATGAAAATCGCTCATTTTCGCTCTCCCAAACGCTCAAAATAGATCATGCGAGAGATTAAAGATACACAGCGAGCTACGGTTCGGATAGGATATGACGGCCGCGTCCACAAAACCTACCGTGGACCGGATGCCACTGAACGCTACACCAACGAAGTGAGGGTTCTGCAATACCTCGAGAAAAAGGGGTGCACCTTCGTTCCGAAACTCCTTGAGTGGGATGATGACGAGCTGAGTCTGGTAACCACAAATTGCGGTTCACGCGTTGAGGATACAATCAGCAAGACAAGAACGGCCGAACTTTACAAAGAGCTTGAACGCGACTTTAGCGTGCGGCACGGGGATCCTTTTGCCCGAAATATCACGTATGACCCCAGGCTCGGACGATTTTGTATAATCGATTTTGAATACGCCGTGATTATTGAAACGGGGGAAGGGCTTCTGCAGCCTGAATCGAGAACGGACCATGAGCGAAAACGATAGCCTACCCAAAGAAATCTCAGTCAGCTGGAACGGACTTACGGATGTCGGTCGATTCCGGACCAACAACGAAGACGCTTTTCTAGCCTTGAATTTTGATGCTCAGGAAGTTCGATACCTCGGGAAGGATGGGTCGGCTTCCATGGATGGGGATGATTTTATCTTCGCGGTCAGCGACGGGATGGGCGGGGCGAATGCGGGAGAGTTCGCTAGTAAGATCGCGGTCGACAAGATTGCGGAGTTACTGCCCAAGACGTTTCATTTGGGAGCCATAGGGCTTGATCGGGGATGCGGCCAGATATTATCGGAACTCTTCAGTCGCATCCACAAGGAGATGGTGCAAATGGGTAGCTACTACGAAGAGTGCCGGGGCATGGGGGCTACCTTGAGCCTTTGCTGGCTGACACCTTCGGTCATGCATTTCGGCCATGTAGGAGACAGCCGAATCTACTACTTGCCCAAAGAAGGGGAATTCACGCAAATCACCGAGGATCATACGCATGTAGGCTATCTCATGCGCCAGGGAAAGATCACTGAATACGAAGCGAGAACAAGAAGAGATCGCAATATTCTTGACCAGGCGCTGGGCGGAAACGTTCAGCGAATAGACCCGCAAATTGGTTCAGTGGTTTACTCTCCGGGTGATCGGTTTGTCCTTTGCACTGACGGAGTCACGGACGGGATATCGAACCGCCGCATACACTCTCTAGTGGATTTTCCGCCGGCCAGTTTGGAGCCGCTGAATCCAGCCGAACGCTTGGTGATCGATGCCAAGCAGGAAAGCGGCCGGGATAATATTACCGCGCTAGTGGTCCAATTGGGCTAGCGTTGTGAGATCCTCGGGGATAGCTCAACTGAAATTGTTACTCCGCTAAATAGGGAAGGATTCAGGTACTGTATTCACCTGATGCACCGATTCCGATTTGCATCATTAGATGGCTACTCGAAGATCATCTGGTCCACCGACTTGCCAGCGGGGATCATCGGAAGCACATGCTCTGTGTACGGTGTGATGACGTCGAGCAGGAATGCCTCTTCGCTGTCCAGCATTTCCTGGATAGCGTCGCGGAGCTCCTCTTTCTTGTGCACCCGTCGGGCGGGTAGACCGAAGCCGTTTGCGATCTCCACATAATTTGGATACAGACCATCCAGATTCTCGGGTGAACCGATGTTATTCTCGTCGCCGAGAATAGTGTTACCGCGGACACTGTCATAAAACCGGTCTTCCCATTGCATGACCATTCCTAGATGCTGGTTATTGAGAATCATGGCCTTGGCCGCAATCTTTTCGATCTTAGCAGTGGCCAGTTCCTGAACGTTCATGACGAAGGAGCCATCCCCATCGATATCGATCACGTGTTTGTCGGGACAAGCGACTTTGGCTCCTATCGCAGCAGGGTATCCGTAACCCATCGAGCCAAGACCAAGCGAGGAAATATGGTGGCGAGGGTACTTGAAATCATAGTACTGTGCAGCCCACATTTGATGCTGGCCGACACCTGTGGTTATAATCGCTTCGCCATCGGTAAGTTCGTACAGAACCCGAATCGCTTCCTGACCCAGAATATGAGGACTTTCTTCGTAGGAAAAAGGAAACTCCTTCTTCCAATTCTGGATTTGCTCCACCCATGGTCCCAGATCGGGCTTCTTGAAGTCGGTCTGATCCATGAGTTCGACCATTCGACCCATTGCATGGGCGATGTCACCCGTTATGGGGTGATGCACGATCTTGTTCTTATTGTGCTCAGACGCATCAATATCAATGTGGACAATTTCGGCTTGTGGGGCAAATTTGGATACATCGCCAGTTATGCGATCGTCAAAGCGAACCCCAAAAGCGAGCAGCAAGTCGCAATTATGAACAGCCAGATTTCCGTAGGCGGAACCATGCATTCCAAACCACTTGGTTGAGAGCAGATGGGTTTCAGGAAAGGCGCCGACACCCATTAGCGTGGATGAGCAAGGAACTCCTGTTTTCTCAATGAATGCCCCCAATTCATCGTAGGCCTCGGCAGCGACGATTCCACCTCCATAGTAAACCATCGGGCGCTTGGCCTCTTCGATGAGATGGAGAATGTTCTTCAACTGGCGATCGGTCGCGTAAGTCGGCAGCTTGGAATCGCGAAGGGTGATATCTCCCGGCCATTCCGGTACGATCATATTCTGCTGAACATCCTTAGGGATATCGACCACGACAGGACCGGGTCGGCCCGTAGTGGCCACTTTGAACGCCTCTTTAACCGTGTAGGCGAGGTCCTTGATGTCCATGACCAAGTAACTGTGCTTGACCACCGGAAGCGTCATTCCAAAGAAATCGGTTTCCTGGAATGCGGCCTTGCCGATGAACTTCGTATAGACTTGGCCGGTAATGCAGACGAGGGGCGTGCTGTCCATAAAGGCGTCCGCGATCGCCGTCATTAGATTGGTGGCCCCAGGACCGCTAGTCGCCATGCATACTCCCGGTTTGCCCGTTGCGCGTGCGTATCCCTCAGCGGCGAAAGACCCGCCCTGCTCGTGGCGGGGGAGAATCGTGCGGATCCGATCCTTCGCTTTGGCGAGAGACTGGTGCATCTCCATGGATGCGCCACCCGGATAGGCGAAAATGTCGGTGACGCCTTCTCTAATCAGAGATTCGACGAGGATGTCGGCCCCGTTCATTTCTTGGGTCGCTTGAGAAGGTTTCTTAACGTCTGTGGTTGCGCTCATCGTAAAGTGATTTTTGGCGAGATAAAGGAGCCCAGGCTTAGCCCTGGCAAGTAGGTTTCGCAGTTTCTCTAAAAGTTTGCTGGGATTTTATATATCCTCTCAGGAAGCGGCCTCGTTAATGTCGATGACTTTTCCATCATCTAATTCCCCAAGGGCGCGATAGCGGGCGTATCGCTTTTCCAGGAGCTGCTCTTTCGAGAGTTTCACGAGTTCCGCCAAGTGGCTCCGAACGGCTTTACCCACGGATTTCGCTGCTTCCTCGGGAGAATTTTGGGCCCCGCCCATCGGTTCTTCGATGACGTCGTCGACGACTCCTAGGCGCTTGAGAAGCGCCTGGTCTCCTAGTCTCAATGCCGAGGCGGCTTTGGATGCTTGAGAACGATCCTTCCATAGAATGGCAGAACAGCTTTCCGGTGAAATTACAGAGTAATACGCATTTTCGAGGATCAGAACACGATCTCCGACGGCGATCCCAAGAGCGCCACCCGATCCGCCTTCGCCAACCACGACCGTGACTATGGGCACCTCCATCTGGCTCATCTCACGGATATTGACCGCAATGGCCTCCGCTACATGGCGTTCTTCCGAGCCCACTCCAGGATAGGCACCCGGAGTATCCACCCATGTGATAATGGGAAGGCCGAATTTTTCTGCCAACTTCATAAGACGGAGTGCCTTACGGTATCCTTCAGGATTCGGCATCCCGAAATTTCTAAGAATGTTCTCCTTGGTATTACGACCTTTTTGCTGGGCAATGATCATGACGGCCTTACCGTCAAGGAAGGCCGTACCGCCGAGGATGGACTTGTCGTCCCTGAATTGACGGTCCCCATGCATCTCCTGGAAGCCCTCAAAAATGGAGTTCACATAGTCTAGAGAGTAGGGCCGCAAGGGATGGCGGGCGAGCTGGACCCGTTGCCATGACGAGAGGTTCGAATAGATCGAACGCTTGGTCTGTTCGATTTTCGCCTCGATCGCGCTAATTTCGCTCGAGACGTCGATGTGGTTTTCTTCTGACAACTGATGCAAGGCATCAAGCTGCTTGATCAGACCGCGAAGCGGCTTTTCAAAGTCGAGAGCATATTTCATGTCCATAGGCCTGAATCGTGAAAAGTGGCGGAATATGTGATTGAGAGATTGAAAGTCGAGGTTAAAGGGTGGGTCAAAATTGAGTCTTATCCGGTGGCTTCCAGACCGCTTTTTGCCTGATCCGGATTCTTGAGCTGTTCTTTCCAATCGGCTATTTTTGCCTGAGCTCCAAAATGCTCAGCTTTCTCCTTCGAGCCCAGTTCAAGCCAAATACGTGAAAGGCTTGTGTTGATAAAAAGGTCGTCTGGATCGATTGCATGGGCTTTTTCAGCGGCCTGAAGCGCTTCTGCGTATTGTTTTTCAGAATAGCGAATCTCGCATAGGGCATGCCAGGCAGCGAAACTCTCAGGATGCGACTCTAGCAGATTCTCCAGCTTCGAAATGGCGATAGGGGCGTCGCCCATCGTAAAATCGAAGGTGGCATCCTCTATCGCGCTTTTGGTTTCTTCTGAATCTGGCATAGGTCTGGAAAACGGGTTCCCTCGCATTTCTGACGGCTACGATAGGCGAACGTTCAAGAATTGTCTAGTTAAGGCGTGCGAAAATCAGAGAATTAGCATCGCGTCCCCGTAGCTTAGAAATCGATATTCGCGGGCAATCGCCTCTTTGTAAATCTCTTTTAACCAAGCAATTCCTTCGGTGGAGCCTGGCTTTAGAAAGGCGGAAATTAGGCAAAGCAGGGTCGATTTCGGCAGGTGAAAATTTGTGACAAGCGCATCGACTCCCAGGAATTCGCACGGAGGATAGAGAAATAGGGCCGCTTCGTCTTTGAAGACAGGACTGTGGACAGCGGTGCATTTTCGCAGGTAATCCTCGACGGTTCGCACGCTCGTGGTCCCGATGCAAATGCGGCGCTCGCCCCGTCCCTGAGCCTCCCGCAAGGCTTTTTGGGCGGATGCGGGGATCTCATAGATCTCCCGATGAATTTGGTGGGACTCGATGGAGCCTTCGTCCAGTGGTTTAAACGTTCCCATTCCCACGTGGAGGGTGAGGTCGTGAAACTGGCCACCCAGATCTTCTATCGATTTGACGAGCTCCGGCGTAAAGTGAAGACCGGCGGTAGGGGCCGCCGCGGCGACCGTCTTTTCCGACTTGGCGTAGACCGTCTGGTATCGGTCTCTGTCAAACAGGTCCCTTGGATCGTTTTTTTCCCGATCGATGTAGGGAGGAAGCGGCATTTTTCCGAGATTCTCAGCCAGGCTCGCTACGGATCCCTCCCTTCTCAGGCTAAAACTTACGCGATACTCAGCCTGGGCATTTTTCCCGAGCACGGTGGCATCGAATTCGTTTTCAACGGAAAATACGGCACCCTCAGGAAGCTTCTTTCCCGGCTTTAGGAGACACCACCATTGCTCATTTGAGGTCGCTTTCGAATCTGATGAGGCTTTTCCTGCAGGACGAAGCAGCAGACATTCGACTCGCCCTCCCGTCGGTCGGCTGGCGAAGATTCGCGCTGGAAGGACTTTGGCGGTATTTCGAAAAAACAAGTCTGTTGGTTTGGTGAATTCCAAAATGTCTCGGAACTTTCGATGTTCAATCGTCTGGCTGGACCGATGCACTACGAGAAGACGGGAATCGTCGCGAGCCGGAAGCGGTTCTTGGGCGATCCGTTCAGGTGGGAGTTCGTAGTCAAATAGGGCAGCGTCCATCTGAAAGCCCGCGAGTGTTTCATACCCCAATTCGGTGTCGAGCGATTATTGAACTCGTCCCTCTTAAACGCCGAGACAATCCGAGTTGGCGGAGTTAGATCGGGAAGAGGGCCTAGCCCATCTCACAAAGACGGGAAGTGGCTCGCACTGATAGAGGGTGTCGAGCACTTGTGGAATGGGTCTTTCATTTTCGAAAAAAAGCCCTTGATCTTTGTTTTAAATGCATAACTCTATGCGGCCTTTCAAGGGTAATGGTAGGATACTCAAGTGGCCAACGAGGGGAGACTGTAAATCTCCTGGGGCAACCCTACACAGGTTCGAATCCTGTTCCTACCACCATCCTTCGGCGAGGCTTCGGATGGCGCGCCTACAAAAACAGCGCTGTCCGATTCTGGGCAGCCTCCGCAGGAACAGGATGAGAACCGAAAGGGTTCGACGGATCGCAGCGGAGATGGGGCTCGCGAAGCGAGAGTCCGAAGGACTTTGAGAGAATCGAAAACCAACCCTGTTTCGATTGAGCCCAGTCAATCATTGTCATCGCACGTAGGGCTGACTATCCCTAGTCAGCCGAGCCCGCCGTCCTTTCTGGAATACTGCAGCTGACTAGAGACGGTAAACCCTACCTATTTTCTACCTACAACATTCCGCTGTCTTGAAAGCTGTACCAACCTAATCTCGATGGATCGGTTTTGGGACTTCCAATGACAACGTGATCCAATATGGGAATGCCCAAAACGGTAGAGGCTTCTCTCAATTGACGTGTCACCTTAATATCGGGCGCGTTGGGAGAAGGATCCCCACTGGGATGGTTGTGGACGCATATGACCGCGCTGGCCCCAAACCGAATCGCCTCTCGGAAAACTTCTCTTGGATGAACGAGACTGTTGCTGGCGGTTCCAGAAGTCGCTTCGCAAACGCGTAGCAAGCGGTTCTTTCGATTGAGACAAAGTGTCCAAAATTTTTCAACTCCAAGTCCAATCGTTCGCGATCGCATGAATTTGAATACACGCTTCGGATCATCGAGAATGGGCAGATCCTCTTCCTCGGAAGCCAAAATGCGTCGACAGATTTCAATGACAACAACGAGCTGGAGAGCCTTCACTTTCCCGATGCCTTTGAATTTTACGAACTCGCCATCGCTCCAATGGATCAGTCGGGATAGCGAGCCCGCGTCATTGAGCAAGGAACTGGCTACGTTGAGCACATTGTGCCCTTTGCTTCCACTACGCAGAATCATGGCAATCAGTTCTACGTCGCTCAGGGCGGACGCCCCCAGGCGCTCGAGACGCTCTTGAGGTCGCTCGGCTTCGGCGATCTCCATCAGTTTAGAGTGCGCAGGCATAGGCGAGGAGAATTGGGTATTCGCAACACGCTCTGGTCACTGTCGCAAGAGTGACGGAGCGGTTCTGTGAGTTGGTAACAAGTGGGAAAGCGACTGACCGTTAGCGTGAGAAACTTAACGCATCAGGGCAAGCCAAATGGACTCATAGTAGTCGGTCGTCGTGCGGGGCCGCTAGCTCAGCGCCTCAGCCTGAGCACTTCGTTGCTGATATTTGCTCAGGCAGAAGCGCTGAGCTACTTTTGGGACAAGCAGTCTACCAGAATTAGTTAAAGCGACGCACGTACCCGTCGCGCCGCAACCGCGCGAGTTGACGATCCTGCTCTTCTTGAGCCATCTGAGAAACGAGCATGCTGGCAATATTGTCACGAACCTCCGTCAGCGGTGTGTATCCATTGTCTCGACGGTCTTGGGCGAAGAGGATGAAAATCTTGTTTTTCAGTTTTATGGGCTCGGAGTATTCGCCGGGCTTGAGATTAAATGCGACCTCCGCGAGCTCGGGAATCAGCGCCTTGCGCTCAACCCATCCCCAGTCGCCACCTTTGTCTTTTTTGGAGTCCTGACTGTACTTCTTTGCGAGCTCGGCAAAATCCACTCCGTCATCGAGCTGCTTTATGATTTCGTCGCCGGTTTGTTCCAGAAGCCCCGGATCCTCATCTGCAAGAGCTGCTAAGATGATTAGCCTTAAATGCACGGACTCCGGCTGGAAGAAGGCTTCCTTGTTCTCATTATAGAACTCTTCCACTTTCACGGGACTGACGAAGCTCTCCGATTTGGTCATCTTCTGACGCATGAATCCAACGATCATTTCGTCACGGATTTCGATATCGTACTCGTCGGGAGTTTTGCCAATGGACTGAAGGTAGGCGAGAAACTTGGATCGGTCCCCGTCGAATTGCTCGATAATGCGCTCATCTACTTCATTCCGAACGTAACTGCCGGGTATCTGTCCCTTGTCCTCGTAGAACTGCTTAACGATTAGCACGTTGTCCGTCAGCGTCTGGATGACCTGGTCTTCCGCTTCATCTAGAAGTTTGTTGAACTGAACCGGGTCACCTTTTGAGTCCGCTTGGATTTGCGGAATGTAAGGCATGATTTGCCGGCGCACGTCATCCGCCGTTATGATCTTCTCTTCAACGATGGCAGCGATCCCGTTAGCGTAGCGCGCATTGACCATGTTAGCCGCGTCTTCCTCACTGATTTGGGAGAAGGCTGCGGTGGGCGAAAGGCAAAGTAAGGCGATTGATACGTGGCGAATCATGATAGGAATAAGGCAGTAAACGTTTAGCTATGCATTGCTGTGATAATTTCTCAAGAATACAATAATCTCATGCAAGCGTTTCAGGGCGTTTTTTGAATTTAGGCGCGGAAACCGGCTCCCCAGCTTGATAAAAGCGTCGGAACCGGGTCGATTCAGACGGCATTTGAGCCGGTTGCCCTGGGATTCGACTGAAAGAATGCCCTTTTGTTCCGCCAAAACTCGGATCTCTGCCAGCCGAAGCAAGGCCTCAACCTCGGGAGGGTGGGGACCGAACCGATCCCGCATGTCTTCCCTCAGTTGGCGAATCCGATCAGGGGTTTCCGCCATTGCCAGTCTCCGGTATTGGTCGATTCGTAGTCGGGTTTCTTCGAGGTAGCTGGATGGAAGACGCGCTTGCATGGGCTCACATTCGCCTTCCTCTAGTTCGAGTCGCTTTAGGACCGTGTAGCCGTCTTCGTAACGGTTTGTGGACTCGGCTTGTCCTTCACCTTGGTAAATGAAGTCTAGCTTTACGTTCGCGCGAATCGCGTGCGCCGTCTCCTCGCCCTTTAGCCGGGCGATGCTTTGCTTCAGCAGCTGGCAATAGAGCTCAAACCCGATCCCTACAATGTGACCGCTTTGTTCTGACCCGAGCAAGTTTCCCGCGCCCCGGAGCTCGAGATCCCGCATCGCGATACGAAAGCCGGCTCCCAGCTGATTGTGCTGGCGAATGGCCTTCAACCGTTTTCGGGCGATATCCATGATGCGCGAATGCTTGTGAAGGAGAAGGTAGGCGTAAGCCTGCCGCTTGAACCGGCCAACTCGACCTCGGATCTGATACAGCTGGCCAAGGCCGAATCGGTCCGCCCCTTCAATGATGATCGTGTTGCAATTGGGAATATCGAGACCGGACTCGATGATAGTAGTGCAAACCAGGACTTGATAGCGCTGGTCAACAAAATCGATCATTACCTTTTCCAGGCTTTTTTCATCCATTTGCCCATGTCCGATGCCAAAGGAAATTTCTGGCATCATTTGCTGCAACCCGAGCGTCACGGTATCGATTGTTTGGACACGATTGTACAGGTAGAAAACCTGTCCTCCACGAGCGATCTCCTTGCGGATGACATCTACCACCAGCTTTTCGTCGTAGCTCTTGACGATCGTCTGGATAGGCTTCCGCTCCAGCGGGGCCGTCTCGATAACACTCAATTCCCTGGCGCCCGTGAGGGCCATGTACAGCGTCCTCGGAATCGGGGTCGCGGAAAGGGTCAGAATGTCGATCGTTTCCCTCCATTGCTTGAAGCGCTCCTTGTGCTTCACCCCAAATCGCTGCTCCTCGTCTACTACCACCAGTCCGAGATCTTTAAAGAAAACGTCTTTCTGAATGAGCCGGTGCGTACCGATCAGTATGTCTACGCTGCCTTGTTTCGTCGCCTGCAGGATTTGCTTGATTTCCTTGGGTCGGCGAAACCGGCTTACGAGCTCTACCACAATCGGGTAGCCGGCCATGCGATCTCGAAAATTCAGGAAGTGCTGCTGGGCTAGGATCGTGGTCGGGACAAGGATCGCTACTTGTTTTCCATCCATGACAGCCTTGAAAGCGGCTCGTATGGCTACCTCTGTTTTGCCGTATCCGACATCTCCGCACACGAGACGATCCATTGGCTTGGATTTCTCCATGTCTTCTTTCGAAGCAAGAATCGCCTTCATCTGATCTGGAGTTTCATTGAAGGGGAAAGCGCTCTCAAATTCCCGTTGCCACTCAGTATCTGGCGAGAATGCCATTCCTTCACTTAAGTCCCGCTTGGCTTGAATTTGCAGCAGTTGAGCTGCCAAGTCCAAGGTCGCTCGTTCCGCAGCTTCACGCGTTTTCGACCAGCGATTCGATCCCAGTTTGCCTAATCGTGGACGTGTTTTTGTAATCCCAACGTAGCGACTGACCAGGTGTGATTCCTGCAGTGGAACGTGGAGAAGAATCTCGTCCTCAAATTCAAGCGTGAGCACCTCCCGGAGCTGTCCTCCAATATCCACCTTCGAAATACCGCGATAGACGGCGATCCCGTGCTGCAGGTGGACCACGAACTCCCCATCTACCAGCTCAGCGAAGTCGAGAAGCTGATCGACTTGAGACTGAGCGACAAGGGCTTTCTTTCGCCCCAGTACCTTTCGGTTGCGACGTCTTCCGAACAACTCTGTCTCCGTTACAAATACGGCTCCTTTGCTACCTTCCAATATCGGCCAGCTTAAAGAATCGAGATTCGCACGAAAGTGGATACGAAAGCCCTCATTGACATCCCCCTTCCAAAACAGGGGATTCAGTCCCTTGAGCAACTCCGATCCGGCCGATATCTCTTTGATTCGCCTCTCGTCGCTCGCATTGGGAAGGATAAAGATGATCCGCTCGCCTTTCTTTTCCCAATCCCGGATTTGCTCGAGAAAGCGGAGACGAGCGGATTGCTCGTCGGTTAGACGCTCGTCGGCAAGCAAAGACTCATCTGGGTAGGATCGATAGAATTCGAGTGACTCCGCCTCGTAGACTCTCGTGGTTGCAGCCCCTTCTTCTGCGCTCAAGTCCAAGTCTGAGAAGGTCGTCCAGTGGTCCCCGCAGGATTTACGGGCAATCTGGAGATCCTTCCAAAATAGTCCCTCCTTTCTCGCGTTATCTGTCTCGCGATTTGAATCGAGATGTTCGAGGAGCTCCTCGGGTTCCACTAACCCCCAACTGACCGCTTTGGGCAAGTACTCGAGAATCCCCTTTTTAGACTCTTCTAGTTCCAATCGAGGGGAGGCGGCGATAGAAATGGAACTGACCGATTCCCCGGATCGTTGGGTTACAGGATCGAGCGTTTTAATCGACTCTATCTCGTCCCCGAAAAAATCGATGCGAAAGGGCTTATCTTCAGTAACCGGATACACGTCAATGAGCCCGCCGCGACGCGCAAATTGTCCCGGGGCTTCGCACAGCCCTTCATGATCATAGTCGAGCTTTTCCAGATCCGCGACCAGTTTCGCGAATTCATACTCAATCCCTTCAGATAGCTCTATTTGTCGGGCAGCCATTGCCACTGGATCCGGGACGGGTTGAGAGAGGGCGGTCGACGTAGATACAACGATGCGTTTCTTTTCTCCCGCCTCTTTGCGGATTGAATTTAGAACGGCGATGCGATCGCTGCCCGATTCGAAAAGGACGGATCCCTCCTCAGAAGATTCATTGAACTCGGGGAAATGATGGATTTCAAAGGTTTCGTGTGAACCCCGAGCGTGGAGATGAAACAGCGCCAAGTCTGACGCCCATTGTTCAGCCATCCGTTCAGTCTTGGCGATGATCACGCATAGCGGCGTTGCCTGCCTTTGCACCCAGTCCTCCAGGATGGGGCAGAGCGCTTCCGAACTCACGCCGATGCATCGCTCGAAGCTCTGAGCGGAGGAGGGAAGCAAGGCCATTTCAGGGCCCTTCATTTCTTTTTCTTGTACTTGGCGATGGCTTTGGTCGCCGCCGCTTCCGCCGCTTCCTTTTTGTTGCGGCCTTTTCCAACCCCCAGTTTCTTGTCATTGCAAAAAACCGTTACCTCAAAGACTCGCTCGTGTGGATTGCCTTCTTGAGCCGTGGTTTCGTAGCGAAGGGCATTGTTCCCCAATTCGGGCTGTATCATTTCTTGTAATACACCTTTAGGGTTCGAAATCACGCCTTTCTCGACGGGGCTTTCTGACAAGTTTTCATAGAGTTTGAGAATCAATGTGCGAGCGGTTTCCCAGTCGCTATCTAGGTAGACGGCCCCGATTACCGATTCGAAGGCATCGCCTAAAGCTGAATCCTTCTTTCCGATACCCGCATTGCGATCCCGTTCCTTAAGGAGCAAGTACTTGTCCAGCTCTAGTCGACGGGCGACTTGGGCCATGTAGTCACCACGGGCATAGCCCGATCTGGCCTTGGTCAACTCACCTTCGCGAGCGTCGGGATACTTCCCGTACAGGGCTTCCGTCAATGCAAGCTGGATAACGGCATCACCCAGAAACTCGAGGCGCTGGTTGTTGTTTATCTGGTCGCTCGATCGCAGAAGAAAGGACGGATGGGTCAGGCTTTTAACCAGAAGGTTCTTGTTCTTGAAGGTGTAGCCGAGAACCTTCTCGATTTTCTTGATCTTCGTTTTCGGCATTTCCGCGGCGAGATCGCCATCATCCGTCTTGAGCCGAGGCGGTTTAGGCCGAGTCTTGAAAATGCCTTTCAGTTTGGAGCCTACCATTTAATTTGCCTAAAGGTGAACCGGGGAAAGGGTCGTTTATCTAAAATGCTTCCTATTTCATATCGAACCGTTTGATTAGTTCTTTGGCCAGATTCCGGTATGCCATCGAGCCCGGATTCAGCTTGTCATACTCAAAGATCGTTTGCCCAAAGGAAGGGGCTTCACTGATGCGGACCGTGCGAGGAATTACCGTATCGAAAACCTGGTCCGGCAAGTTAGTGCGAACCTCTTCTACCACCTCACGCGAAAGTTTGGTTCGAACATCGAACATGGTCATGATGATTCCGCCAATTTGAAGACGATCATTGACCCCCGCTTCATGCAGCCGGTCGACCACGCTCAAAATCTGGCCCAAGCCTTCGAGGGCGAGATACTCGCACTGCAAGGCCACCAGCAGGTAGTCCGCGGAAGCGAGACTGTTCATCGAGAGCATACCGAGGGCAGGGGGGCAGTCGATGATGATCGCTTGGTATTTTCCGGATTCGATGATGGGCTGGATAGCGAGCGTTAGCTGGCCGAGGTAGTTCTCCTTCTGGGAAAGCTCGATTTCCGCAGCGGCCAGGTCGACTTCGGAGGGTAGGAGACTGAGCCGCTTGCGGCCTGTCTCAATGATCATTTCCGACGCGTCACCGTCCTCCATAATAGCGGCATAAACACTGCGGCCTTCCTCCTTCTCGAAGCCCAGGCCGCTGGTGGCGTTCGCTTGAGGATCTAGGTCAATAAGAAGCGTCTCAACACCTCGATCCGCTAGGGCAGCGGACAAATTCACGGCCGTAGTGGTCTTGCCGACACCCCCTTTCTGATTCGCAATCGTAAATACTTTGCACGCCATCTTGGCCGCGTTTTATGGATCAAAACCTTTGCATGGCAATGGTTAAAAAGGGCGCCTCGCGGTGAACCGCTAAAGAGAGACAATTACAGATGTTTTTAACATCGCTCGCGTTTTTTGCTCGTTCCCGACGTTCGCAGGTAATGGGTTCTGGCACAGCGGGGTGGGGAATTGAAACATGCTTTGAGAGGTCACTGGCCCAGCTTTAGGCTTCACTCGCGAATCCCAAGGTTCATTGGCGTAGCGGCGATCTCCGAGCGCCCACCAGACGGATGCGAAAGTGGGTGCTCGGAGATCACCCATTACCTAAGATCGCTACCAAGCCACAGACAAATCGGAGTTTGAATGGGCGAAGCATCGAAGCACATCTCTCGATAGGGGATGAACTACCTCTCTTCGGAAGAGTCGTTGAAGAGCTAGACGGAGGGGATGAGGAGAAGAAAGGGATTAGCCCTTGAAGGTTTGGCCGTAACCGATGCTAGGAGGTCGAGGAGCATATTTCTTTTTTCGCCGATGCTGCCCGCTCTTTGCGAGAGGGCGTTTGGTTTAGGGGTGCCGTATCTTAATAGATTGTTTCATCACTTCTGTGTCAGCTAACTCTGACATGCTTGCGGACCCAATAGTCCGCGGAAATTCCAGCTTGATAGTGAGAAATCAAGCTTTAGTTTCCTTTAAAGTTAAATAGGAACAATTGACCTCCCTATGAACAAGGGTTGTAGGCAATTCGCTTGCAGTATTATTAATAAAGGCGACACATTTGAGGTAGTTGTTCGCAGCGTTGTCGTTCTGTCCAGCTACGACTGAGCAGTCGCCATAACGCTTTTTTACTCTGGGGCGTCCGACCCTGACTATCCAAACTACCAACCAAATGAAACCCACCAGACCAACACCTTCAAACCCAAAGGACCCTGTTGTGATCGCTCCCAACACCTCCACGTATTCGGACCTCGTCGCGGGCTATGTCTCGATCGACTTCGATCAATCCACCAAAACGTTCGGACTCACTACCTCCGGCGGTCGAGATTTTACCGTTGAGCTCGGCGCTAACGCCTACGCCGAGATCATCCGCAACCTCGGCGAAAGATATGTTGACGGCGGCGCTGCTCTTGAAACGAAACTGACCAGCGGACGCCATTTGCAGGTGTACGGCATATTCTATCCCGACGCTGCCTGTACTTCTGGAGTCGACGGTTCTCGCAAGGTCGAAGCGAAACACCTCGTATTTGTCGGCGAGGGGAAGAACGAGTACCGATTCGAGGAACCGAACTGGTGGGTCAATCAAATCCGTCAACTCGCCGACTTTTACCTTGACCATGAATTCGGCGATGAAATCGACTACCACGCCTATCGCACCAACCTTGATATTTCTGGCGACAAATCAACTTCCGGTCTCCAGGAGACCGACGCGATTTCTCGCCTAGTGTACGGATTTGCTTCGGCCTATTTGATGACCGGAGAAAACCGCTACCTCGAAGCAGCCGAGAAAGGCACCGAGTTTCTTCGCAACGAACTTCGCTACGATGACGCCGATCGAACCTACTGGTACCACGCCCAAGAAGTGAATAAAGACGGCGCAGTCCGCAAAATTTTGGCGTCGGAGTTCGTTGACGACTACGGCGCTATACCATGCTACGAACAGATTTACGCCTTGGCGGGCCCGGTCCAGACGATGCGGATAACCGGCGATCAACGGGTCCTCGACGACGCCAACAACACAATCCAAATGTTTAAAGACCGGTACCGTGATGCAACGGAGTTTGGTGGCTATTTCTCCCACCTCGACCCCAGCAGCTTCATCCCCGATGCTGAAACCCTCGCCCATAACCAGTCTCGTAAGAACTGGAACTCGGTCGGCGACCACGCCCCAGCGTACCTCATCAACCTGTATTTGGCAACTGGGGACGAAGCCTACGCCGACTTTCTCGAGGAAAACTTCGACCTGATCACCGAACATTTCGGCGACTACGAAAACAGCCCGTTCGTTCAAGAACGGTTCCATCAGGACTGGAGCAAAGATCAGAATTGGGGTTGGCAGCAGAATCGGGCTGTCGTTGGCCACAACCTAAAGATCGCCTGGAACTTGACCCGGATGACCAACCTTCGGCAGAACGACCAGTACGAACAGTTCGCCGAACGAATCGCTGAGTTGATGCCCGACGCAGGCAGCGACCAACAACGCGGCGGCTGGTACGACGTCGTTGAACGGGAACTCGCTGAGGGTGAAGATTATCACCGATTCGCTTGGCATGACCGTAAAGCCTGGTGGCAGCAAGAACAAGGGATCCTGGCATACCTGCTTTTGGCTGGCGTGACCGGCAATCAAGAATACCTCCGAATGGCTCGGGAATCGTCAGCGTTCTACAATGCCTGGTTCCTCGATAACGACTCCGGGGGGGTCTACTTCAACGTATTGGCCAACGGTCATCCGTATGCGCTTGGCAGCGAACGAGGTAAAAGCTCCCATTCAATGTCTGGTTACCACGCCTTCGAACTGGCTTACCTGGCCTGCACCTACACCAACCTGTTGATAACCAAACAGCCGATGGATATGTTCTTCAAACCGCGGGCTGAACAGGTTGCCACCGGCGTGTTGCGTGTCGCTCCCGACCTGCTACCAGCTGGTTCCGTCGTGATCGACAAAGTGTGGATCGGCGACGCCGCTCACGAAAATTTCGACGCGGTGGACCTAACGGTGCAACTGCTGGCTGGCACCGCCGACCAAAAAGTTCGAGTCCGGCTGATCCCCGCAGACGGCGTAGCGGAGTAAGCACGGTGGACTCAACGAAAGGATAAGGCTATGACTAAACCTAAAATCAGCGTCATCATCGAAGAACATTTCGACCCGGGCGAGTACCGAGCGTTCAACAATTTTTTTCCCCAGCAAGGCTACGATGTTGAGTATATTAGCCATCTGTGGGGCAACGAGCAGTTGACGTTCGCCTCGAACGCCACTGACGGCGTAGTCGAGGAGTCGGTGACGGTTACCACCGAAATAGAAGACGTTTCGCCGCACGACTACGTAGGGATCATCCTGATCGGCGCTTACTCAATGGATCGGCTCCGCTACCAGGAAACCATGCTTCCCGGTCAACCTAATCAGGCGCCAGCGGTCCGCTTCTTGCGGGAAGCGTTAACGGTAAATGGTCTGAAGATCGGCACGATTTGCCACAGCCTGTGGCTGTTCTGCGCCGACCCTGCGATGCTTACCGACCGCAAGGTCACCTGCGCCCATAACATCGTGTGCGATGTTGAAAATGCGGGTGGCGTCGTCCAATACGAAGGCGACCAGACCGCCACGTTGGTGATCGACGGTGACCTGATAACCGGGAAACATCCCAGCATGGTCAAACAGTTCATGGAACGGTTCGTCGCTGAAATTCAAGTATCGAGCTAGGACGGCGTCTAAACGCCTGCCGCACTGACGGTTACCCTCCCGTCCGAATCAAATCAGAACAATCGAATTTCCTATAAACAATGACAAACCAATCTAAGCGTAATATAAAAATTCATGTTCTGGATGAACCAACTAAAACGACAATCTTACAACGTATTGTCCCTGAATTTTCAGAGCGCCAGGCGACTTTGATTGTCTATAATACGGTTGCCCGTTTACTCTCCGGCGATTTACATCATACGGTATCAATTGAGGATATCTGGAAAGATTTATTTTTTTTCCCAGCGGATTGGCCTGTACTTGGTATAGGAACAACCAACTTTTTGCATCGCAATGGTGAAATGATGCCGGACGGAACAACCCATCAGTTACATTTCTGGTGGGCAGACCCGCAAAGCGCGCCACAATCGCATGTCATTGACCTCGCAGAAAAACCTAATGCAGACAATGAAAAGACAACCTCGCTGATCAAAGGTCTGGTTGAATTTCCTTTTCTTGCTCTGTCGGTCTGCGACCCGCGTACTGCTATTATCGATACTATTTCGGATGTCGCGAATTTGCATCATTGGCTGGAAGCAAAGCTCACGGACCTGGATATGACCGTAGCGGGCATTCAGATTAAAGCAAACTGCGGAAACGTGACCACGACAGACGCGCATTATATCCCGGAGGATGGTTTGGATCTCAGCGGAGGCTATAGTGGCGATGACTTTTTCTACAGGGGTGATCACAGAGGAGGCACATGGGTTATGAATGGCATCTATACCAATGATGCTTCTCTGATTCCTTTTATAACACTACCTGACCATCCGGTACATTTACATGGCTACCAGCAAGATCATGTGTCGGGGGGACACATTGTAAATGCTGAGATCATCTCAGCGCAGGTATCTTTCTATCCGATGAAAGATGTCATACTCAAAATTCATGATATTTAAACCTGGAGACATTCAAGAAGACGTTTTCGGCTGTTGGGGACTAAAAAATTCACAACAACGACATAGAGAACTCAAAAAAATCGGCTTATCGAATGGGTCTTGAGAAACGGTAACCTGAGGCGAGGCGTAGCTTGATTCGAAAGCCTCAATTAGCCGAAAACAAGATTGTTTGATCTATGCTGGGTCAGCATTACGACATCGAAGTCGACACCATGGATGAATAATTCGTCGCTAGCGGAAAAATAAAGGAAGCCGTGGAGATCATAGGCGATGTTTTCGTTTTCCTGGTTGGACTCCTTGGCTATCTCCAACGAGCCGATTTTGATCTGCAAGAAGATGGGCTCAGTTATGGATCTATTCAGGTCTGCGTCGGGTATGGCACGGTAAAAATCAGCGTCAAAGAGTCCATTGGAACGACGAGAACGCGTTGGCGGTTGGGCAAGACGTACGGTTGACTGTCGAGGTGATCGGTAAGTTTTAAGTTCTTTTGTAGCCCAGCTGCGAGGTTTCGGAACGTTTCGCGTTTTTATACAGCGCGGGCCTGTAGCCGGTCCATTCCTTGTCGGTGCAGAGGGACCGGCCGGAAATCTGCCCGTAATTGTCGAGTTACCGTCAAGGCTCGTTTAGCCAACTAACGCAAATTCCCCAACGTTAATATGCAGGAGACTGGTAAACCAGAACAAAGGGTGGGTGCGCTTGGCGCAACTCACCTAAACTCCAATTAACCGACCTACTTCTTGTGCCAGGCGGCGTTGGGGTCCGCGGGATAGTTATGCACGCTCCCGTCGGGGAGGGTTGCGCTCATCGCCGTCATGGCGCCAAATAAGCTCGGCCTGCGGTCCGTGATGAAGTCGCTCTGACCCTTCGGGTGTGTCGCCCAGTAGTCCCCAGGCACGCAGTCGGTCACTAGCAGGCACTCCGCGTTGTGCGCGTGGACCATTATCTCGCCGTAGGGGTCCGCGACCACGCTGTTGCCCAGAAAAATCATGGTCAAGGTGTCGTCGGGGCGAAACTCGTAAAGCGAATGGTTGACGTACGATACGAAACACTTGTTCGAGTACGAGCTTGCCGGTATGGACGTTCGGGAGACATCGGGATAGGCCCATTCCGACCAGTTGCCGTTACGCTCTTGGGTGCCCACGTCGGCCGCCGTGGGGATGACGATGAGCTGCGCCCCTTTCAAGGCCAGGATTCGGAACAGTTCCGGGAACTCGGCCTCGTAGCAGTTTAGCATTCCTACGTTGATCCCGTTCACCTGGTTCACCTCGTAGGCCTCCTCGGGGTTGTTGACATAGCCGGAGTACCAGTTAGTTTTTTCCGCGTCGCCCCACAGGAGGGTTTTGCGATAGTTCCGCAGCAGGTTGCCCTCCTTGTCTATCAAAACCATGGAGTCGAAGTATTGCCGCTCGCCTTCCACGGTAGCTCTCTCGGCATAGGGAACGATGAGGGCAATGTTGCTCTCCTTGCAGATGGGCGCGACCATTTCTGTGGCTTCGTCCGCGGTGAGGACGGAATCCTCGATGAGGTCGGGCCAGATGTTGTAGCCGCTTAGAAACAGCTCGCCCACCGCCATCAACTGAGCCTTGTGCTCGGCGGCCAAGGCCGCCCACTTCTTTAGATTGGCCAGGTTGTGGGCAATGGCGGCCCGATCGCCCACTCGAGACCCGCCCTGATAGAGCGCGTAGCGTATCCCTTCTCCTTCCGCGGGCGGATTGTCATGGTTTAGCCTAAGCATCTTAATCGGCAGTTTTTTGTGGAAATCAGCCTTGTTTTTTATTGGAGCCATCTGTCTCTCGTTGGATTCGATATTACTATTAAATGTCAAATGTCTGAGTTAGATCAGCAATGATTTGTTACGCGCTGATTTTTGTTTCTTATTTTTGCGAGGTCTAAACCGTGAAGCACCGAGAAGTCCACGGAGTCGAGGAACCCAAAAGCTTCTCCAATGGCTCCCAGCAACTCGTCGGCCATGCTTCGAGTTAGGTTGTTCTTTACCACGATGCGAAACATCGTCGTGGTTTCAGGTTCATCATGGAAGAGCGGCATCAGTTCTTCAGTAATCGGATCGTTGAGCCCCATTTTGTACCCGCTGACATACCACTGGTGCTGTGACAGGACATGCTGGAAGTCGATGTCGTCATAAGAGAATCCGCACTCCGGATTCAAACGAGCCGTGACGACGGGAAGACAGTGGGTGTCCCCGTGATCCAATATAATAAATCTCGGCTTACCCTCAATCGTCATGGCCTTCAGGCCGTCGCGCAGGTATTTCGCGTTGGACATCAAGTTTTCGCAACACCTCTGGTAACCTGAAAGGCCGTGCCGCAGGAGTTTGTAGTACTGAACGTAAACGCCACTGGCGGGTCGGGAAAAATTCAGGGTGTAAGAATCAGCGTGGCCCCCTAAGTACGTCACGGAAATCGCGACATGTTCGCTGAGGTCCTCCCGTTGCCGCCAAACCACCCATCCAGTTCCGCAGCAGGATTCGCCGTATTTGTGGCCGCTGGTGGAAATAGACAACACGTTGCTGAGCCTGAAGTCCCATTGCGGAAGATCTTCCTGAAATGGTGCAATGAAGCCGCCAGATGCCGCATCTACATGAATACCGACCTGAAGACCCTTGGCTTTATTGACTTCCGTTACGACCTGGTTGACTTCCCAAACCGGATCGTACTGCCCTCCATAATGGTTGCCCATAATACAAACGACTGCGATGGTTTTGTCGTCGATAGCTTCGCGAACCTTCTCTGGTTCAACCGTCGAGGTATTCACGGAAGGTGCGATGAGTTTTGGTTCGATGTCCATATACTTGAAAAGCTTCTCCCAGGCGGCCTGGAAGCATGTAGACATCACAATGTTGGGACGGATACCCAGGACCTCTTCCTTGCTTAGTCCGTGCTTTTTCGCGTACCACTCGCGCCAACGAAATTTAAGAGCAAGGCCGGCAAGCAAGCAGGCCTCCGTCGAACCGACGGTTCCGGCACCAGCGAACTGGCCGCCCTCGCTATCGGGCTCAGGGCAATGCCACATTCGAGCGATCATGTTGACGACGGTGTCGTGAAGCTCATACGACTTGGGGTATACGGTTTGGTCGGCTAGGTTGACCCGAAGTCCGAGCAAGGCAATCTCCTCCTCTTCTTTTTCAAAGCTAACATTTACATAGGAAGAGGTATTTAAATTCTGGTTAAAATCCAACACATGATGGTTCTCGATGATGTCTTTTACCATTTCAGAGGAGTGGCCGTTCTCGGGAATCCGTTTGATTTTACCCCAGTCTTGGACGGCATCGTTTGAATAGTAATAGCTCTTATTGCTTAGACTTACTACATGCTGTAGTTGCTCTTTAAGCACGCGTATTTCTTCTTTAAGTTCTTCTGTTTCGGTAGTCATATATTATTATATTTTATTTAGCTATTTTATATAAACTTTTATATTGTATTGGGGTATTTTAACGTTTGCGATTTCAGTCAGTCATACAATATGTGAATAGTTTTGAAACAGAGCAGGTTCCCTTAAGAGACAATCCGCTGCAGGCGGATGGGAAAAAATGGGGATAGACCAGATAAGTCAAGTTTTGTTTTAGTAACCCAGACTGGTGGTGTGGGTAGTGCGAAGAGGGGTAACGCGGGAGATTGTTGATAGGCATCGACGTCTTCGGCGTCGAACAGGTTCGCGCTGTTCGAACTGGACAACTTCAACGTCACTCCGCCTATCGAAAATAGTTCTGCACCGCACAGTAGAAACGGACATCGTAAATATCACGTTTCCCACGCAGGTCCTGAAGGGCAACTGGCGGCAAAATCTCGGCGGCGGCTATGTGTTAAGTTCTAACTTCCTCTGGGACTAAAATCCGTTGCACCCAAACCAACGCAGAGCTCTTTTTAACTACTATGCATTCAGATCATAAGAGTTATTATCGACACAACCAGGATCAAACATACCAAGCAGAAAAAATAAAAAGTTTCTTTTTATCCAATGAATCTGGATAAAACGTTCAGGTCAGCCTGGGTTTGTTTCACTTGCCTTTATAGCGTTAATCCCGATCAAGATGAATCCATTCAAGAAAATCGCTTCCTTCGCCCTGATTTGGTAAGGCTGGAATAACAACGATTACCTTAGGCTCTGCTGGGAGTCACAAGAGCATGCAGGGGCAATATGGCGAGGTACAATCGGATACCTAGTAAGCCATTCGCTCCCCGGAAAGATTCTGGGCTAGCTTAATCAGAGATGGAGTACAATGGTGGGCGAACCGATTGGGATTAGCGAAACAAAGACCCGATTTAAATATTCTCTTAAAAGAATTGAAATAACAAAAAACTAATTTACATCTAGTAACAGTCAGTGCAAAATTTAAATTCATAAAAATAAGTTATAATGAGTTCAGTGTCAAAATATTTGTTCGAGCATCTTCATTTTGGAATAGAGAATAAAATATTTACTTTAGTCGAAAAATTGATATTTTTTTTAATAGTATTAAATTGTATAACAGTTATTATTGAGTCTGAACAAGTGGTTTATCAGAAATATAAAGATTACTTTGATATTTCGCGTACAATTTTTGGGGTAGTATTTACATTTGAATACGTTTCAAGATTAATCGCTGCCGGTCAAATAAAACAGTTTAAGGGTTTTAAAGGGAGAATTAAATATCTATTCACTCTTTGGTCAATAATAGACTTAATAGCCATCGCTCCGTTGTTTTTAGTCGGAATTAATGAAGGCTTTTTACTCAGGATTTTAAGGGGTGTGAGATTATTCTCTTTAACTAGATTCGGTCGTTTTTCAGCAGCTATTCACAACGTGACATCTGCAGTTTATGAAAGAAGAAAAGAATTAATGTTTTCTTTCTTTATTGCTATCAGTTTATTATTTATTTCTTCCACCGTTTTGTACGTTTTCGAGGGGGGGAGCCAGCCTGAGGCTTTTGGAAGTATTTTAAGATCAGCTTGGTGGGCTGCTGCTGCTCTTACCACTGTAGGTTACGGTGACGTATATCCAATAACTGGAATAGGTAAATTATTCGCCGTATTATCCGCTTTCTTTAGTATCGGTATAGTTGCATTACCCGCTGGTATTCTAGCTGGTGCATTCACAGAGAAATTCAGAAATAATAATAATTAATTATTTCAACTACTTTTAAAATTATATTGTACTGCAAAATTCATTGCATGTGTTAACTGCCACATGCTTTT
>Ga0255779_1000342_pt1 | contig 59553 bp, 48 predicted proteins | sample 011ome_21_FD_179977 | JGI IMG/M metagenome (GOLD analysis project Ga0255779, IMG submission 179977) | Coastal salt marsh microbial communities from the Groves Creek Marsh, Skidaway Island, Georgia - 011508AT metaG (version 2) | ecosystem: Environmental > Aquatic > Marine > Intertidal zone > Salt... | reverse complement strand
AGGCAGAAGTTTTATTCATGGATTTGGTTATCAAGTAGAGCAATTCCAGTGCATATAGTCGTTGGTCTGCCATTACCTTTGGATCTTCCTCCACCTCTTTTACTATGGCAATCGCCTTGCCATATTCCTTTTTGCGGTAATAGATTTCTCCTTTTATGAGTTTCGAGTTGTTGAACTCTGCAGTGTTGTTGGAGTTTTCAAAAATATACATGGCGCTATCCAAGTAGTGAATCGCAGTTTTAAACTCGTCTTTTTTGTTATTGACTCGGGCAAGAGTCATATAACTTTGCGCCATTCGGTTTCGTTGGTTTAATTCTCTAAAAAGAATCAAGGCATTGATGGAGTTTTGTTCTGCTTTATCTAAGTTTTCGAGGTCGTAGTGGGTAAAGGAAACCGCGTTGTACGATTTTGCCAACAACAGTTTTTCTTTGGCTTGTTGGGCAAATTTCACAGCAGAATTGAAATGACTGAGCGCCACTTCTTTTTTTCCTTCTTGCTTGTGATACAAGAATCCCAAATTATATTCGCAAGAGGCCAATCCAGAAATATCGTTGATAAATTGAGCAATTTTGCGCGCTTCGGTAAATTCTTGAAGGGCTTTTTGAGTATTATTGCGATTGTCGTAAAACTCACCGAGCAACACCTTGGTAGAAACCAAGTAACTTTTGGATTCTATTGACTGAGCAAGTGTAATAGCCTTTTCTATCTCCTCTTTGGCCTTTTCAGGATTTACAAATCTATTTTGCTGAAAAGAAATGATGTACAACTGAATTTGAGATTCGCGTTGGGCAGTAGTCGATTGCGACAAAACAACTAAGCTTTGAAGAAGCAATGATCCACACACGAAAAGTCTCAGCATTTTTTTCATATCAGTAAGGTAGTTTATTTTTATTTGTTGATAGTGGCTTGTTTGTGACTACGTCAATTTTTCATACCAACCAGAAGAGTTAGTTCATAAGTGCATAAGTTGCCTCAATTGATTGACGGTACTTTCCCAATTAAAATTGTGTGTCACAAATTCCTTCCCGGCTAGTCCTAGCCTGGTTCTCGTCTCCTCGCTTTCAATTAAGTGACACATCAACTCAGCATATTCTTCCTTGCTTTTGCCAATAAGTATCGTCTCGTTGTGAACGGCTTTCAGAGCGTTATTGGCGAGTTTTGAGGTCACACAAGGCAAATTCATCGCCATTGCCTCAAGCAATTTATTTTGTAATCCTGTGCCTATGTGCATGGGAGCTATAAAGATAAGCGCCTGATTGTAAGCGTCACGAATGTCGTCCATCCATCCTGTTACGGTAACTCTTTCGCTTGCCAGGCTCTTTACTTCTGGGGTAGGACTGGTTCCAGAAATAAGCAATGTCGCCTGTGGGTGTTTCTGCCATACCAAAGGCATTATTTTTTCCACGATGTATATCGCTGAGGTAACATTCGGTTGGTATTGCATATTGCCGTTAAACAAGAAGGTATAAGGCTTTGCTGTTGTTTCGTTAGGAGAAAAATATTCCGTGTCTATGCCATTCGGAATAATTCCAATCTGTTCTCTTTGCGTGTGGTAGATTAATTCTTGATCTTGGGCGGAGATGATGGTGTGAGTATCAAAGTACTCAAAGATGATGTTCTCATAAATTTTTAATCGTTCTGCCTCGATTTCTAGAAGTCGTTTTAGGTAAAAAGGTGAAGTAGCAATTCTTCTCTCTATGCCTTGGATAATACATCCATAAAATCGATAGTTTTGTGGATATGAAACTCATCTTTGACATACTCCGCTACTCTAATTAGTTGACAATAAATATGATCGGGTTGTATCGTTTTTAATTGAGCAGATACCTTGTTTTTTATTCCTCTATGGAAAAAGAGCCCTACCTGAAAAGGTTTTCCCCTAAAAAGTGCCCAAACTAAACCCAAGAAAGAGTGAAAAGCAGAAATAGAGTAGATCGTTACAGAAGCACAATATTTTTCTAACTGATCTCTCTGACTTGGCAACACTTTTTCTTTCGAGAGCGAAATAAGATGAATCTCACAGTGTTTTGATAATTCGCGCAACTGATGGTAGGCTCTTAGTTTATCTCCCTTATCGAGTGGGAAGGGAAACCTGGAAGTAAGAAAAACAAGCTTTTTCATCATCCTAAGGTAAGAAGTGAATCGATAAATGGCAAAATCTGTTGGTTCAATTGATCATCGCTATATTTTTCTTGAACTAACTGTCGTGCGTTGGAGCCAATGAGTACAGCTTTCTCTGGGTGAGCTTGCAACTCGTTGAGTGCAGCAGTAAACTCTTCCTTAGTATTGGCTATAATCAAGTGGTGGTTGGGCTCAAACACAATACCTTCGGCTCCGATGGAGGTCGATACGATACATTTTCCGAGCGCCATCGCTTCAATAACCTTAATTCGCATGCCGCTGCCACTCAGCAGTGGAACAATCATTACATCGTGAGTATTCATAAACTTATGAGCATCTTCCACAAATCCATGCTCCTTGACTAGCGGAGATGAAAAGATAGAGGAGCTCATCCCCTTGCCCGCTAAATGGAGAGGAGTGTCATATTGAAGCTTTTTCCACACAGTGTTCACAAACCAACTTACCCCTTCCAAGTTTGGTTTCCAGTCCATTGCGCCAATATGAAAAAAGGAGAGAGTTTTGTTCTGATTGGGTGTAGGAATGTACTTGTTTAGTTGTACAACAAATGGAATAAGAGCGATGGGAGTACGAACATATTTCGCAATTGTTTGAGATACCTTAGGGGTGATAGAAAAGATGCCATCCATCTCTCCCCAAATAGCTATTTCTTCTTGTTTTAATTTCTTCGCCAAATAAGCAAAAAGCTGTTTTTTGGGCGATTTGGCTTGGTGTGAATATTGTTCCCACAATTGAAATTCAATATTCGGGGCATTTAATATGAGTTTGGCTGTTGAATGTTGTTTAACTTCTTGCCACAATTGCGCAGAAAAAACACTTTCGAATTGAATGAGATCAAATTGTTGAGAGCGAAGAAGCACTTTTAGTTTATTCCTAATTTCGTGTGTACAAAACCTACTTAAATTATAGGAATTCTGGTTGAGAATCGATTTCAAACCGCCAATTGCCTTGGGTTTCGTATTAGCGTGGACGTGTGTAACCTGTTCGGGTAGTAGGTTGGCTGCTGTGAATTCGGGTTGCGAAAACGGATGTTTTTCGGTGCTTATCGTAAATACTGAAAGCTCAAACTCCGAGTGGTTTTGATAAAACTGAGACATTTTTGCCATTTCCAAACAACCACCATCTATAGCTGGATAAGCTGGTTTGTGGGTTATTTGCAATATTTTTTTTGACATGTAGAAAGTCCTGTTTGTTCTAGTCAAATATACTTATTCTACTTCATTACAAAGCCCTGAAGATGCACTATTTATTTGTTCTTATTTAGGTCGTTCATCGTTCTGTTCAAACCGATGGTTGCGAAAGAGTGAATGTATTTGATAGAAGTGTCAATAAGTTCAGGTAGATTTTTTTCTTCTTCTTTGTCCCATTTCCCCAATACATAATCTACTTGTTTTCCTTTCGAAAAGTCGGCACCGATTCCAAAACGCAATCGAGCGTATTGGGTTGTTTTTAGTACCTGAATTAAGTGTTTTAGTCCATTATGACCTCCGTCACTTCCTTTTCCTTTTAGTCTGAGTTTGCCGAAAGGGAGGGCTAAATCATCCGTAATAATAAGCGTGTTGGACAATGAAATTTTTTCTTCTTGCATCCAATAATTTACCGCGTTTCCGCTTAAATTCATGTAGGTAGAAGGTTTTAAAAGAACCAAAGTCCTTCCTTTAAATTTAATTTTGGCCACATCGCCATAACGCTTCGTCTCAAAACAAGAACTGGACGACTCAATAAGAGCGTCCAGTACTTTAAATCCTATGTTGTGGCGGGTATTTGTGTATTCTTCACCAATATTACCTAGGCCTACAATCAGGTATTTCATGTTGTCTAAATTTATTCAGCTGCTGCTTCAGAAGCACCTTCTGCTGCTGCATCTTCAGCACCTTCAGCATCATCTTCTTCAATTGCATCAGCAACCGCGTTTCTAGAAGTTTTAATAGAGACAGCAACATCTCTCATGTCACCTTGAAGTGTCACGTTAGGGATTTCAATCTCTCCCAAACGGATAGCCATTCCAATTTTCAATTCGCTAATGTCAAGAGTAATGAACTCTGGCAAGTCTTTTGCCAATGCTTTTACTTTCAACTTTCTGTAGTTTTGTCTTAATTTACCACCATTCAATACACCTGGAGAGTTTCCAGTTAATTTTACTGGCAGGGCAATAGAAACTAATTTATCTTCAGTTACCGCCATCAAATCAAAGTGTGTGATTCTGTCTGTTACCGGGTGAAATTGAATTTCTTTGAAAATAGCCTTGTGTTGTTTTCCATCTAATTCAATCTGGATGAAGGTTACTTCTGGTGTAAAAACCAACTTGTTTAATTCAGTTTCTTTTACATGAAAGTGAATGTTTCCACCGTCTCCATATAATACTCCTGGAACACGACCTTCTTTTCTCAAGACTTTCGCATCTTTACTCCCTACGTTCTCTCTAAGAGAACCGCTCAATGATACTGTTTTCATTTGTTTTGTTTTTGTTTGTTTTTTTATTGTACAAAGTGAGTACTAATTGACTCATGTTTTTCAACTCTATTTATTACGTCTGCAAATAATTTAGAAACGCTTAATACTGTTATTTTACTTGTGTCTTTGTCCGTTCTCAATGGAATAGAGTCAGTTACGATTAACTCGGTCATCACCGAATCAGCTATTCGTTCGTAGGCTGGCCCAGAGAGTACAGCGTGTGAACACATTGCTCGTACCGAAAGTGCTCCTTGGTCGTGAATCATTTTCGCTGCTTTTACCATAGTTCCAGCTGTGTCTATCATGTCATCCATGATAATCACATTTCTTCCTTTTACTTCACCTATCAGAGTCATATCCGATACTTCATTGGCTACTTTTCTTTGTTTGTAACAAATTGCCAAGTCGGCATCTAGGTATTTGGCATAGTTATTTGCCCTTTTGGTGGCACCAGTATCGGGCGCTACAATAGTTAGGTTCGGAATTTTTTGCTCTTTTAGGTACGGAAGAAAAATAGAGGAAGCAAACATGTGGTCTATCGGAAACGAAAAGAATCCTTGAATCTGATCAGCATGTAAATCCATTGTCATGATACGGTGTGCGCCAGCTGCAGCAAGCATTTTTGCTACAAGTTTTGCTCCAATCGCAACTCTTGGTCTGTCTTTTCTGTCCTGTCTTGCGTATCCATAGTAAGGAACTACGGCAATTATTTTTGCCGCAGAAGCTCGTTTGGCAGCATCAATCATAATCATTAGCTCCATCAAACTATCCGAGTTGATAGTGGGCTGAATAATGTAAACTTCTTTTCCTCTCACAGTCTCTTCGTACGAAGCCTGAATTTCTCCATCACTAAACTTTTGTAACTTTACGTTACCCAGTTTACTGCCTTTGTGATCTGCTACGTTTTGTGCAAATTCTCTGTGGGCGCTTCCCGAAAATAAAATAGTATTGGACATAATTCCTTGTAATGGGGTACAAAATTAAGGATTTAATTGGGAATGCCTTAATTTTTTAGAGGAAATTTGTTGGTAAAGTAAAAACTATACTTAAATTTGCATCCGCTTATTTTCCAACGGATGTACAATCTAGATGAAAATTACTACCAGAGCGAAACACAATAATCAAATGCCCGAGTGGCGGAACTGGTAGACGCGCACGACTCAAACTCGTGTTCCTTTGGAGTGCCGGTTCGATTCCGGCCTCGGGTACTGATAAAAACCTCAATTAACTATAAATTAGTAAGTTGAGGTTTTTTCTTTTATTTTTGTATGCACCAATGTACGCACATCTCTTTATAGTGTCACTTTATTTAGTTTTAGATTCTGTCGCATTCATTGTTTTTCGACCATTTTTCATCAAATTATTTGATTTTTTAAAAAGTTAACTAATCTTATTTCAACGATTTATGGTTTTTCGTTTTATATGAATTAGGCTTCAAATAGTGATTTTTTAGTTGATGACACAGATCCGATTTTTTCGTTTTCTTACGAAACTTTGCGTTTTTTTTGGCCTAATTCTTTTGAAAAAAGATGACAACCTTCTTTTATCATTTACAATAAATAGTTACCTTAAGTGCCTTATAAAGTAATATGAAGTTTTTATTTAAGTTGATAATAGCTCTTTTTTTAGTTATTAATACTAATGCCCAAAGCTATCAATTATTTGGTGATGCTTTTGGAGTTTCCCCATTTAATGCGTCTTGCCCTTCAGACACATGTTTTACGTTAACGCCAGACTTAATGAATAAAAGAGGCGCAGTTTATGGAGATGAATTATTTGACTTAACTCGTCCATTTGATGGTACATTTTGTCTTTTTTTGGGAACGAAAGATGCAAATGGAGCCGATGGGTTTGCTTTTATATTAAAAGATACGAATGTATCGTTAATCGGTGGATTGGGAGGAGGATTAGGATATTCTACACTCTCGCCCTCCATAGCAATAGAATTTGATACATGGAACAATGGCGGTGTCGATATACCGGCTGACCATACAAGTCTTAACTTCAACGGCAACGTAACATCTCCTATTGTGCCATCCATTTCTTTGTCACCTACAAGTGCAAATGTTGAAGATGGGATGTCTCACACGGCAAGAATTGTGTGGACACCTGCTGATACAACTTTATACATGTTTTTTGATAATGTACTTAGATTTTCTCACAAGGTAGATTTAATTAACAGGGTATTTGGAGGAAAAACAAAAGTCAATTGGGGTTTTACTTCATCAACTGGGGGTTCTTCCAATCTTCAGCAAATTTGTTTTCCTGTAAAGCCTGTTTCGTTTTATTTTGATACTTTATGTCAGGATAGCTGTCTTGATTTTAATCAAATTTTGTATGACCCTAATTATAGTTACAGTTGGAATAATGGGGTATTGGATACGTTTCCTTTGGTCACATTATGTCCCAACGTAGCGACCACTTACAATTTATACAAGCAAAGTAAATTGACTGGGTTAATTGATACAATCGAATTGTCGATTGATGTTAAAACTAAACCATCTCTTTTTTTAGGGCGGGACACTATATTGTGTCAGGATTCTTCCTTGTTTTTGTCTATCAACAAACCAATGATTAGTTACTTATGGAGTACAGGCGACACCTCACAAACTCTTTTAGTTGATAAAAGAAACGAATATTGGCTCCAAGTAACAGACTCATTCGGTTGTAAGAACACCGACACAATTCTTGTGGATATTCAAAAAGGGAAAGTGGAGTTAACCGCAGATAGACAATTTGGTTGTGAACCTCTTTTGGTAAACTTTATGGAAAGAGCAATTGTTTACAACGGATCGGTGACAGGGTATTACTGGGATTTTGGCAATTCAACTAATTCCTTTTTTCCTCAAGATTCAACTAGGTATGTAACAGCAGGGACTTATTCGGTTCGACTATCAGTAGTTTCCGATTTAGGCTGTACATTCGACTCAATATATAGTGATTTGATACAGGTATATCCCTATGCAATCGCCAATTTTGATATCGGACCTAGTGTTGGAAAAGAAAATTCTCAAACTTACTTCAATAATTTATCTATTATCTCAACTTCTTGGCTTTGGGAGTTTGGAGACGGCTCAACTTCAAGTTTGGAGAATCCAATCAAAGTATTTGCCTCTAGTGGTAAATATTCTATAAAATTAAAAGCTTCAAATGCAGGTGGATGTAACGATAGCATTGTTAAGGAATTTAATGTCGTTAAGTCTCCTAGTTTTTATGCGCCTAACACATTTACACCGAATTACGATGGGATAAACGATGAATGGAGAGTTCATGGAGTAGAGTTCGCTTCAGAATACGAGATTCACATATTTAATCGTTGGGGTGAAATGTTATTTTCTTCAATGGATAAAACCGAATCATGGAATGGAATTTACAATGGTAAAGTTGTGCCCGAAGGAATTTACAGTTATCGGACTATTATAAAGTTCGATTCGGATGCTTATGAGTACTTCGGACATATTTTGGTGGGTAGGTGATTTTTTTGTTATAGGTTAACTATTCATATTGAAAGGAAACACAAAATTTTTTATTATTCAATCTCTCCGTCATAAATTTTTTTCTACTTTATGATTTCAGGGTTCTGTCGCATTAAACTTTAAACCACTTATTTTTATCGTTTTTGATAAAAATAGAAAATATTGTTTATAAACGATTTAACTTTTGTAGGATGGGTGATATTAATGTAAAACTTTTGAAAAATAATTAATGCGACAGAACCAAAGAAAGGAAATAGATGGGAATCCTCATATAGAATTCGAACAGAAGATAGTGTGCGAAAACATTGAACAAGTAGCACAAGAATATTATGAAATGATGGATTCGAGAAGAAGCATCAGAGATTTTTCGGAGAAGAAACTACCACGGTCGGTTATCGAAACTATTATAAAAACTGCTGCCACAGCGCCTAGCGGAGCACATAAGCAACCCTGGACATTTTGTGTGGTAGAGTCGCCAGAGCTCAAATCCCAAATAAAAATAGCAGCCGAAGAGGAAGAAAAGAAAAGTTACGAGGGCAGGATGAGTGACAAATGGCTGAATGATCTAAAACCTCTGGGGACCAATTACTTGAAGCCTTTTTTGGAGAGTGCACCGTATTTGATAATTGTGTTCAAAAAGCCGTATGATCTGGATGAAAACGGAAATAAATTGCAAAATTATTACGTGAATGAGTCGGTAGGAATTGCCTGCGGAATACTTATTTCTGCGATTCATCAAGCTGGTTTGGTTACGCTCACTCACACTCCAAGTCCTATGAATTTCCTGACCAAACTATTGAAACGACCCAGTAACGAACGCGCCTTCTTACTTTTGCCTGTTGGGTATCCAGCAGAAGAAACTTTTGTGCCTGACATTCATCGAAAGAAACTTTCAGAGGTCATGGAGTTCTATTAATGCTTTATTAATTTTCGATAAGAATTACTTCCTTTTTCCGCAAGAAAATAAATCCCTTGAGAAAGGTGAGAGACGTCTACTTGTTGTCGTATTCCATAATATTGCCACTCTTTGGCTATTTTTCTATCTGCGGTGATGAGTTGAAATACTGAATTACCTCCAGATTGTTTTTGAATGGTAAGTGTTGAGTGAAAGGGATTTGGGTAGCATACAAATTCATCGCAGTTTTCCGGAATATACAAGGAATTAACCAAAACTGAATCAGACAACTGAGAACATCCATTGGAATCAGTAACTAGAACCTGGTAATATCCATTTTGATTGATTGGCAATGTCCGTAGACTATCGCCCGGCAAAGTCACTCCGTTTAGTTTCCACTGATAGTAATCGCCTTGTGAGGAAGTGAGAAACCATGTAACCGTTATGTTCGGTTTTGGAAAATGAGACACTCTGGTTTTTAGGTATGTTTTACATCCTGAAGAGGAAGTAGAAGAATCCAAATAAATTCCTTCATTTAAAAGTAGTTTTCCGCTAACTCTGACGGAATCTGAAGGACAAATCACCAATGCGTAATTCACCGTGTCCGTATCGCAAGGCGCTAATATTCCTTTGTGGTAATTAGAAAATGCCGTTATGTGAAATTGGTTGTAAGGAGCTGGATTTCCTGCAAAAGGAAAAGTAGCTAAAGGATCCCAAAATAAGGGTTTGCTGGTGGGTAAATAAAGAGAATTAATGGGATTTGCGTTTGTGGATGGAGGAGAGATAGTACCTCGAAGTTTATTTCCATAATCATAATGTCCATTTCCAGCGAGATTTTTCATTCCAACAAGTGTATTCGTTATCTCGTTTCCCACAAAATTCTGGGAGTCAGAGGCAGGACTGGTATTCATAAAAACTCCATAAAGTTGAGCTCTGTTTCTCAAAAAAGTATTGAACTTTCCATTGATTCCGTGAGAATTGTCAATGACAATGTTCTGACAAATATTGCCCTCAAACAAATTCATGTACGGGTAGTTTCCGTGTAGAACCATATCTCCGGCGGAGTTAGAGGGAAGAAACACTCCTGTCCAATATGGGTCGAGGGAGTAATTGTAGCTAATTACATTCCCGTTGGAGCTGGATTGTAATAGAACCGAATGACGCAAATGTTCGAATTGATTATTTTCTATTAAGCAATTTCCTGAAGTAGATTGGAGTACAACTCCGTATCCTTTTCCACCACCTCCATAGTCATGAGCGTTCTTGAAATAACAATGAGTGACCGAAATATTGGTAGAATTAGAAATAGAGATGTGTGAAAAATTGCAGGAATCGCTTCTTATTCCTCTAAACTCACAATTTGCTGCGTAGTTCAAATCGAAATTTTTTGATTGAGAGGTAGTGGCATCCATTCTCTTCAAAGCAAAACACTCGAAACTAACCTCACTTATGGGTGAAATTTTACTGATTCGAGGGAATAAACTACCCGTGTACTTTTGCCTTAGCGGCTTATCGAGATACAACCAATTCCCCGAAATTTTCACAATTTTCACAATTTGTCCTATGCTGTTGTTTGCCCAGCTTGAATAGATTCTTCCTCCGTCATTTTCTACCAATTTCAACAGATTGCCAGGTAGGTACAAAGAACTATTAGTTACCAGTACAGAATCTGACCCAAAACTGTAACCACCAATGAGAGTATCCTTTGTGCTAGAAATTGTTCCGTTTATCCGAAACAAATGTCCCGATCCTGATAAGTTGTGAATGAATTGGGTGTTGTTAACCCCTTTGCCTTTTACCCTGATGCCACTAGCCAAAGTGACAGAGGAGGAAAAGAAATAATCTCCTTCGCCAAACTGAATGGTTCCTCCCAGCGAACCCAAAGCAGCCTGTGCAAGAGAAAAAGCAAGAGAATTATCGGTGCTGCCCGTACTGTCTCCGCCAAAATCTCTGAGGTAAACCGTTGTGTCACGAATTGTTAAGCATGATCCAGGGTTACTCCAATCTGTTTTTCGGTTGGTTGGAATTTGCTGCCCAATCAGAGGGAGAACCAAAAACAGTTGAAAAAAGGTAAGAATATATTTCATGCTGTAAATTTAATTAATTCCTCGAACAAGCTCGAGTGTAGTTTCATAGGTTTCTTTGCCTAACATTTTGGCTTTTAAGTAAGCCAAAAAGCTCAGAACATAAATATCCTCTTGGAGTCTAGGTTTTTTTTCTACTGAATTAAAAAAAGTAGATTTAAACTCTTCCGTCTGAACTTTACTTGGATGCTGGTAACTAATTTTCAAAAATTGCAAATAGGTTCTCGCTCTTTGGTCATGGTTGAGGTACTTCTCATGTTTGTTCAAAAAACTCTCTAATCGACTGTCAACATAATCGAGGTTCTCTAGTTCTATGTGGGTTAATATTTCTATAAGATTTTTATTCATTAGCCAATTTACCCCCATTTTTTTGATGTACCAAGTGTCGGTTGCTCGAAGTTTGCTGTATATAGCCTTTACTTTTTTATAGTTTTTTTGGTGAAAGTATATCATGGAGCCTACAACCATCGCGTCCAAATAATCTTTTGAAGTTTCACCTTTTGAGTGAAGGGCTTGTTCAATGATTTTTTCTGCCTCGGAATTATTACCTTGATAATTGGTGTTGAGGGCTTTCAGCACGAGAATTTTGGTTTCGAAGACTTTTTGATAACTCGTGTGAGCGGATAATAACTTCTCCATGTTGGATAAGAATTGATTGCTTTCTTCAAATCTTTTCTCTCGAAACAACACGTTAGCGATGAAGTACAATAATTTTACATGGAAGAAAACATACCTATTTTGCTCCTCTTCTTTTTGGCTTATTTTAGAATATCTTTCTAGCACAAAGGGAGCCACCATGTGATACTCTTTGGTTACATTGGCATTGGCTGCCACTATTTGTACCAATTGGTATAAGGTTTTAAAATTGTTTCCCGATTCTTCAGAAATTTGAAAACGGACAAACACGTCCGACAGAATTTCATCAAAATTTACTTCTATCCCTTTTTGGTGATAGGTATGAAAAATTTCTTTTACCGAAGCATAAGCCATGTTTAGATTGGATTCCTCAATCATTAACACTCTATTCCGTTCCAGCTTTTTTATTGTATTTTCTAGGTCTATCTCTGGGTTGTAGTGCGAGAATTGGATGAGGAGGTTGTAAATTTCATTCAACGATTCGCTGTCGCTTTCTGCAATAGATTTTTCCTCAGCTTTGTAGAGCAACTTGAAACCAGAAGCATAATTTTTGTTTATGATAAGGTGCTTTCCTGCCAAAATAAGTTGAGTGATTTCTAGCAGTTGCTCTTCTTCAGAGATGAACCGTTCGAGCGCAATAAACTTTATTAAGTCGTCAAAAAGCCGTTTTCTCAATTGGTGGTAAGCCATTCTATTTTCTTTTCCGTAAATTCTTTTTGGAAATTCTCGAGCTGGGAATTTCTCATCCAAAATCAGTTTGAAAAGTTCATATTTCCTGGATTGTTTTGATTTAGCACTTTTCTTTATAAAACTTGAGAACTTGGCTTGTTCCTCTTTGCTTAGCTTGTGTATGATATCTGTAAGAGGAATCATAGATCACATAATTTTCCAACCAAACCCTGCCGAAACTAGCACAGGGCTGTATTTGAATTCTGTTAAGTCAAGAAGATCCAATCCTTTTTTTAGTTTCCATCTTGGATTGGATACGTCCCATTGCTTTTCGATTCGGGCAGTGAGAGAAAACTTAGGCCCAATTCTTACGCGCAATTCGCTGGTTACTCGAGGGGCGAAAACGAAGTTTTTGTATTTCACATTTCGGTCGATACGAACTTTTTTACTTCCCATGTTTAGTCCGCCAGTTACCAGTAAATCAACGAATTTTACTTTGGGTAATAAGTTGAGCCCAACAAGGTCAAACCCAAACAAATTTCCCGAGTAACGAGAATTGGATGTATCGCTTGCAAAAGTGGGATAAAAGTATTTGAAAGTCATAGCGCCTCCTGTTTTGAAATAAGAAGAGTCCAACGATTCATAATCTACGGAACTTAGTCCAATTTCAATGAACGTAAAGTTGTTTTCATAAAGACTTTTAGGCGAAAAATTATGGGTAGCAGCAAATCCTCGTTCGGCAGCATCAAAGGCTACTCCAGTGGTGAGACTAAAATCAATGTCTGCTTGAGAGATTGATTGAGTCCTGGCAGATGCTGCCAAAAGCGTAAAGCAAATTGCAATAAATGTGGTCTTTTTCATAGCTCGTGTATAAGTTAATCCTCGGGGTTATCTGAAAGTACAAAAAATATTAAGATGCTCTCTCTTTGTAAAGCGAACAATGTTTATTTTTAGCTACTGGATAAAAATACTTGGAGAGTTCTTCTTTTTTTTCTTTCCCACAGGAATCCGTTGAACTGTCTATCTTTCCCAAGATTAAAAGGTATACTTTTCCAAATTGTTCTTGATTGAGGTAGGAGGATTTTCCGAGGCATCTGAAATCATTAATAGACATATGAGAGTACAAGTCTTCATCCAAAGACTCCCATTTCCAGCGGGTAGCAAAGTAATCGTTTATGGCTTCGTAATTATCCAAGATGACTAGAGGTTTTTCAATTCCCAGATAGTTAGAAAAATGGCCCGTTACCCAATTATCTGAGTAGTTTAGCGGTATTACCACACTGTTTTCCTCCACAAACTCTTCCATTTCATGGCAATTTACTGCAATTTCATCCATGTTTTTTATACAGTGCGAATAGTAATCCACCAATTGATAATGTGAAAATAATACCACAATAATCGCAGGAATTACTAACTTGTTTGGAAGGTGTTGAGCGCCAATCCACAAGATGATGAATAAATAAAAAACCAAAGCTACTCTTGTGTTTATAAATCCACCCAAACTATTTGAATCAGGTAAAATAAAGTAGGCCACAGACAGTAGGATAGATAAAATAAGCCAACTGTCTTTTATTAAGTTTGATTTACTCCTGCCTCTAGCCTGGGATACAAGGGTAACAACAATTAAATAAATGATAACGCAACCAACTAAAGCCAAAAATACGCCTTCTCTACCTCGGCTGTATGAAACAAGAGGGTTGAGGGTAACGATATCTTCGGCTAGTTGTGAAAAAGAATTGTGAACCGAATTGTGAACGGCTGGTCGGGAGGCAAAATAAAAGACAAACAACCCTAAAGAGACACTACTTGAAAGGAAAAACTCCGTGAGTTTTCGGCTGGCAGAAATTGGTGATGCTGACTGGAAGAAGGAAAAAAAGAGACGCCCAGAAACAATTAGAATAAAAACAGCAAACACAAAGACATGTGAAAAGAAAGTCAAAGTGAAAAGCAGAAATAGAGCGAACAACTCACTAACTTTGAGAGTATTGTTTTCTTTCTTAATCCAATAGTACAAACCCCACAAAAGAAAGACTAGTCCCAAAGAAAAGTTGTAAAATCCCAGTGCAAAAACGAAGGAAAAAATAAACGGAAAGCCAAGGTAGGAGAGCCAAATACCTTTGGGGTTTTGCACCAGAACAAGTCTTCTAAAGAAGAAGGAAAAGCCGATTACATAAAAGATTAAAATAATTTTTTCGGCCACAAAGGCGGGAAAAATCAGAAGAAGTACACTCAGAATAACATGTCCAGTGAGGTTGGGGTTTGGCGAACTCGTAAGGGTATAAAACTTGGAAATGAAGTCATGGTCAGAAAGCAATTCGAGAATGAGGTTGGCGTTGTACAAGTGAGCTGGACCATCCAAAGAAGGAACGAATGTAACGCCCAAAAAAGGGGAGATTGAAAGAAGAACAACAAGTCCAAACAAGTATTTTTCTTTCAGAAATCCGAGTATATTCATTCGTTCGAGTACTTTCATACAAGCTTAATGTCTTTCAAATTAAGTTGGAGTTTGGTGTTTCCATTCCAGGTATTTTCTTCAATTACAAAAGCAATATCAAATAATTGGCCTTGATTTATCTGGTTAAAATAATCTGCCAATCCAAAACCAATACAATCGTAAAGATCGTCTGGATGTTCTTCTTGATACACGGAAAATTTCAGGTGAGTATCACCAACTACTTTTGGGTACTTAGCTTTTACGCCTGTTGCGACAAATATTGGATGCATATTTTTGGGGCCGAATGGGGCAAATTGTTTGATTATTCGATAAAACTTTGGAAATTGAGCTCCAGGTTCCGGAGCTAATTTAGATAATTCTATTTCCGATTCGATTCTGATTTCTGGAACCAGTTGTTCTTCGGTAATTGTCTTAGAAACGACTTCATCAAACTTTTTTCTAAATGCCTCAATATTTTCAATCGGCATGGTCATTCCAGCCGCGTACATATGCCCTCCAAATTGCTCCACCAAATCGGAACAGGCATCAATCGCATTGTACACATCAAACCCTTGAACAGAACGAGCCGAACCAGCCGCTTTCCCGTTACTTTCGGTGAGTATGATGGTAGGTTTATAATGTGTTTCAATTACTCTTGAGGCTACAATTCCAATCACACCTTTGTGCCATCCTTCGCTGTACAATACGGTGGATTTGGCCTCTTGAAACTCTTTGTTTTCGTCAATCATGTTGAGAGCTTCCTGTGTAATTGATTTGTCGAAATTTTTTCTTTGCTTATTTTCTCCTTCAATGAATGTTCCTAATTCTTTAGCCGTTTCATCGTCTCCTGACACCAATAATTTAACCGCATTCATCCCCGATTTCATTCGTCCAGCAGCATTGATTCTGGGCCCTACGATAAATACCACATCCGTGATGTTTAGTTCTCTTTTGAGTGCCGATAGTTTCAGAATTTCTGCAATCCCTTTTCTTGGGCTGTGGTTTATTTTTTTAAGTCCAAAATAAGCCAATACTCTGTTTTCCCCAGTCACAGGCACAATGTCTGCCCCAATACTTACTACCAACAAATCAAAATATTCTTCCAGCTCGTCAAATTCATACCCTAATTCTTGGTTTAGCGCTTGAACGAGTTTAAACCCAACTCCACATCCACACAATTCGTCATACGGATAGGTGCAATCTTTTCTTTTTGGGTCCAATACTGCCACAGCTTTGGGTATGTTATCTCCAGGTAGGTGGTGGTCGCAGATAATAAAATCTACTCCTTTTTCTTTGGCATACGCTACTTTATCGATGGCTTTTATTCCACAATCTAGCGCGATGATGAGTTTAAAATCGTTATCAGCTGCATAGTCAATTCCTTGGTACGAAACTCCGTAACCTTCGGTGTACCTGTCTGGAATATAAAACTCTACGTTTTTGTAATGTTTAATCAAAAAAGTGTACATCAAAGAAACAGCTGTAGTTCCATCCACATCATAATCTCCGTACACCAGTATTTTTTCTTCGTTTTCAAAAACTTTTAAGACTCGAGCCACCGCTTTGTCCATGTCCTTCATCAAAAAGGGATCGTGTATGTCCTCCAACTGCGGGCGAAAAAACGTTTGCGCCTCCTCAAAAGTAGTCACACCACGCTGATGAAGTAGCTCTACTAATTCTTTGCTCAATCCCAATTTTTCTTCCAATTCCTTGGTAGATTTTTCAGATTTAGGAGTGTATGTCCAGCGTTTTTGTTGCATGTTTTACGTTAACTATTTTTTAACTCTACTTTTCATCAGTCATCCTGAATTTATTTCAGGATCTCACAAAGAATTTTTTACGTTTATTCATTGGTAATATTTCAATGAATAAGATTCCCTTTTTCAAGGGAATGACACTTGTTAGGTTTAAGTTTCATCTGTTAAGTTGGGCTTTCCCGAATTCTCGGGACAAGCGATTAATTTTTTTTTCGTTCCGAAAATCCTCAGTACACAAGCTCCTTCAAGCCTTAACCCCGAGGGTTTTGTTCTTTTTTCAGGAACAAAATGTCTCGAAGGATGACTTACTTAACTATTCTGATCAATCTTCTTCACCATGGTCAGAATAGTAGCAATTGCCACTGTCTCACCAGTTTGGTCATACACATCTACTAAGAATTTCACTATTCCTTTTGCAATGTCTTCTTCGTCTCGTTTTTCGCCCTCTACTTTTTCTTTTACTGTGAATTTTACTCCAATGGTAGTTCCTACATACACAGGTTTTACAAAACGTGCTTCTTCCAATCCGTAATTCAAAAGCACTGGGCCTTTTGCTGGATCCACGAACAAACCAGCAGCTTTGGATAGGATAAAATACCCATGAGCTACACGCTCTTCAAAAATAGTCCCTTCCAGCGAAGTGACATCCATGTGAGCATAAAAATTATCGCCACTTACATTCGCAAAATTTACGATATCTGTTTCGGTAACGGTATGTTTGGCGGTCATCCAAGTTTCCCCAATTTCAAGTTCTTCAAAGTGCTTTCGGAAAGGATGAACCTTATCAAATTTGAATTCACCACCAGTTTGGTATTGGTTGGTAATGGCCGTGAGCATGGTTGGCGAACCTTGAATAGCAGTTCGTTGCAAGTAATGTTTCACTCCTCGCATTCCGCCCATTTCTTCTCCACCTCCAGCTCTTCCTGGGCCTCCGTGAGTAAGCATTGGCATGGGCGAACCATGTCCCGTACTTTCTTTGGCACACTCTGCATTCAGCACCAATATTCTTCCGTGCATGCAAGCCGCTCCTAGCACAAATTCTTTGGCAATCTTATCGTCTGCAGTCACAATGGAACAAACCAACGAACCTTTCCCCATTTTGGCAAGTTCTATGGCGTCGTCAATGGTTTTGTAGGGCAAAATAGTAGATACAGGGCCAAAAGCCTCAATGTTGTGGCAATCCGTTTTGTTAAAAGGATCGTTGTTCAAAAACAAGATAGGAGACAAGAAAGCACCTTTGTTTTTATCGGCTCCCATTACCTCAAAATCTGTCAAACTACCGTACACAATCTCCTGAGTTTGGGCCAATTTATTTACTTGAGTTGTCACTTCTTCTAATTGTTCTTTTCCTGCAAGAGCACCCATTCTTACACCTTCTTGACTTGGATCACCTATTACGGTCTTTGCCAATCGTTGTCCAAGAGCAATTTGCACATCTTCTACCAATTTTTCTGGAACCAAAACTCTACGAATTGCGGTACATTTTTGCCCAGCTTTCACGGTCATTTCTCGTTGTACTTCTTTGATAAATAAATCAAATTCGGGAGTGCCAGGAACTGCGTCTTCCCCCAAAACCGAACAGTTCAGCGAATCTGCCTCCATATTAAACGGAACAGATTCTTCCACCAATCTTGGATGAGCTTTTAGCATTTGACCGGTACTAGCCGAACCAGTAAATGTCACAATGTCTTGGCTTTCTACATGATCCAAAATTCCACGAGCCGACCCACAAATTAATTGCAACGAACCTTCTGGCAAAATTCCAGAGTCTACAATTTCTCTTACAACAGCTTCTGTTAAATAGGAAGTTACGGTAGCAGGTTTTACGATGGCAGGAACACCAGCCAGTAAATTTACGGCTATCTTTTCGAGCATTCCCCACACCGGAAAGTTGAACGCATTGATGTGAATGGCAACTCCTTGTTTGGGAGTTAGGATGTGATGTCCGATAAAAGTTCCGCCCTTAGAAAGTGGAGCAACTTCGCCATCGAGAGCAAAAGTCTCGTTTGGGAATTGTTTTCTGAGGGAGGCATTGGAAAATAAATTCCCGATTCCACCTTCAATATCAATCCAGGAATCTACACGTGTTGCCCCAGTGTAGGCACTGATTTTATAAAATTCTTCTTTTTTTTCTAGCAAATGAAAAGCCAGAGCTTTCAGCATTCTTCCTCTTTCGTGAAACGTTAATTTACGCAAAGCGGGCGAACCAACTTTACGAGCGTATGTCATCATGTCGCCAAAATCTAGTCCATTGGAGGTTGCTTCCGCTACTTTTTCTCCTGTAATCGCATTCACCAATTCTTGTCCGCTTCCTTCTCCATTCACCCATTTTCCTTGGGCATAGTTTTTTAATTTCATAGTTATGTTGAGCTAATTTTTTGTAAAATTTTAAGAAAGTAAATATAAGGAATGTGGGGATAAATTGCTAATTGTACTTACTGGCGTTATTCCACTCGAGAGATAAAGTCTAATGGTGGAAACTATTTAGATCTTTAAATTTCAATGGAAGGAATAAGGAGTAAGACTTCAGAACGAATTCAACATAGATAATATGAGACCCCAAATCAAGTTTGGAATGCCAAAGGAATAATACAGGCTTGAGTTACTTATTTTTCGAATAAGAAAAAATCGAAGCAAAAAACTTCTTTAAAATATCTATAAAACCTCCTTTAATTTCCTCCTTTAACATTGCCATCTTTATGTTGTTTTCGGTTGATAGAACTACATGAAACAAAAAATCCCGAGATTAAATTTAATCTCGGGATTTGTCTTTCCAGGTCGATATGTTATTGAGCGTAAAATAGTTTGATGAACTCTTCTTGGTTCACTTCTTTTTCTTGAACTTTTACATTGTTCTTGAAATACTCAGAAACTTTGTTTTTGTATAAATAATCAAAGATTTTCTTTGTCTCGTCTTGATTTTGCAATACTTGCATTGCATTTGCTTCTAAAGCCTCGTCTTCCGGAGTAGGCATGCCGTACTGCGCGTATTGCTGTACCAACATTCCTTTCACGTAATCCTTTACTTCTTCTACCTCTACTTTGATTTCGTTTTCTTGAATAACTTTGTTTTCAATTAACTGCCATTTTAATTGGTCAGAATATTGCGGGTATTCTTTTTCAATTTCTTCCATCGATACTTCTTTTTCGTTGGAAGCTTGGATCCACTCTTTTAGAAATTCGTCAGGTAAGGACAATTTCATTTTTTTCACGAAGTGGTCAGCCAAGGTTTTTTGAAACAATCTCTCGCTGTCGTTTACGAAAGCAACACTCAATTCTTCTTCTATTTTGGCTCGAAATTCTTTTTCGTCTTTCACCGTGTCCTTTCCATGAATTTTGTCGAACAATTCTTGGTCCAATGGAGCTGGCTCAAGTCTTTTAACTTCTTCTACCGTAAATGAGAAATTACCAGTTGCTTGACTTAATTCATCTTTTTTGATGTGAAGCATGGCTGCCATGTCAGCATCACCTTTGGATACAGTTTTAGGGTCTATAACTAAAGAATCCCCTTTTTTCAGTCCGACAAATTTCTTTTGAATTTTTTCGTCTTCAATCATTGGGATAGAAACTGTAGACTTCGCTGTAATTCCTTCAGTCAAAGGTTTGCCTTTGTCATCTAGTTGCACGAATTCACCAAATACCATGTCTCCTTTTTCAGATTTGTCAGCCTCTTTCATCTGACCATATCTTTTTTGGAAATCCTCAATTTGTTTGTCAATAGTTTCTTTATCTACTTTTATTTTGTGAAAAGTTATTTTGTCTTTCGAAGAAGGCTTTACCTCAAAATCTGGTGCTAGTCCAATCTTGTATCCAAATTCAAAATCGCTTCCTGCTTCCCATTTATCAAAAGTGGTGTGAGCATCAGAAGGAAGTGGGTTCCCCAAGACATTTAATTTATTTTCTTGAATATGAGTGTACAGATTGTCGTTGATGATTTTGTTCAATTCGTCTGCCAAGATAGATTGACCGTACTTTTTCTTCACCATTCCCATTGGCACTTTCCCAGGTCTAAAGCCCGGTTCAGTCATTTGTTTTCTTGCTTCAGCAATTTTTTTCTCATATTGCTCTGTGTAATCTTCTGGAGTCAATTTGATTTTGATGATTGCGTTTAAGTCATCTACTTTTTCTTCTGTAATGTTCATCGTTTTCAGAATTTATGTATTAAAAAATATCAACATATTTGATACAAAAAAGGCATCCCGACAAGTCGGGACGCCTTAGTTATTTGTGCGGGCGGAGAGACTCGAACTCTCACACCTTGCGGCACTAGATCCTAAGTCTAGCGCGTCTACCAATTCCGCCACGCCCGCTAATATTTCTTGAAATATCGGATGCAAAGATAAGTTTTTTATTTAAAAAGTCCTAACTATGTGAGAAAAGTAGATGATTTTTTTTTGATAAAAAAATCCTACCTACATTTGAAAGAAAATAAAACCTAGAATAATTGCCAAAAATTAACAAAAAAACGTTGATATTCATTGGTTTGCTATTGTTGCTATTGTTAGTAGATGTTGGGTATTCCTTTTGGCAGCATCAGGCGAAAGCACTTGATGGCGATATGGCTTGGAATTCAATTCCGGACGATGATTTGTTCCAGTGTTAGAGAATCCCTTTGGCACAATGGCTATTCTCGGAGGCGATACTTATGTTAATCCCAACAAGTTTTTTTGTCATTTGTTTAATCAGTTTTAAATCTTGCGTGCTCCTTTGTGGCTACAGTAATGGTTTTCACCTATTGAGAGTGTGTAGATTGCAATGGGAATAGCACGAACCCTCATTCAAATAGCGCTTGTTATCCTGCTCGCCATGTTTATTTTCTTTTACACCAAAATGGATAACGAAAATTTTGATAAAAATGAATGTGAAAAAAGGGCGTTGTATAAGATGGCACAGTCAACAGAGTTTGCCGTTAATTTGAATGATAATTGTGCACCACTCGGTTGGTTTCTTTCTAGAGATTTAGAACAATCAAAGCTCAATGCGAAGCTTCTCAAGCATTGGAATATCACCACCAAGGAAGTCTTATATTGTAACAGTTGTTTGCCGAAATAAATCAATGATTTTCAACCCTTTATTTGGCGGAAGACCCTTGTCCCAATATCTGTATTGCGTTTACGTTATAAACATCAATCAGTTTATTACTCCCGCTCAATAGATTTACTTCGGGCTTTATTTTAATTATTTTCGAAGACTGAGAATCTATGCGAAAAAATCTCGATAACTTATACATATCAATCTAATACTTAAAATAACCAATTTATGTTCGACTCAAAAGAATTTGAAAAATATGCAACCAAGCACGCAGGAATAAATAGTAATGTACTAAACGGTTACGTGAATAACGTCACTCCTTATATCATTGAAGAAAGACAATTAAATGTAGCTCAAATGGACGTTTTTTCTAGATTAATGATGGATAGAATTATCTTCTTAGGAACAGGGATTAATGATCAGGTAGCAAATATTATACAGGCTCAATTATTGTTTTTACAATCTGTAGATGCTAAAAAAGATATTCAGATATACATCAACTCGCCAGGAGGTTCTGTGTATGCAGGATTGGGAATTTACGATACCATGCAATACATTCAGCCAGATGTGGCAACAATTTGTACTGGAATGGCCGCCTCCATGGGAGCTGTCTTATTGTGTGCTGGAGCCGATGGAAAAAGATCAGCGTTAAGACACTCAAGAGTAATGATTCACCAACCATTGGGTGGAGCTCAAGGACAAGCAAGCGACATGGAAATTACCTTGAAAGAGATCATGAAATTGAAAAAAGAACTTTACACTATTATTGCCGATCACTCCAAGCAAGATTACGACAAAGTGTGGGCAGACAGTGATAGAGACTACTGGATGACTTCTGGAGAGGCGAAGGACTATGGAATGATTGACGAAGTGTTGACAGGAACACCAAAAAAATAAAACTATGATAAAGGTAATTCGTTCCCTGGTTGTGTTGACTGGGATTTTTCTTGTTGCAAATTCATCTTGGTCTCAGCTAACTGAGACCTATACAGATAAATACAAAGCCTACCGTGATGGCCTCGAGCTATACGACAAAGGAGCTTTTGGAGCGGCACAAGAAAAGTTCAGCGTGATTGTTGAGCAAATTGATGATGAGCAAGATGAGATTCAAATTAGCGCAGAATACCTGCACGCTGTTTGTGCTCTCGAGTTGTTTCATAAAGATGCTCAATACTTGCTGTCTCAATTTGCATTAAAACATCCAGACTCACCCAAAACAAAAAAAATATTCTTTTTGTTGGGGAATGATTTTTACCGGAAAAAGAAGTTCAAAGATGCCATAGAATGGTATGAAAAAGTGGATAAATATGATTTGTCCCAAGATGAAAAGACAGAGTACTTTTTTAAACTAGGCTACAGCTATTTCAACAAAGATAAGTTTGCTGAGGCAAAGCAAGCTTTTTATGAAATAAAGGATGTAAAGGAATCTGACTATTACGGACCTTCTCAATATTATTATGCTCATCTATCTTATAAGGATGAAAAGTATCAAACCGCTCTAGAGGGGTTTATAAACATAGAGAAAGACCCAGGGTTTAGCCCAATTGTGCCGTATTATATTTCTCAAATTTTATTTAAACAAAAGAAATACGACAAAGCCATAGATTATATTCCTTCGGCATTAACGGGAGAAGGGATTAAGAGAGAGGCTGAGATTAAGGGTATTTTGGGGTCCTCTTATTTTAAACTGAAGCAATACGAAAAAGCGATTCCTTACCTGACTGATTACTTTTCAAAAACGGCAAAAAAAACCGTTGACGATTACTATCAATTAGGATACTCATATTACAAAACAAAGGCATATGAAAAGGCGATAAAGTATTTAGGGAGAGTTGCCTCAAGAGAAACGGAAAGAGCACAAGTTTGTAATTTTTTGCTGGCAGAATGTTACATAAAAACAGACCGAAAACAATTCGCAAAGACGGCATTTAAGCGTGCCTACGATCTTGGACAAGACGAGCAACTTACCGAGGACGCACTCTTTGGATATGCCAAAACTACCTACGAATTGAGTTATAATCCTTATGATGAAGCTACCGAAATCTTTCATAAATTTCTCATCGAGTATCCCAAATCAACCAAGACTGATGAAGTGTACGAATATTTATTGGATGTGTACACAACCACCAAAAACTACGAAGCAGCGCTTCAATCGATTAACCGAATTGAAAACAAGAACTACAAAATAAAGGAGGCTTATCAAAAATTGAGTTATAACAGAGCCACTGAATTATTTTATAAAAGGAATTACAATAAGGCGATAGAACATTACCAAGATGTGAATAAATACCCGGTAAATACTCAACTTACTTCTCAAAGTAAATTTTGGATTGCGGAGGCTCAGTACAAACAAAAAAAATATGCTGAGGCAATTGAAGGATATCAAAAATATCGATCTATGCCGGGTGCTGTAAATTCAGAACTAGCCAAATCAGTTGACTACAATATTGGATATGCCTACTTTGAACAAAAAAAGTATGACGCAAGTATTTTGGCCTTCAGGAATTTTATTAAATCTTCCGCGGACAAAGAAAAAATGAGCGAAGCAAACTTGCGTTTGGGAGATGCTTACTTCCTAACTCAAAACGATGAGGATGCAGTAAAGTACTATCAAAATGCGATAGATTTGGATCAACAAAACGTAGATTACGCTCTCTATCAAAAATCCGTTAGTAGTGGGTACCTTGCAAATTATCCAGAAAAAGAAAGGTTGCTAAATCTGCTGCTCACGAATTACCCAAATTCTAATTATGCAACCAATACGGTATTTGAATTAGCCAATAACTATCGGATACAAAATAAAAATGAGTTGGCTCTTAAATTTTATAATCAAATCCTGCAAACCAAAGAAGGGACTTACCAAGAGCGAAAATCAAGATTAGAAATTGGGGGTATTTATCTAAGAAAGAAACAATATGGTCAGGCCGAATCAGCGTTCAAAACACTGATTCAAAAATACCCAAAATCTGTAGAAGGAGAAGCCGCAGTAAACGAACTAGAAAAATCGTATTTGGCGCAAAACAAGATTGCCGAATTCCCAGATTTATTAACCTCGCTAGGAGTTGAATATTCTCAGTCTAAACTAGACTCTACTCTGTGGTATCCGGCCAACCAAGCCTATCTCAATGCGGATTGTGATAACGCAATTAATGGACTGTCTGCTTATTTGAGTAAGATTGAGAGTCCGAGAAATTACGTGACAGCTCACTTCTATATAGCTGAATGCAATTACTTGAACAAAGAGTATGAAACTGCTTTGTTTCATTATAACAAAGTGATTGAAAAAGACGAAAAACACATGGTAGAAGCACTGTTTCATGGGGCTAACATCAACTTCCGTCTGAAGAATATTGAACAAGCAAATGCGTATTATGCGCAGCTGGAGAAAATAAATACAGACGAGCTCAAAATCCCTGTGATGAACAAAGGACTTATGTTGACTCATTATCAGTTAAAAAATTATCCGGAGGCTGTCGCTTATTCAACCAAAGTATTGGCAAAAAGTCAATTGAATAAGAGTGAAAAAGAAGAGGCTTCCATGATTCAGGCAAACTCCTATTACAAGCTTGGGAATTATGCTGACGCAGCGATATGGTTCAAGAAAGTGGTAGTACTATCTACGGATATAGACAAAGCTGAGGCCGGTTATAAATTGTGTGAAATTCGCTTTGTCAATAACGAATACAAGCAAGCCGAGGCCGAGATATTTAGTTACCTCAAACAAAAGCCCTCTTATGATTATTGGTTGGCCAAAGGTTATATTTTATTGGCAGATGTGTACGTAAAGCTGGAAGACAATTTTCAGGCTAAAGCTACTCTCCAGAGTGTAATAGACTATTACAAAGGGGAGGACGATATCAAAACAATTGCACAATCAAAATTAGATGCAATAAAAGCCGCAGAGGAGGCCAAAGACAATAAGGAGGAAGAGACAATTGAAATAGAAATTACAGAGTAAAAGTTAAGTATGAAAAAATTATCTTACATAGTAGCAGTTGTTTTTTTATCGATGTACTCGTTCCAAAGTTTTGCTCAGAACGACACCATAATTGAAGAAATAGATGCGATTGGGAAGGGAAAAAGAAGTATAAAACCAACACTCAAGGCTAGTTTGGTTCCTGATTTGGTAGAAGACACGTCTAAAACTCAAATACAATCGGAGTTTGTGTTTTATGAATATACCGCTCCTTCCGAATTACAATTACAGCCCATATCTCCGGCAAAACTGAAAGTGATTCAACCGTTGGATAAATTAAAACGCGGATATATAAAGGGAGGTATAGGAATGTACACCACTCCATTGGCAGAAATCTATTACAATTCGTTGAGGTCAAGAAATAGCAGTTGGGGGATTCAAGGAAGGCATATTTCGTCCAATTCCTCTTTGGAGAATACTGGCTTTAGTGGGCTTAGCGAAAACAAAGCCTCTGCTTATTACCAGCATTTCACCAAAAAAAGCTACTGGAAAGGAGAGGTAAATTACCAGCGAGATGCCAATTATTTCTATGGATTTAATGCAGAAGATACTACTATTGATCGAGAGCTAATTCACCAAGCGTTCAACTCTATTGGTGGAAGAGTTTCTACCTCGAGTTTTGAAAATGATACAGGAGAATTAAATTACTTTGGTTCGTTGGCATATTACAACTATTCGGATAAATATAGTGCTCAAGAAAACAATGTAGTTCTCGACTTCAATGCCAAGAAATTAATTAATTCGGAACAGTATTCTCTCGATTTTGGGGTAGATTTTAATAACTACACAAGTCAAGCAGATCTTTCTAGTGTTCCCTCTCTTTCTTCCATCGTGTCTGAGTCAGTTACTGTTAACAACACCATCGTGAAAGTAATTCCTTCTGTTATTACCTCAGGAAAGAAATGGTATGTAAAGGCAGGAATTGGTATTTTTGCTGATATTCAAGACAAAACGAGGTTTCATTTTAGACCAAATATTGAAGCAAAATATAACTTCCTTGATATTTTTATTCCGTACGTTGGAATAAAGGGAGGGTTGAAAAGGAATTCGTTTAAGGGGTTTACTACCGAAAACCCATTTTTACTTTCGCTGGTTTCGTTGGCAAACACCGATATGAGATACGACTTTTATGCGGGAGTAAGGGGAAGTATTTCTAGTACACTTTCATTTAACTTACAAGCCTCGAGAAAAAGTGTTTACGGCCAGGCTTTGTTCGTTACGGATACTACTTATTCAATTGGTAACAGGATGGATGTAGTGTATGACTCGCTCGATATTACCGAAATTTCTGCTCAAGTGATGTACGACAAAAATGAAAAACTACGTGTTTTTCTAAAGGGTAAATACAACTTCTTTTCACCGCTCAACCAAGTTCATGTGTGGAATATTCCAGCACTCGATATTACCTTGGGAGGAGTGTATGATTTGGCAGATAAAATTTTGGTGCGCTCTGAAATTTACTTTGTGGGAGAACGAAAATCTAGAGTATTTGCTCCAGGAGAGAATGTGTCTTTAGAAACGGACGGATCGTACGTCAATCTGAAAGCTTTTGTTGATTTCAACTTAGGGTTTGAATACCGCTATAGCAAAACGATTTCGGCTTATGTAAATTTCAACAACATCATTAGCCAACGGTATCTCATGTATTACCAATATCCTGTACAAGGAATCAATATTATGGGAGGAGCAACTTTTAGGTTTTGATTAATCAAAAATTTCATCACTCAATTCCTCGCTTGTTTCTTGTACCTTTTGGCTTACCTCCACAGTCACCTCTTGATCAGATTCGGTCTCGATAATGCTGGGATTGGCAAGAATTATAATAATACCAGTTACTAAGATTACAACTACGGCTAAAATAAATTTTTTAGATTTTTTCATGTGTGTTTCTCCTTGTTTCTATTCTAAATTAATAAAATTTCTTTGAATTTTACCCGCCATTTTTGAAAGATTGTTGTTCTCCCTAATTTTGTTCATGACACTGTTGCAGTTCCTTCTTTAATTTGCTCCATGATGTAAGATTATCTTGTAACTTTGTATCCAACTAATTAGTAGCAAAGCTTGTCTTTCGTTATGATCCAATGTCATGCTGTGTTGGTCACTATTAATTTTTTAAATTCTTATCAATTGATTTATGATTTCAATAAAAAAATTCACTTTCAATCCTTTTCAAGAAAACACCTATTTGCTCCATGATGAGACCAAGCACTGTGTGATAATTGACCCGGGTTGTTACGAGCCGCACGAAGAAGAAGAGTTAAGTGATTTTATAAAAGACAATGGCTTGACTGTGAGCAAACTTTTGTCCACCCACAGCCACATTGACCATGTATTGGGAAATAAGTTTGTGATGGAGAAGTTTGGAGTTGAGTTATCTCTACACCCCAAAGATTTGGAAACATTAACATCCGTAGAAACTTATGCAGCTACCTACGGCTTTATGAATTATAAGCCTTGTGCTACTCCTACCCATTTTTTGAAAGAAGGTGAAACAGTTTCCTTCGGAAACTCTGAGTTAGAAATTAGGTTTGTTCCGGGGCATGCACCTGGACATGTTGTATTTGTGGCGCATCAAGAAAAATTTGTTATAAATGGTGATTGTTTGTTTCATGGAAGTATAGGAAGGACTGATTTGCCTGGTGGTGATCACCAAACCTTGCTCGATAGTATACAACGAGAGTTGTTCACTTTACCCTCAGAGTACGTGGTATATTGCGGACACGGTCCAGAAACCACTATAGGGAATGAAAAGCTACACAATCCATTTTTAAAGTAATTCATGTATCTATGATAGACAAGAATAAAAAAATAGAGTATCTCGAAGAAAAAGCCTTACTTGTGGGGGTGATAACTCAAATGCAAGGAGAAGAAGATGTAAAAGAGTATCTGGATGAGTTAGCTTTTTTGGCCGAAACGGCTGGTGCAATTACTCACGGCAGATTCACTCAAAAAGTAGACTATCCAAATCCTAAAACCTTTGTGGGTAAAGGAAAGTTGGAGGAGATAAAAAGGTACGTAAAGTCAAACTCGATTGATTTAGTGATTTTTGATGATGAACTATCGCCATCGCAGCTACGAAATATAGAGCGAGAATTGGAGGTAAAAATCATGGATCGAAGCGGATTGATTCTGGATATTTTTGCAAGCAGAGCGCAAACGGCTCATGCCAAAACCCAAGTAGAACTTGCTCAATATCAGTACTTATTGCCTCGATTGACCAAAATGTGGACTCACCTCGATAGACAAAAAGGGGGAATTGGGATGAGAGGACCCGGAGAAACAGAAATTGAAACGGATAGACGAATTATTGGGGATAAAATCTCGTTGTTGAAGAAAAAATTAGAGAAAATCGACAAGCAAAAATTTACCCAAAGACAAAACAGAGGAAAGCTCGTGAGAGTGGCTTTAGTAGGATATACCAATGTAGGAAAATCAACAATTTTGAACTTGTTAGGTAAGGAAAAGGTATTTGCCGAGAACAAATTGTTTGCCACCTTGGACACAACCGTGCGTAAAATTGTATTCCAAAATATTCCATTTTTGTTGGCCGACACCGTTGGGTTTATCAGAAAATTGCCTCACCAGCTGGTCGAGTCATTTAAGTCTACTCTCGATGAGGTGAGAGAAGCAGATTTGTTGTTGCATGTGGTAGATATTTCTCATTCAGCTTTCGAAGACCATTACAATACGGTAAACGAAACGCTCAAGGAAATTGAAGCAATTGACAAGCCCACAATACTTGTTTTCAATAAAATAGATGCTTTTACGTATGTAAAGAAAGACGAAGATGACTTGACTCCGGTTCTCAAAGAGAATATTTCGCTGGACGAACTCAGGAAGTCATGGATGAACAGAATGAATGAGGATAATTGTATATTTATATCAGCTCACGAAAAACTAAACATTGAAGAGCTGAGAGAGAAAATGTATGCTCAAGTAAAGAAAATCCATATCACAAGATTCCCCTACAACGATTTCTTGTATCAAAATTATGAGGAGCAAAATTGATTAACAACCACAAGTCTCAATTACTTGAGTCATACTGAACTCAACTCAGGATCTTTATTCATTGAAATATTGCTTGCCTACACAAACGTGAAATATTCTTTGTGAGATTATGAATCAAGTTCAGAATGACTGATGAAAATTAAATGAATAAACAAACCAACATATCATTTTATCTGCTAGGATTCATCCTACTCGCCTTCTCCTGCAAAACACTGAAAACACAGCAAAAGGCAACAGAATCCACTTCTTTTATCTCTCAAGATAAGCTAGGGAACCTCTATCACATTTCGGACTTGGAAATCGTGAAATTGTCGCCAAAAATGGATACGATTCAGACGAATTCTATTTTTAGTAACGGGGCAATTACTTCGCTCGATACCAGGAACCCTCTGCAACTGATGTTGTTCTATCAGCAGCAGCAAAAAGTGGTGTTGTTGGACAATACGCTTTCTCAAACCAATGAGATTAAGCTCAGTTTTTTTGAGTGGATAGATCTCGCTTGTATGTCCAACAGAGACAACGCATTTTGGTTGTATTCTATGACAACACAAACTCTTATAAAAACAGATAAAAACGGAAAAGTTATGAGCCGTTTTCAGAATATTGGTCAGTTGGTAAAGAGAGATATCAACCCAACTCAGTTGGTAGAATACGATAACTCCGTTTATTTGTTTGACCCAAACCAGGGATTGTTCGTGTTCGATTTGTTTGGCAATTATGTAAAACGCCTCCAATTAGAAAATGCACAAAATGTAAAGTTTTATCAAAATAAGGTCTTTTTTAGAGTAAAAAACGACATTTTTAGCTTTAATTTGGTGAATTTTGATAAAAAGCTGGAGTTTTCTGCAAATCATAATTTTGATGATTTTGTGTTTATTTCAACAGAATTCATTTTTCTTGAATACAACCAATTGATAGATTGGTTAAACTATAAGAAATAATGTTTTTTAGTATTTTGGAGATGGATTCTTAAATATAGGAATCCTCGTTATACCGGTTGACACATCGGTGTAGTCCGTTAAAAATCAAATTGTTTTGATGCAAAAATTATTTTCTAAAACTCAAATGTGTTTGGATTGGTTTTCAAACACATTTTTTTCTTTCCCAATATTCTGGGAGGGACACAATGTGAGAATTGTAAAGGATAGAATTCAATCTGATTAACTTAGACTTGAATAAAAAATCCCACTTTGAAAAATCAAAGTGGGATTTGTTAAGTTATTTTAACTACGAAATCATTTAAAAGCCGGTATTCCTGTAATATCCATTCCCGTAATCAATAAGTGAATGTCGTGAGTTCCTTCGTAAGTTACAACAGACTCAAGATTTGCCATGTGACGCATGATAGAATATTCGTTGGTAATTCCCATTGCTCCATGAATTTGTCTGGCTTCGCGAGCTACATCCAATGCCATTGCTACATTGTTCCGTTTGGCCATCGAGATTTGTGCAGTAGTTGCTTTTCCTTCGTTTTTCAATTGACCCAAACGGAAAGTTAAGAGTTGTGCTTTGGTGATTTCTGTAATCATCTCAGCTAATTTTTTTTGCATCAATTGAAAACTTGCAATTGGTTTTCCAAATTGAATTCTTTCTTTGGAGTATCTCAAAGCGGAGTCGTAGCAATCCATAGCAGCTCCTATCGCACCCCAAGCAATTCCATAACGCGCAGAATCAAGGCATCCAAGTGGTGCGCCTAATCCATTTTTGTTAGGCAATAAGTTTTCTTTTGGCACTTTTACATTATCAAACAACAGTTCACCAGTAGCAGAAGCTCTCAACGAGAGTTTTCCGTGTGTTTCGGGAGTGGAAAATCCTTCCATTCCTCTTTCTACGATCAGTCCATGAATTCGTCCTTCCTCGTTTTTTGCCCAAACTACCGCCACATCACAAAAAGGGGAGTTTGAAATCCACATTTTGGCTCCATTCAATAAATAATGGTCGCCCATGTCTTTAAAATTGGTCAACATCCCTCCCGGATTACTTCCATGGTCGGGTTCGGTTAATCCAAAGCTTCCCATCCACTCGCCAGTTGCTAGTTTTGGGAGGTATTTTTTTCTTTGTTCCTCGTTTCCGTAAGCATAAATTGGGTACATCACCAACGAACTTTGAACCGAGGAAGTAGAACGCAAACCACTGTCGCACCTTTCCAATTCTTGCATCAACAGTCCGTAAGATATTTGATCCAACCCAGGTCCTCCATACTCTTCTGGGATGTAAGGACCAAAACCACCAATTGCTGCCAACCCTGGAATTACTTGCTTGGGAAATTCAGCTCTTTCGTAGTAATCTTCTATTATTGGACTCACTTCTTTTTTGATCCATTCACGTGCCGAATCACGAATCAATTTGTGTTCGTCAGTCAATAAATCATCTAAGTTGTAATAATCTGGCGCTTGAAATTGGTCAGTTCTCATAAATTTGTTTTTAACATTTAATTATCCAAAAGTATAAAAATATACACTTATGTTTTGGTTTTATTCTCAAAGATTTTCGTTTTGAAAGCGAATGCTTCATTCTTCCCAATTATTTGAAGTTAGGAACACACTTCATTCTTACTATTTTAGTTATATTCAAGAATGAAGAAAATGGGTGTTGTTATTTGTTTGGTTGCATTGACAAGCTGTACTGCGGCTGTAAAACTAATCTATGGAGTAAAATCTCCCAAACCAAGAACAACAAGTTATGTTCAAAAAAATAGTCAAAAGCATGAGCTAAACCACTTTCCTCATTACACGCTCACTTACGAGGGGTTTTGCAATCTTTTTTCCAATTCCCAAAATTTGGGAGTGCAATCATCTATCAATCAAGTGGTTGTTTTTAATCAAGACGGACAATTGGTGACACTCAGAGATAGCATGTCCTGTTCAAGTCAATTTATGGACTTAATCAGGGGATATCAGGATTCTACGCTTACAAAGCGACACCCACACGTTTATTTCTCTGATGTATTTTGTGATACGTTGAGACCATTAAATGAGGAGGCAAATCCCCTTACTTTTTCTGGAGACAAGCACTTATTTGTAATTACTTGGGCGAGCTTTGTGGGGAAACTGAATACAACTAGTACCCAACTTTGGGCTGATTCAATCTCAGAAATCGTTGCGAATGGACAGGCAGAGGCTATTTTTGTAAATCTTGATTTGAAAGAGGGATGGGACATAGACATAGAATAAGAACGAAAACCGAATGAATAGAATCCTTTTCGTAAAATTTACCTAATTTTATCGCACTTTTAAACGAAAAACAAGATGGCAAATAAAATAATGGTACTCGGTTCGGGTGAACTTGGAAAAGAATTTGTAATTGCAGCCAAGCGAATGGGGCAAACGGTAATTGCGGTGGATAGTTATGAAAATGCTCCTGCGATGCAAGTAGCGGATTTGCACGAAGTAATTGACATGCTCGATGGAGACGAACTGGATCGGATCGTGGCTAAGCACACTCCCGATTACATTGTGCCAGAAATAGAGGCAATACGAACTGAACGATTTTACGACTATGAAAAACAAGGAATAACCGTAGTGCCTAGTGCCAAAGCTGCTAATTACACCATGAATCGTAAAGAAATTCGTGATTTAGCTGCCCAGAAATTAGGATTGAAAACAGCGGCTTATTTTTATGCCACATCAGGCCAAGAGTTGAAAAGCGCTGTTCAGAAGTTAGGCATGCCATGTGTCGTAAAACCATTGATGTCCTCCTCAGGAAAAGGGCAATCGGTAATAAAAACGGAAGAAGACATTGAAAAAGCATGGAAATATGCGGTTCAGGGCTCTAGAGGAGATTTAATAGAAGTAATAGTGGAGGAGTTCGTTCCATTTGAGTCAGAAATAACACTCCTCACGGTAACTCAAAGAAACGGAAATACACTATTTTGTCCACCAATTGGTCACGTCCAAGAACGAGGAGATTACCAACAAAGTTGGCAGCCTGCAGCGATAGAAGAATCTCTTTTGGAAACTGCTCAAAGAATGGCAGCCGAGGTTACTCAAGAGTTGGGAGGATCTGGAATTTGGGGGGTTGAGTTCTTCTTGACAAAAGACGAAGTTTATTTCTCGGAACTATCTCCGAGACCACATGATACAGGAATGGTGACTTTGGCAAATACACAAAATTTCAATGAATTCGAATTGCATTTCAGGGCAATCATGGGAATTCCAATTCCAGAAATCAAACAATTGCAATCGGGGGTAAGCGCAGTGATTTTGGCAAATGAACACGGGGAAAATCCAGTGTATGAAGGGATTGAAGAACTGCTGACTCAACCTAACACCGACATCAAAATATTTGGCAAGCAAATAACTAGACCCTACAGAAGAATGGCAGTAGCTTTGGGATACGATAAAATGGGGTGTGACATGAACACATTGATAGAAAAAACAAAACTATTAGCCTCACAAGTGAAAGTAGACTAGAAACTAGAAGAAAAGTCAATTTTGAGAAAAAGAGGGGTGAGTTTCATCTCTCTTTTTTTTTGGTAGAATTTCACCATTTTTGGTTCGCGAAAAAGGGCGTTTTGGGCTAAATTTTTCTTTCAAAAATCAGTGAAAATTGAGTTGGGAATAGAAGCTCCATGAAACAGGGGGGTGAGATTAATTATTAAAAATTGATTTTCAGGTATTTATATAGATTTATTTGAGTTGAAATTTAGTACATATTTATCCGTAAAATTTAGGATTATTTAATCAAAAATAATTTAATTTTGTGGTTTAACTACTACCTCTTACTCATAAAAATACATTCCATGAATAAAGAATTGTTCGAAACCAGACACATCGGTACTTTAGGAAACGACAAAGAATTGATGTTGAAAGAAATTGGAATTGATTCGGTCGAAACATTAGTAGACCAAACTATTCCGGCCGCAATTAGACTCAAGAAAAACTTGACGATTCCCCCAGCTTTGTCAGAATTTGAATTTTTGAATTTAGCCAAAGAAATTGGAGCTAAAAACAAAGTGTTTAGATCGTACATTGGAATGGGATATTACAATACTATTGTACCTCCAGTGATTCAAAGAAATGTACTCGAAAATCCCGGTTGGTATACGGCTTACACACCTTACCAAGCTGAAATTGCTCAGGGAAGATTGGAGTCTTTGCTCAATTTCCAAACAATGGTGAGCGACCTCACAGGAATGAATATTGCCAATGCATCACTGCTAGATGAATCTACCGCTGCTGCCGAAGCAATGAGTATGTTGTTCAACACTCGAAAAAGAGATCAAGTGAAGAACAATGCAATCAAATTTTTTGTCTCCGAAGAATGTTTTCCTCAAACAATAGACGTTGTTAAAACAAGAGCCAAAGGGTTCGGAATAGAATTGATAGTGGGTAACCACAAGGAATTTACTCCTGCCGAAGAGTTCTTTGGTGCTTTGGTGCAGTATCCAGCGGCCAACGGAGAGGTACATGATTATACCACATTAACTAAAGCGCTTCATGAAGTAAAAGCAAAAGTTGTTGTCGCTGCAGATATCATGAGTTTGGCACTTCTTACGCCACCAGGAGAATGGGGAGCAGATGTAGTGGTAGGAAATACACAGCGATTTGGTGTGCCAATGGGATTTGGTGGGCCGCATGCTGCTTATTTTGCTACAAGCGAAGAATACAAAAGAAATTTACCGGGAAGAATCATTGGAGTATCCAAAGACAGACATGGAAACAATGCGTTGAGAATGGCTCTTCAAACTCGTGAACAGCATATTAGAAGAGAAAAAGCTACTTCGAATATTTGTACAGCTCAAGCATTGCTCGCAAATATGGCAGCAATGTATGCCGTGTACCACGGACAAAAAGGAATTAAAAGAATCGCAATCACGATTCATTCGCTAACTAGCCACTTAGCAGAGGGATTGAAAGAAATGGGATTGGAAGTAAAAACGACTAATTTCTTCGACACAATTACTGTTTCTACTTCTGCTTTGTCAAAGGTGAAGGAATTAGCATTGAAACAAGAAATAAACTTCTTTTACAAATCCGATTCTACACTTAAATTAAGCTTGGACGAAACAACCTCACTGAAAGATGTGAACGAAATTCTATCTTTGTTTGCACAAGCAACTGGAGCGGCTTCTTCACAGATCGAAAAGGGAGAAGAAACGATTTCATTTGATTCTAAATTCAAGAGAAATACTGAATTTTTAACTCACCCTGTTTTCAACATGTACCATACCGAAACAGATATGATGAGGTACATCAAGAAACTAGAAAATAGAGATATGTCTCTTACTCACTCCATGATTTCATTGGGATCGTGTACCATGAAATTGAACTCTGCGAGCGAATTAATGCCAATTACTTGGCCAGAATTTGCCAATATTCATCCTTTTGTACCGCAAGACCAAGCTCAAGGATATCACCAAGTAATTAATGAGTTGGACGAAATGCTCTCTGAGATTACTGGATTTGATAAAGTATCTATGCAGCCCAACTCTGGAGCTCAAGGAGAATATGCTGGACTTATGGTGATTAGAGCCTACCACGAAAGCAGAGGAGATTTTAACAGAAATATTATGATAATTCCTTCTTCCGCTCACGGAACAAATCCTGCTAGTGCGGTGATGGCTGGAATGAAAGTAGTGGTGACGAAATGTGACGAAAAAGGAAATATAGACGTAGAAGATCTTCGAATTAATGTAGAAAAGCACAGTGAAAATTTAGCGGGAGCGATGATTACGTATCCTTCTACTCACGGAGTTTTTGAGGCTTCAATTATAGAAATTACAGACTTGATTCACGAACACGGAGGACAAGTGTACATGGATGGAGCCAACATGAATGCGCAAGTAGGACTTACTTCTCCAGGAAATATTGGAGCAGATGTGTGTCACTTAAATTTACATAAGACTTTTGCAATTCCTCACGGAGGAGGGGGACCAGGAGTTGGGCCAATTGGTGTAGCTAAGCAATTGTCTCCTTTCTTGCCAGGAAACCCGCTGATTGAAACAGGAGGAGATCAAGCAATTACTTCTATCTCTGGTGCGCCATTTGGAAGTGCTCTGATTCTTCTTATTTCTTACGCTTACATCAAAATGTTAGGTGAAGAAGGAATAAGAAAATCTACTGAGCATGCGATATTGAACGCAAATTATATCAAAGCTAGGTTAGAAAATCACTACGGCATCCTTTACAAAGGAGAAAACGGAACAGTTGCGCACGAAATGATTTTGGATTGCAGAACATTCAAAGCGGAACTTAATGTGGAAGTAGCAGATATAGCAAAAAGACTCATTGATTATGGATTCCATGCTCCAACAGTTTCATTCCCGGTGGCAAGTACGCTTATGGTAGAGCCAACGGAAAGTGAATCGAAAGCAGAATTGGACAGATTCTGTGATGCCATGATCGCCATCAGAAATGAGATTAGAGAAATTGAAGAGGGAGTATACGACAAAGAGAATAACTTATTGAAAAACGCTCCACATATTTTGGGTGATGTAATGGAAGACAATTGGCCGTTTGCTTACCCAAAGAAACAAGCGATTATGCCATTGCCTTATTTGAATGAATTCAAATTTTGGGCGCACGTGTCAAGAGTGGATCAAGGATATGGGGACAGAAACTTAATTTGTTCTTGTCCTAGTATCGAGGAATACGTGATGGAAGAGGCGTAATAGGGTGGTAAGGACTTAGTAACGAGTTACTCACACAATTCTTGTGGTAATTCCGGGCCTGATCCAGAATCTGTCAGCTAGATAGCATAAGTATAGGAATTAAAACCCTTAGAACTCTTGTAAAATGGATTCAAAGGGTTTTTTGGTTATATTTGGATAGAAAGAAAGGGAGGAAAATAGCCTTGGTGATTTCACTTATTTAGTGTGGATTTTGTAGTTATGTCTGCTCACAGTTTATTTTTATTGGGTGGTATTCCTCTTGAAATTCATTCTATAACAGAAGAGATTACTTGTAGGAACCTTATATACGTCCTTTTTTAAGCGGTTTAAAAATTAGAAAATAAATAAATCATGCCTCCAAAACCAACAACAATAAAAGAATACCTTGCAGGAATACCAGAAGAACGAAGAGCTGCTTTTGACAAGTTGCGAGAAACAATCTTATCGAACTTGCCAGAGGGATTTGAAGAAAGAATGAGTTACGGAATGATTGGGTATGTTGTTCCGCATTCCATTTTTCCTGCAGGATATCATTGCGATCCTAGCTTACCTCTTCCTTTCATAAATATTGCCAACCAAAAGGGATTTATTGCCCTTTATCACATGGGTATTTACGCAGATAAGAATATTCATAAGTGGTTCGTAGAGGAGTACTCAAAAAGTTGTTTCTACAAATTGGACATGGGAAAAAGCTGTATTCGCTTCAGGAAAATGGAGGATATTCCTTATGAATTAGTTGGGAAATTAATGCGTAAATTTACCCCAAAGAGCTGGATAAAACTTTACCAAGATAATTTTGTCAAGAAGTAATCGTTTACTATGAAATGAAATTAACCTATGAATCCAAAAAGAATTTCTGTTATTCCCGCAATTCTAGCTATGTTGTTTATACTTAATGGCTGTAAAAAAAGTACACAGCGTGGATTTTATCCACCTGTAGACGAATACATTAATATAACGTTAGTTTCTTACAATGCTCTCCAAGCACCTGGAGGATGGGCCTACGTGAATGGAGGGCTTAAGGGAATTATTGTGTATGCCAGAGGCGTAAATGAATTTGTTGCCTTTGACAGAAATTGTACCGTAAATGAGGAAAACTCTTGTGGAAAAGCATCAGTTGCCACCGATAATATAACTATAGAGTGTAGCTGCGATGGTAGCACGTACAATATTTTTGATGGTTCTGTAACTAATGGCCCTGCCGAGCTGCCGCTGAAAGCTTACAATGTATCTTTCAACTCTAGTAATAGTACGATTCGCATCTACAGCTAATCGACACTTTTGAGGTACCTGTTTTTGGAGCTAAATAAGAAGAAGTTTGTGAGAAATGTAAAAAAGAACACTCCATCTTGAGTTTCTAGTGTATCTTCAGAGAAAAACGATAAAATAGAAATACACAAACAGATGAGATAGAAATAGTTTCTCTGTTTGAATCCGATCCCAATAGGAAAAAGAAGACAGAAGAGGAAGAAAGCAAGCCCTACAATACCCACTGCGATTGCCGTAGATAAATATTGATTGTGAGAACGTAATTGGTATTTTGCTTCTAGGTTAGTTCCATGGAGTTGATAGTGCTTTTCAAATACATCAGCAACATCTCCTGTGCCGTAACCAAACCAGGGTTTTTCTTTAACAATCTCTTTGCTTACTTTCCAATACTCCAATCGTTGTGCAAAAGAATTTCCACTTGCATTTACCCCCGCGAGGTAGCCATCCAGTTCGAACATAATTCTATGTAGGCGCGAAACTATATTGGTTCGTGCATGAAGGTAATTTGGTATTCCAGCTTCAATGTTTTTGATGTCCCATTCGGTTAATTGTCGCATCCCTTCTCTGTCTTTTTTTAGTCCTCTTGAGGTCAAGTACCGAATCAAAATAAATTGGGCTCCATCTGAACTGTCCGTAGGGTAAAAAGGTTGAGTAGAAATTCTACTCCATTCTTCTGTTAATTCTTTTTCGCACACAAAATCTTTGGCATAGTTTCCGTTGTCAAAAAAATTGTAAAAGTAATTCTTGTCGTAGGGGCTGCCACTTTTAGTAAAAAGTGATGGTGCTGTTGTATCAATTTTTATAGTATGATACGTAGAATATAAGTTTTGAATGACCAAAGTTCCCGCGATGAGGATAGGCACTAACATAAAAAAACCGTAGAGATTCTTTTTCTTAAATAAGTAATACAGAGAAATGAAAAACAAGGTGATAAACCCTAAAACGAGCCCAGTTCCGGACTCCATAAACGAAAGGAAGTAGAGAAGAAAGAGACTAGAGGAAACACCAAAAATTTTGAAACCGAGGGAATGAGTAAAAAGTTTTGGAATTAAAAACAAACTCAGCACAATCATCAGTGATAATCGAATATGAGAAATGAATTGAGAGATATCTCGTAGCTCTAGGATTTCTTTTTTTGCTGGTAATAAGTTTTGATACACCAAGAATCCATACACTGAACTAGCAATAACCGACAAAGTAAATAAGCGAACTATCAAGAAATAGTGAGATTTTTTTAACCGATGGGCGGTACTCAATACAACTGGGAAAGCAAGTAGCGGGATTTTTATTCGCAAGTCTTTCAGCCCATACTCCACATTATTACTGTACAGCATGCCTATCATAAAAATGAGGTAGGCGCCCGTGAGAAAAACAGCTGTTTTGTTTCGAAAAAAAGAAATAAATTTTTTCTTTAATCCTCCCTCAATAAACCAATTGACAATAAGCGAAATAGTTCCGAGACTCATCAGAAACTTAGAAAATGGCATGCCAATGACAATCAAACTCAAGCAGAACACATGAGTCCAATAGCCTGAAATAAAAGAGAAAAAAGTCGTTATTTTCTTCATGACATTATTTACTTGGCGCTAAAATCTTATTGTAGGTTGATTTATTGAGAAGCATAGTAGTCGCCTCAGAGACAAATTTATCTTGACTAATTTCTAATTCCATTTGGCCCCGCTGGTAATAATATCTTCCCACAATTTCCCTTTCAATTAGTTCTTTTATTTCGGAGTAAAACTTAAGTAAATCTCTCTGTTTGTTTGGAGATAGTTTCTCTCTCAAAGCTTCGTATTCTTCTTTGGAAGATTCAAAATATTGCTCACTTTCAGCGATTTCTTTCAGTTTTTCTAAAAATTGTTCTGAACCTGTGGTATACTCGAATTCTTGCGAACCCGAAAACTCAACAAACTCCTTGTATTCTTCTTCCGATAGTTTGAAATCCTTTGCACAAACTATTGAAGGATGGGTGTAAAAATAATCGGTTGCATAATCGAAAATAATATTCTCTCTCATAAGCGCTGCAGACAGGGGAGAATAGGAATTATTTTTCACTTCTACATCAGGAAGAATCCCTCGCCCGTCAGTAACAGGTCTTCCGTTAGTAGTTTTGAAGGTGTGAACCAATGAATCCGAAATATTTTTTCCCTTACCAGAGATATTTCTGTCGCTATAATCCAGTTTTTGAATACATCTTCCGCTCGGGGTGTAATACTTCGCCACCGTAAGTTTAATGATGGAGTTGTACTCCATATTTTTGGTTTGCTGCACCAATCCTTTCCCAAACGATTGGTTGCCTACCACCACAGCTCTGTCTAAATCTTGAAGTGTACCAGATACAATTTCGGAGGCCGAAGCCGATCCATTATCAATAAGGATAACAAGAGGGATTTTAGTATCCATCGGTTTGTTTCTTGCAAAATATTGCAGGTTGTTTTGCCTGTCTCTTCCTTTAGTTTTTACAACCAATGTTCCTTGAGGAACGAATAAATTGACAATATTTACCGCCTCTCCCAAAAGTCCTCCAGGATTCCCCCTTAAATCCAAAATGAGACCTTCCAATTCATTTGAGTCTTTCAGGGTTTTGAATGCGGACGCAACCTCGGAGCTAGACGAACCCAGAAATTGCGTAAGTTTGATATAGCCAATTTTCTCCGTCACCATGTCATAGAATGGAACGGTGGGCATTTTTATTATTTCTCGAGTAACGGAGATATCCAGAGGGTTTTCCTCGTTTTTTCTTTCAATTTTTAGTATTACCTCTGTGTCTTTAGCGCCCTTTAGCAAATCACTTACTTCTGATGCCGATTTACCCTTTACTGAATTCCCATCAATTTCAATGATTTTGTCTCCTGCTCGCAAGTCAGCCTTTTGTGCAGGAAAATTTTCATAAGGATTTGTAATAAGAATGTACTCATCTCTTTGCTGAATTAAGGAACCAATTCCGCCATATTGCCCACTTTGCATCATTCTGTAATCTTCAATATTTGATTCAGGAATGTAATTGGTGTAGGGATCTAAGGATCTTAGCATCGCATCAATCCCGATTTTCATTAACTCACCCGGATTTGTTTCGTCTACAAAGTTGAGGTTGATATTTTTGTACACCTCACTAAAAATGGTAAGGTTTTTAGAAATTTCGAAATACTCATCGGTCGTTGTTTTTTCTTGGGCAATGCCAGAGAAGGAGAGCGAAATAAGTAGTAGGAGAAGGTTCTTTTTCATTATTCAATTATTTATGGAACAGGATCGTGACCGTGACCGCCCCAAGGATGACAACTTACAATTCTTTTTATGCCTAACCAGCCACCTTTTATCGGGCCGTATTTTTTGAGTGCTTCAATGGTATAGCTAGAGCAACTCGGTGTGTAACGACAAGTAGTCGGTAGCAAAGGAGAAATGAGATATTGATACACTCTTACTAAAAGGATAAAAGGCAAAGACAATATCTTTTTCATTTTTATTTGGTTAAACGACTTAAAAGTACAATTATTTTCTCTTCTAAAAGTGAATAAGGAAGTGGTTTCTTTTCAAGATAAATAAAGCACAAAATCAGTTTTTTATTTCTCTTTTCGAGCCAGTCGTAAAGCGAACTTTTATTCAGTCGATAAGCCTCTTTTCCTTTTCGTTTCACTTTGTTCCTATTTACCGCGAGCTTTATTTTTCTTTTGCTCACACTAAACATTACTTGCGCTGGATAATTGGAGTCCATCTCTACCTCTTTGGCTATCAACATCCAAGGGTATTCAGTGAATTTCAACTTGTCTTTTTCTTCAAAAAGTGAATCAATAAGAATCTTACTGCAAAGTCGTTCTTCTTTACAAAATGTGTTTTTCATCTTATTTAGTTTGTGAGTAGCATGGCAATAAAATTGCCACGGAGAAAACGTGCCGAAAAGACTATTCTGTTTTTCCGTCCATGTAATTTTCGATTGCTTTTTTCATGGAAGGAACTTTGGACATAGGGGCCTGAACATCAATTCTCAAGTTCTTTTTCAATACTGCGTCAGCAGTTGATTGTCCCCATACTGCAATTCGTGTTTTATTTTGTTTAAAGTCGGGAAAGTTGTGGTAGAGAGATTCAATACCAGAAGGACTAAAAAACACCAGCATGTCATAATTTACATTCGCCAAATCAGATAAATCTGAAATTACAGTTTTATACATAATGGCTTCCGAAAAATTAATGTCATTGTTCTTTAAGATAACCGAAATACTTCCGTTGTGCTGAGCAGATAACGGAAGAAGAAATTTTTCCGACTTGTTTTTTAATATTAAAGGCATCAAGTCATTGAAAACAGCTTTTCCAAAAGAAATTTTTCTTTTTCTGTACACAATATACTTTTGAAGGTATTTCGCGATACTTTCGTTCGTGCAAAAATACTTCATCGTATCTGGAACATCAAATCGCATTTCTTCGGCCATTCTAAAGTAATGGTCAACCGCACTTTTACTAGTTAAGATAATTGCTGTGTGGTCTTTTAATTCCACTCTGCTTTGTCTAAATTCTTGACCAGGAATTCCTTCTACATGAATAAAGTGTCTAAAATCAACCTTTATTTTTCTCTCCTCTGCCAAATCATAATAAGCAGATTTCTGCCCCTCTTCTGGTTTAGGTTGAGAAATCAAAATGCTCTTTATCTTTGTATCAGTTTTAGCTACACTCATATCTCGGTATTTATAAGTATTTTAATAAAAATAAAACGGGTATTAATTCTAGGATGCAAAGGTATAAAATTATGTGAAAAACAGAAATAATTCCTAGTAAATATGCGCTACTACCGACCATATTTACTAACCAAACAAGACAAAAAACGGCAATATTGAGGTGCCAAGTCGAGAACGGAAGGTAAAAGACGAAAAGAAGTCCAACAAAAAGGAGGAGGGCATTGAATTCATTGAAGGCAAGTCTGTGTCTTAAGAAATCAGTGTCATTGGAAAAGTTAATAACGGTAAAGACATACAAAACAATCAGTTGATACACATACATCAAAAGGACGAATAGAATTCCTTTTCCGGCAGAGGCAACAGTAAAATACGACTCTGAGAGGGTAATGTAACCAATTCCCAGTCCACTAAGTATCACAAAGCTTAGTTGTAACAACACACTACCGGAACTTGTGATTCCCGTCTGCAACAACGAGTCGAAATAAGTAGAATCAGAGAAGATGGTTGAAAAAAGATTTTTAAAAAAGGAATTTTTAGTGGTTTTAAGATAAATAAGCACTAAAGCTACTCCAACAAAAACGTAGAATTCTATAGATGTATCTCGCTTAATAACCTGATTATGAAGTTCGATAGAGTTCAGAAATAGTGTCAAGTTGCTGGCCATTGTGAGTAAAAAATGAAGGAGTAAAATTACTCTTAATAATCGGAGTAAACAAAAAACAATACGGAACGCAAAAAAAAGGTTAAAAACAACAGCTATATGAATTCTTTTGCCTTTTTTTGTAGGATAAATTAAAATTTAAAAGCTAATGTCAGCATCTAATTATCAAGCTCAAATTGATGAGTTTATGAATTATGTAAAAGGTATTATTCCTGAAGAGCCTGAATTTTTACAGGCAGTATTGGAAGTTGCAGAAACAGTAATCCCTTACATTGAAGAGAATCCTAAATATAAAAAAGCAAAGATTCTAGAGAGAATGGTCAATCCTGAGCGTGTAATCATGTTTAGAGTTCCTTGGTTAGACGACAAAGGGGAAGTTCAAATTAACAGAGCTTACCGAATTGAAATGAATAGCGCTATTGGGCCATACAAAGGTGGTTTGCGTTTTCATCCTTCTGTGAATCTAAGTATTCTTAAGTTTTTGGCTTTCGAACAAGTATTCAAAAATAGTTTGACCACTCTGCCAATGGGAGGTGGAAAAGGAGGTTCGGATTTTGACCCAAAAGGAAAGTCTGACAACGAAGTAATGAAGTTCTGCCAAAGTTTTATGTCTGAATTGGCTCGTCATATTGGTCCAGATACGGATGTTCCTGCAGGGGATATTGGAGTAGGAGGAAGAGAGATTGGATACATGTTTGGTCAATACAAGAGACTGAGAAATGAATTCACAGGAGTGCTTACAGGAAAAGGGAAAGAATGGGGAGGAAGTTTGATTCGTCCTGAAGCGACTGGGTATGGTTGTGTATATTTTGCGCAAGAAATGCTCAAAGCAAACAATAATTCTTTCGCGGGCAAAACAGTTGCAATTTCTGGTTCAGGAAACGTGGCACAATACGCTTGCGAAAAAGCAACAGAGCTAGGTGCAAAAGTTGTGACATTGTCTGATTCTTCGGGATATATTTATGACGCCAATGGAATAGACGCAGAAAAACTAGCGTTTGTGATGGATCTAAAAAATGTGAGAAGAGGAAGAATAAGGGAATATGCCGATAAATTTGGAGCAGAATTCCACGAAGGGAAAAGACCTTGGGCAACAAAAGTAGATATCGCATTACCTTGCGCCACTCAAAACGAATTGAACGGAGAAGAAGCGAAAACATTGGTTTCGAATGGAGTTATTTGTGTAGCAGAAGGAGCGAACATGCCAACTACACCAGAAGGAGTGGCTGCGTTTGAAGAAGCTAAGATTTTGTTTGCACCTGGAAAAGCATCCAATGCTGGAGGTGTGGCTACATCTGGCCTAGAAATGTCTCAAAACTCTATGAGGTTCAATTGGACACGAGAAGAAGTTGACGCCAAATTACTGCAGATAATGCAAGACATTCACGCATCTTGTGTAAAGTATGGAACGAAAGATGGACATACAGATTACGTAAAAGGAGCAAACATTGCTGGATTTGTGAAAGTAGCTGATGCTATGATGGCACAAGGAGTAGTGTAAAGTTAAGAAATACTAATTATACTCAATCCCGATTTTGAAGTTCAAAATCGGGATTTTTTATTGCTTAATTTTATTCTTTTTTCATTCCCTTTTCATCTGTCATTCTAAATTTGATTCAGAATCTAGCAAAGAATATTACACTTTGATTTTTTTGTTCATCTGTCATTTCGGCTGTCAAGCTATAATTTAGAAAAGAACGCATCAAGCTCGCCTTTTTCTTCTTTTTGTATTGAAAAAAAAGAAACAAAAAAACAAAAAACCCGATTCAACAAAGTCGAATCGGGTTCTGTAACAATTAAGTTCACTTATTTTTTTAATACTCATCCTCATTAAAGAAGAAATCGTCTTTAGTAGGATAATCCGGCCAAATATCTTCGATAGACTCGTAGATTTCTCCTTCCTCTTCAATGCTTTGAAGGTTTTCAACTACCTCTAGTGGAGCAGCTCTACGCATCGAGTAATCGATCAACTCCTCTTTCGTAGCTGGCCATGGCGCATCTTCTAAATATGATGCTAGTTCTAACGTCCAATACATAATTTTCGGTTTTTAAAATTTCTAATATTACGCAAAAGTAATTTTTTTGTTGTCAAAAGCAACTATTAATAGAATTAATTTAATAATAAATGATAATTTTGTATAAAAATATCCACATGAACATTTTAATCTTAGGATCAGGAGGAAGAGAACACGCTCTTTCTTGGAAAGTAGCACAAAGTCCGTTGTTATCAAATTTATTTGTGGCACCCGGAAATGCAGGTACTGCGCATGTTGGTACCAATATAGATCTTTCTGTTTCAGATTTCGAGGGGATCGTTAATTTCTGTACAAAGAATGAGGTAGATATTGTAGTAGTAGGTCCTGAGGTTCCTCTGGTAGAAGGGATTCATGACTTTTTTGATGAGAACGAGAAGACCAAAAATATTCATGTAATTGGTCCAAAAAAAATGGGAGCACAATTGGAAGGCAGCAAAAAATTCTCCAAAGAATTTATGCAAAGACATCAAATTCCAACTGCCAAGTACCAAGCTTTTACTCCTCAAACGCTTTCTCAAGGTCTAGAATTTTTGGAGACCTTGTCCCCTCCATTTGTTCTCAAGGCGGATGGACTTGCAGCGGGTAAGGGAGTTGTTATTTCCACTACCCTCGAAGAGGCAAAAAGGGAATTAACTGAAATGTTGGCAAATTCTAAATTTGGAGCAGCAAGCCAAGAGGTAGTTATTGAAGAGTATTTGGATGGGATAGAATTGTCAGTTTTTGTTTTGACGGACGGGAAAAGTTACAAAGTATTGCCAACGGCAAAAGATTACAAGCGAATTGGAGAAGGTGATAAAGGGCTGAATACGGGTGGAATGGGAGCTGTATCACCAGTACCATTTGCAGATACTGCCTTTTTGCAAAAGGTAGAAGAAAGAATTATTGCTCCATCTATAGAGGGATTAAAAAAAGACAACATAGAGTTTGTTGGATTTTTATTCATAGGCCTCATGAAAGTAGGGAACGATCCATACGTAATTGAATACAACGTGAGAATGGGAGATCCAGAGACAGAAGTAGTCATCCCGAGAATTGACTCTGACTTGGTAGAGGTGTTTCAGGCTGTAGGAAACAAATCACTTGACACGATCGATCTCAAAGTTTCGGACAAATCCGTGTGCACGGTTATGGCAGTTTCGGGAGGATACCCCGAAAGCTATGAAAAATCTAAAGAAATTATAGGATTAGAAACTATTACCGATAGTATTCCGTTTCATGCGGGTACCACAAGTAAAGACGGAAATGTCTTAACTAATGGAGGAAGAGTTATTGCGATGAGCTCATTTGGAGCCACAAAAAAAGAAGCGCTTGAAAAATCATACGCTTCTTTGACAAAAATTAAGTTTGATAAGATGTATTATCGAACCGATATTGGATTCGATTTGGAGTAAAAATTACTTCAACTGGTTGGGATCTACGTCAGCTTGTTTGTTGTATTTTTGCTGACATTTTAGCCAGTATACTAGTCCAAAAATAATCACTGACCAAAATACAATCCAAGGACCGTTTTCGGCAACCTTCAAGATTCCAAAAGTAGCTTGGAACAATCTTTCTAATAAGTCTACTAACCAATTCATACACGCAATTTTTCTTTGTTGTTCACAAATATAAATAACTTTACCTGATTACTTCAAACAACTCTAGGCATTTTTTATTTTTATCATGATTACATCTCTTTTCAAAAACACGCTTCTTAGTTATTTGATCATCATTCTTGCAGCAATTGGATTATGGGGTTACGCCTTTTTTACATCACATCCCAGTTCAATAGTTTCAATCGAATTTGCCAATGAATCCTATCACTTGTCAAAAAAAGCCGCTATCATTATCTCCTTTTTTGCGACACTTTTAAGTGCTTTTTTTCTGAATTATAGAGTCAATAAATTTCTATTTAGTTACGAGCCAAACAACCTGTTTTTGTGGTTTTATCTGTTGTTTTTTTCAGTAGAATTATCAAACTCAAGTTTCTTGGTGTACGATGTGGTTTCCTTTTTGCTCATAATTTTTGTTTATTATTTATTGTCGTTTATTAGCAGCAAAGAGAGCAAAAACCACGTTTTTAATTCTGCCTTTATTATTGGAGTCTTATGTTTTCACAATGTATTCTTTGCGTTGTTTTTGCTTTTGCTGATTCACAACTTGAGCACCACCAGAAGAGTAGGGATTTCAGAATTAATGCTGATTTTGACAGGGTTTGCTATCCCAATTTTATTAGTACTTTCTTTGTCTATTATTACAGATAATAAAAAGCTTATTGGAACTTTGTGGGATGTTCAGTTTACCTCTCCCGATATTTCTTGGAAGTTTACAGTTTTTATTATAGCAGCATTTTTGTTTGCATTAATTGGGTTTCAATTAGCCTCTAACAAACGTTCCGGAACCGATATTAGCGTTCTGTTATTGGTAAATAATCTATTTGTATATTTATTAACATCCTTGGCAGTAAGTGTGTTTAGTATTTTTTTGCAACCTCAGCATTACATTCTCTTCTTATTTACTCTACCTCTTTCAATTTTTCTCAGTTTTTTCTTCTCAGAATCTACCTCAAAATGGAAAGAACTTGCTTTTGTAGCAGTAATTGCACTCACCTTTCTACTCAGATAAAAAGAACTCATTTCTTTGTCTCCAATCAAGACTTGTTTGCTACAATTTTTTATTACTTTTGTAAATAAATTAACTAAAAGCAGCAAGCTATGAAATTCGGTGTTATCACTTTTCCAGGGTCCAATTGTGACGAAGACATGATTTATGTTTTACAAAACATAATGAAACAAGAAGTGGTAAACTTGTGGCACAAAGACACCGATTTACAGAATGTAGATGTTGTAGTAGTTCCGGGTGGGTTTTCTTACGGAGATTATTTGCGTTCAGGAGCAATCGCCAGATTTTCTCCCATTATGGAGAAAGTTATCGAGCATTGTAACAACGGTGGCTACGCTATAGGAGTTTGTAATGGATTCCAAATTCTTTGCGAATCTGGATTATTGCCAGGAGCCCTTCTGCATAACAACTCTCAAAGATTTATATGCAAAAATGTGCACATTGCACCCCAAACGAATAATACTGCCATCTCGGCTAATCTGACAAAAGGAAAAGGGTACAAAATACCCATCGCTCATGGCGAAGGAAGATACTTTGCCTCAGAGGAAACAATAAAAGAATTGAATGAAAACGACCAAGTGTTGTTCCGCTATTGTGACGAAAAGGGTGTTGTGGATTCGGCAAACAATCCAAATGGATCTGTCGAAAACATTGCCGGCGTTACGAACAAACAAAGAACCGTATTTGGCATGATGCCTCACCCCGAAAGAGCCGCTGATGAAGAGCTTGGAAACACTGACGGACGGCTATTCTTTGAATCTATGATCAAAGAAATAGAGGGAGATTTGGTTTAATTATACTTGTGGTTTATAGAAGAAAGTTTTCAATCGACAAGAAAGTACCATTGATTGGGAATTACCGGTAAAAATTCATTTCGTCCACGTATTTAGCTACTTTTTCAGTGAGTAAATAGCGAACGCTTTTCCCTTCTTTAATTCTTTTTCGGATGTAGCTAGCGGATATTTTCATTATCGGGATGTCTTCTAGTAGATGAACGTTGGTGTGACTAAGGATACTCTTGTCTGCTTGTAGGTGGTCGCTTACCCCAAGTCTGGGATACACAACGATAGAGTGATTGTTTAGAATTGTCTCGTAATTTTTCCATTTATGAAAAGACTTGATGTTGTCCTCTCCCATAATGAGCGAAAATTCGTTCTTGGGATATTTATCCATCAAATAAGCCAAAGTATTAGAAGTATAAGAGGGCTTTGGCATAGTAAATTCAATATCGCAAGATTTTAGTCTGTCTTCGTCTTCAATTGCTTCGTTTACCAAAGCTAGTCTGTGGTAATCTTCTATGAGAGATTTTTTTTCCTTAAACGGATTTTGAGGGGAAACAACGAACCAGACTTCATCTACCAACTCGGATTCTGCGATATGACTCGCAATGACCAGATGCCCGATGTGTATGGGGTTAAATGAGCCAAAAAATAATCCTACTTTTTTCATATTCATAGTGTGCGTAGTTCAAAGAGTTACAACTTAAAAAGGGGGGTAGATAAAGTTTATTTTTCTAAGAAATCACTCACCACCTTGCCCGCTTCCTTTTTTGCAACTTCCAATGTATCGTTGATTAAAATATAGTCGAATTCTTTGGCTGATTTCATTTCAATCTCAGCTTTTCCAACTCTCTTGATGATTGTTTCGGGCGTTTCACTTCCTCTTCCAATTAATCTGTTTTCCAACTCTGTAATAGAAGGAGGTTGAACAAAAATTGAGAGTGCTTTATCCGCAAAAATTGATTTTAATTTTATACCACCAATAACATCCACATCAAAAATCACGTGCTTTCCTTCTTTCCATATGTTCTCTATCTCTGATTTCAGTGTACCATAATAATTGTCAGTGTAGACTTCTTCCCATTCGATAAATTCACCTGAATGAATTTTGTTTTTAAAATCGCTTACCGACAAAAAATAGTAATCGTGTCCATCCACTTCATACTCCCTTTTGGGACGACTGGTTGCCGAAATAGAAAACTTCAGGCTTTTTATTTTTTCGAGTAAATAGCGAACGATTGTGGTTTTCCCCGCTCCCGATGGAGCTGAGAATATGATGCATTTTCCTTCAAATTCCATGAACAAAAGTAATAAAAAAATAGTCTTGTTGTGATAGGTTAAGCCCTTTTAACTTCCTACGCCATTTTTTGCCTTTTCCTCCCCAATTTTTATTCTTTATTCTCTCCCGACAAGAGAAAGATTTGGGGAAGATGTTTTTATGAAGGGTGGAACTCCAAGCTAAAACTAACCAATGATGTAGTTAGAGAAATCAGACTTTTTATTAAAGAAAAACCCTAGCAGAAATATAAAAAATTGCTAGGGGTAGAAATGTGTACTTTTCGAATAAAAGTAATGCTAGTAAACCGTGAGATTCACTTTGTTGTTTTCGATAATTTTTCTCAAATTTATTAAGGCATAACGCATTCTTCCCAGAGCAGTGTTGATACTGATGTCTTTCGCTTCTGCGATATCTTTAAAGCTCATTTCCTTAAAGTGCCTTAAGTAAATTATTTCTTTTTGTTCGGCAGGAAGATAATCGATTACTCTCCTAACATCTTTGTGTATTTGCTCCTCAATTATTTCATCTTCAATACTTGCTTCTTGCATATTAAGAATTGAAAAAATATCAAAATCATCGTCTTCATTTTTAGAAGGATTTTGGCTAATTGTGGGCATTTTTTTCACCTTTCTGAAATGATCAATAGCTAAATTGTGCGCAATACGCATTGCCCAAGGCAGAAACTTACCTTCTTCGTTGTATTTTCCTTTTTGTAATGTGTTGATTATTTTAAAGAAGGCATCTTGAAAAATGTCTTCTGCTATTTTTTTATTTTTAACCAATGAGATTAAATAACTAAAGATTCGGTCTTTGTATCTCGAAAGTAGGATTTCAAACGATAAATCCTTTCCTTCTAAATAACTTCTAATTAGTTCTTGATCAGAGCTATTTCTGTTAATTTCCATAATACTACTTGTTTTATTACTTAGGTTAATAATTTGATTTTAAGTAGTCTTATGGTATAGGCGTTTGTTTTAGATTTGTATTTAGTTGAACGTAAATATATATAAAATGTTTCTAATCCACCAAATTAAAGTGGTGTCGGGTATTCATTTTAAGAAAAAAATAACAGAATTATTATACAGTTTAAAGCAATGAGATATGAAAGGTGCGTGAATGTCAGTCGTTCTAATATAATAAAGTGAATGGCTTTTTTTTCCGTACACTTATCCTTAATTTTAGGAAGAATTTATAACGAACCAAAATAGTTAAGAATGTCAAAAGGATTTTATAATGTGCCGTTTCAAGGTAACGAGGAAGTATTGAGCTATGAGCCAGGTTCTCCGGAGAGAGCTGAATTGCAGGCTAAATACAAAGAAATGTATAACAGCAAAGTGGAGGTTCCGCTTTACATAGGAAGTGAAGAAATTCATACGGATAAAAAGTTTACGATGTCACCGCCTCACGACCACAAACATAGTTTGGGTACGTACAGTTACGGAACAAAAAAACATGTAGAAGACGCAATTGACGCGGCATTAGCCGCTAAAAGTGATTGGGAAAACTTGTCGTGGCACAGCAGAGCCGCTATTTTCTTGAAAGCAGCAGATTTATTAGCAGGACCTTACAGAGCAAAAATGAATGCAGCCACCATGTTGGCCCAGTCAAAAAATTGTTTTCAAGCAGAAATTGACGCTTCATGCGAGTTGATAGATTTCTTAAGAATGAACGTTGCTTATATGCAAGAGATCATGGAAATTCAACCCGATTCTAATCCAGGATTGTGGAACCGACTAGAGTACAGACCTCTTGAAGGATTTGTATTTGCAATTACACCGTTTAACTTTACTGCAATTGCTGCAAATTTATGTGCTGCTCCAGCAATGTTAGGAAATGTGGTTGTATGGAAACCAGCAGAATCTCAAATATATTCTGCTCAAGTAATTATGGAATTATTTAAAGAAGCAGGATTGCCAGATGGTGTGATCAATATGGTTTTGGTAGACGGACCAGAAGCTGGAGAAGTTGTATTCAAGCACAAGGATTTTGCTGGATTACACTTTACTGGTTCTACAGGAGTGTTTAGACACCTTTGGAAAACAATTGGAGATAATATTTCTACTTATCGAACTTACCCAAAAATTGTAGGAGAAACTGGAGGGAAAGATTTTATTGTCGCTCACAAATCAGCTAATCCGAAGCAAGTTGCTACAGGAGTTTCAAGAGGTGCATTCGAATTTCAAGGACAAAAATGTTCGGCTGCATCACGAGTTTATTTGCCTTCTAATATGGCTGAAGAAGTAATAGGTTATGTAAAAGAAGATGTTGCTTCCATGAAAATGGGATCGCCAGAAGATTTTGGAAATTTTATTACAGCTGTAATTGATGAAAATGCTTTTGATAAAATTGCAAGCTACATTGACTACGTCAAAGAACAAGATGATGCTGAAATAGTAGCTGGAGGGAATTACGATAAATCGAAAGGATATTTTATTGAGCCTACTGTTGTGGTTACAAAAAGCGCCAAATTCAGAACAATGTGTGAAGAGATTTTTGGCCCGGTGATTACAATTTATGTGTATGACGAAAACAAGTTTGAAGAAACTTTGGAGCTCGTAGATTCTACCTCTGAGTATGCATTGACAGGTTCTATATTCTCTCAGGACAGATACATGATTGAGTTGGCGGCAGAGAAATTGAAAAATGCTGCAGGTAACTTTTATATCAATGACAAGCCAACTGGAGCTGTTGTAGGTCAACAGCCATTTGGAGGAGCAAGAGGTTCTGGAACAAACGACAAAGCAGGTTCAATCTTGAACATGTTGAGATGGGTTTCTCCAAGAACAACCAAAGAAACTTTTGTGACACCAACGGATTACAGATACCCGTTTTTAGGATAGAATAAAAAGTTAAAAATGATCTTAAAAAGCTCCCGTTAAATGGGGAGCTTTTTTTATGTATTTTTGTTTCATGAAAATTTACACAAAAACAGGAGACAAAGGAGAGACTTCTTTATTGGGTGGAGCACGAGTCCCAAAATATCATTTGCGAATTGAGGCATACGGAACAGTAGATGAATTGAACTCTCATTTGGGATTGATTCGTGATCAAGAAATGGGGAAATCTACCAAGGAATTTTTAATTCAAATTCAAGATGATTTGTTTGTCATAGGCTCTCACTTGGCAAAAGAGCCAGGAAAGGATAAAGTAAAAATACCCACTATTTCAGACAAAATGATTGAGGGGTTGGAACTGAAAATAGATGAAATGAATGAATCACTACCTGACATGAAATTTTTTGTCCTTCCTGGTGGTCACCCAACTGTAAGTTATTGCCACATTGCCAGATGTGTGTGTCGAAGGGCTGAGAGAATTTCTGTGCATCTCTCGAATGAAAGCGAAGTAGATCCGATTATTACAAAATACCTAAATCGTTTGTCGGATTATCTATTCGTCTTAAGCCGTAAATTTACGAAAGATTTGAATGCTGAGGAGATTTCTTGGATAGCCAAGAAATAAACCAGAATTAACTCCATTTAACAGATTTTATAACCCTTTAACAACTTATTGTTTGAAGGTTATTTTTTTCTCTTACTTTAGTATTGAATCCTGTAAATTTTCCAGATTCTGAAAAAAAAGAAAAAAACAATGTTCAGACTGTTTGCTTTTATTTTTGCGCTTTTTTTTGGTTCGGTATTGATGTCTCAGTCCATTTCGGGATTTGTGTTGGATGAGAATAACGCTCCTGTTCCATACGCCAATATATATATTAAATCCAATGCTTTAGGAACCTCTACTGATGCCAACGGTCGCTATACCTATCAGTTTACAAACCAAGGAATTTATACTATTGTGGTTACAGCTGTTGGTTTTGAAATGCAGGAGTTTTCCGTAACGATTGAGGACAATAGCGAAGTGGTAAAAAATATTTGGCTCAAAACAGATATACAACAATTAAAAGAAGTTCAAATCAAAGGTAAGGGCAGAGACCCTGCCTACGGCATTATCTCGAAAGCAATCGACAACAAGTCAAAATGGAATTCTCAAATTCAAACGAGTAAAACAGAGGTTTACATCAAGGCAAAAGAGGTGATTAGCGAAAAAGAAAAGAAGAAAAGAGAGAAAAAAGAAAGAGCCAGAAAAAGACAAAAAAAGGCCCAAGAAGCTGCCAAAGAAAAAACAGAGGAAGAACTTCTGGAGGAAGCACTGAGCAAGGAACGAAGTGAACTTAATAGATTTGCCAATAGTATCAACATGATGGAGGTGAAGCTGGAAAGGCATTATCAGTTTCCTGATAAGGTAAAAGAAATAAGAAGCGCCTACAAAGAATACGGTAGTACATTCGGGTTGTTTTACAAAAACACGATTCAAAGCGAATTCAATTTTTACGACAATCTCATGAATCTATACAAACTCAACGAAGTGCCACTTGTGTCTCCATTGAATTCACTTTCGGTGCTGACTTATAAATTTCGGTTGATACAGACTTCCTTTGACAACGGTGTAATGATTTGGAAAATAGAGGTAACTCCAAGAAAAAAAGGAAACGCCACTTGGGAAGGCCACATTTGGATCCGCGACAACACCTACAATCTCGATAAAGTAGACTTGTTTTTGCACAAAGGAGGATTGCTCAAGTACACAGATTTTAGGGTAAATCAAGATTATTTTTTCAATGAAGATTCGGTGCTTTTGCTCAAGAAGCAAGTATTTGACTACACCGAGAAAAGCGGAAGACAGGAATTTACCGGAAACACCACCGTAGTGTATTCCAATTATGAGCTAAATGTTGAATTTCCAAAAAGATATTTTGGTAACGAAGTGGGCGTTACCACTGCCGAGGCTTATGAGCGAGATTCGAACTATTGGGACAAAATTCGTCCCGAGCCACTTACCCAAGAGGAGCAGCGTTTTCAGTTTGTAAAAGATAGCATTCACGATTACATAAACTCTCCTGCTTACCTCGATTCGGTTGATTCGGTGTACAACAAAGTCACTTTTTTGGATGTGGTGTGGAATGGAGTAGGATTTAGGAATAGGGCGAAGAAACAATCGTGGAATTTTGGGTCTTTGCCAGAGATGTTGCTCAATTTTGACCCTATCAACCCATTTAGAGTAGGCCCTGGTGCTTCTTATTTTAAGCGGTTCGAGAACGAACGAACTTTTAATGCCGCTGGAGACATCAGTATCGGGATGGCAAACAAAGATGTGAAAGGAAACTTTAGGGTTGGAGTAAAATACGATCCTATGCATTTAGGACGAATTGATATGTTTGTAGGGAAACGATTCGATTTGTTAGTGTTTGACGATGCTTTGTTTAATAAATTTCAACGAAACAATTGGATAGAAACCGGCTATTTGGTCGCCCGAACCTCCCGAGAGCTATTCAATGGATTTTACAGTTCGCTCTATTACAGTTATGACGATCGCACCTCTATTGCGGGTTACACGTTTACTCCTATTTTCGATTCCTTGTTTCCCGGTCAACCCAATATTGCGGCTAATTTCGCTGGATATAAATCATCAAGAATAGGAATAGGATTTTCCTTTACTCCTTACCAGAAATTTATGATGGAACCAAAACGAAAAGTTGTATTGGGCAGCAAATGGCCCGAGTTTTCTGTGGGATACGAAAAAGGTGTGACTGGTTTGTTTGGGAGTGTGATTAACTATGATTACGTTAATCTTTCAATACTTCATACTTTTAAAGTGCGAACTTTGGGAACCTCTTCCTATCGGTTTGAAGCGGGAAAATTCTTGAATAGAGAAAATTTAAAGCGAGAAGATAACAAGATTTTTGGACAAAGTGATAGGTGGTTTTTCGCTTCGTTTCTTACCTCAATGCAATTGCAAGATACTACACTCAATGTAACGGATAGTTACCTCAAGCTCAATTACATCCATCATTTTAACGGTGCGATTATTAATTTCGTTCCATTGATAAAGCGATTAGGGATTCATACAGTTACCGGAGCAAGTGGATTGATGGTTCCACAATATCAATATCGCTACGCAGAGGCATTTGTTGGAATCGAGCGATCATTTCGAATTTCTCGGACAAGATTCAGATTGGGAGTATACGCAGTAGATGGAGTATCTAATCTCAATAGAATAAATCCCAGAATAAAGTTTGGAATTAATTTTTACAGTTTCAGAAATGACGATTGGGGATATTAATGAAACTCAAAAAAAACCAGGTGCGAAGCACCGCAGGCTTTTTTCTATGTTGAATTAATCCCGACCCATCGGGATGGAAACTCAATATTTCTGAGTCCGCAGGACAAAAGGAATGTTGTAAGTTGAATCAAAACTCCAGCTATTCCAATACAAATGACTTTTGTTTTATTATCAATAAAATTAATCTTCGCCTAAAAAACCGTGGATTTCATCCACCATGTTGCTAGATCCTACAACAAATGGCACTCGTTGATGAAGTTCTGTAGGTTTTAATTCCATGATTCGGGTTTTTCCGTCCGTTGCTTTTCCACCAGCTTGTTCTATCACAAAAGCAAGAGGATTGCATTCATACAGCAATCGCAATTTTCCGTTGGGAGAAGAATCTGTACTAGGATAAACATAGACACCACCTTTCAATAGGTTTCGATGAAAATCTGCCACCAAAGAACCAATGTATCTCGCTGTGTAAGGCCTTTTTGTGGCCTTGTCAATCTCTTTGGTATAGTCGATGTAGTTTCTCAGTCCTTGAGAGGTTTTGTTGTAGTTTCCTTCGTTCATAGAGAATATCTTCCCGTTTTTGCTCGTCTCCATATCTGGGTGAGAAAGATAGAAAACACCTAATGATGAATCGTAGGTAAACCCATTGGTTCCATTTCCTGTGGTGTAAATAAGCATGGTAGAAGAACCGTATAAAACATATCCAGCCGCCACTTGCTCAATACCGGGCTGCAAAAAATCTTCCAACACGACTGGTTCACCAGCAGGCGATATTCTTCGGTAAACAGAGAAGATAGTCCCAACCGATACGTTTACATCAATGTTAGAAGAGCCATCGAGAGGATCCATGGCAACCACGTAATTTCCTTTCATCGAATCACCCTTGAATGCCACAAAATCGTCATCCTCTTCGGAGGCAATTCCACAAATTACTCCTCTGTTTTTTAGCGCTTTAATGAACACATCATTCGCAAATACATCTAATTTTTGTTGTTCTTCTCCTTGAATATTTTCTGTGCCCACGGCTCCCAGAATATGCTCGGCAAGCCCTGCTTTGTTAATTTCGTGATGAACTATTTTTGAAGCCAATCTAATAGAACTTAAAATACTTGATAACTCTCCTGTGGCATAAGGAAAATCATGCTCTTTTTCGATAATAAATTCTCCTAATGTAATAGACGTCATAGTGCTGATGTGTTAAGTAATGGAACAAAAATACAGTTAATACCCGATTGTAGAAAATATACGCGCTAAGATTTTACTTTGTCTCTCGGTTTGGGTAATTTTATGACAATTAAAATCTTTGAAAAATAAGATAACTCTACATTTGATGTGGAATTTGCTAATACTTGTTCCTCTTGTTAATTCACAGACTTTGTGTGTTTGTGCAAATTGAACGAATTTTTTTCATCGATTAACTACCTGTTGTAGAAAAATTAAACAAATTATGTCAAAAATAAAAGACTACTTAAACGAGAATAAAGACCATTTAGTAGAAGAACTCATTGAGTTACTCAAGATTCCCTCGGTAAGTGCAGATCCTGCTTACAAAGCTGAGGTGAACAAATGTGCCGAGCACGTAAAACAAAGTTTGTTGTATGCAGGAGCAGACAACGTAGAGATTTGCCCTACTGTAGGACATCCCATTGTTTACGGGGAAAAGATTATCGATTCAGGCCTGCCGACTGTTTTGGTGTATGGTCATTATGATGTACAACCTCCAGATCCAATCGAGTTGTGGACTAGTCCACCTTTTGAGCCGGTGATAAAGGATGGATACATTTACGCTCGAGGAGCTGCAGACGACAAAGGACAATTCTACATGCACATAAAAGCATTTGAATACATGATGAAGACTGATTCCCTTCCTTGTAATGTGAAGTTTATGATTGAGGGAGAAGAGGAAGTAGGTTCTGAGAACTTGGGCGTGTTCGTTAAGGCGAACAAAGAAAAGTTAAGTGCTGATACTATATTGATTTCGGATACTTCTATGATTTCAAACGAGACCCCTTCTATTTCTGTGGGATTACGAGGGTTGAGCTACCTTGAAGTAGAGGTAACTGGACCAAACAGAGATTTGCACTCGGGATTGTACGGTGGAGCTGTAGGAAACCCGATTAATATTTTGTGTAATATGATTGCGTCATTGACCGATGAAACCAATCATATTACCGTAGAAGGATTTTACGACAACGTGCAAGAAGTATCGGCAGAGGATCGAGCAGAAATGGCAAGAGCACCTTTTAATCAAGAGGACTTCAACAAGGAGTTAAGGATAAAAGAAGGATTTGGCGAAAAAGGATTCACCACAAACGAAAGGACTTCCATCAGACCTACCTTGGATGTGAATGGAATTTGGGGAGGATACATTGGCGAAGGAGCTAAAACAGTACTGCCTTCTAAAGCATTTGCCAAAATCTCTATGAGATTAGTTCCAAATCAAAGTTCGGAGGAGATAACCGAGAAATTTCAAAAACATTTTGAATCTATAGCACCCGATGCAGTGAAGGTTTTGGTGAAACCACATCATGGAGGAGAACCTTTCTTGATACCTACCGATTTTCCTGCTTACCAAGCCGCAAGTAGAGCAATGGAAACTACTTTTGGAGTAAAGCCAATTCCTGTAAGAAGCGGAGGAAGTATTCCCATTACCTCTTTGTTTGAGGCGGAATTAGGGTTGAAATCGGTGTTGATGGGTTTTGGGCTTGCAACAGATGACATACATTCGCCTGATGAACATTACGGGATTTTCAATTACTTGAAAGGAATTGAAACAATCCCCTATTTTTACCAATATTTTACCGAAGAGATTGGTAAGTAAGGGCTAGGCAGATCTTATAGCCTCGCTAGGCTATTGGGTCTGTTTAATATTCCCAGCTCTTGTATTCCTCATTTTTTTATTTTTCTTCGTTGTAGATCCAAACCATACGATTGAGAAACCACATTTTGCCAGCTAATACGAGAGTAATTCCGAAG
>Ga0255779_1000340_pt1 | contig 59604 bp, 57 predicted proteins | sample 011ome_21_FD_179977 | JGI IMG/M metagenome (GOLD analysis project Ga0255779, IMG submission 179977) | Coastal salt marsh microbial communities from the Groves Creek Marsh, Skidaway Island, Georgia - 011508AT metaG (version 2) | ecosystem: Environmental > Aquatic > Marine > Intertidal zone > Salt... | reverse complement strand
TTAATACCAGCACCGACCATGGTTGCCACGGCTGTATTGGTAGTAAGTGCGCGGCCAGTTGAGGAACCTTGGTAATTACTCAAGATGAGAGAGTTGGTCAATGGGCGTAAGCCAAAGGCCCACTTTAACTCAAAGGACATCTCAGGGGCAAGGTGGGTCATAAACCCTTGCAGCGGTTCAGTAAATTCAGGTTTGAAGATGGGGTCCTCATTAAGCGAAGTGATGAATGCTGAGGCACTCAGTATAGCATTCTCTGTATCGGGCATACTGCTGTGACCACCAGGTTGCTCGAAGCCTACTTCAACACTTATATACCCTTTTTCTGCAACCCCAATTAACGCTACAGGGGTGTTTTCGAGTCCTGGTACGGAGCCCACAGAAATAGTTCCAGCTTCATCAAAAATGGTACGGAAGGTGATGCCTTTTTCACGGCACATGGCTGCCGCCACACCGGCGCCATTACGACCACCTATTTCTTCGTCCTGACCAAAACAGAAATAGAAGTTATACGAAGGGTTCCAGTTATTAGAGAGTAAAGTTTCGAGCGCTTCGAGGATTCCAAAGGCGGAAGCCTTATCGTCTAAGGCACCACGGCCGTACACGTAGTCGTCAACGATTTCCCCTGCGAACGGCTCGGCTTCCCAGTCTTTTATAGTTTTCGGGTCTACCGGGACTACGTCTAGGTGAGAGATAAACAGCATGTTCTCTGCGTTGGCTGAAGTGCCGTCGAGCTTCATCCAAAGAGTATGGGTACTTACCGTATCTATTTGAAGCTTTTCATACACGGTAGGGTAAGAAGCTTGTAAGTGTGCAAACAAGCCTTCAAAAGCCGCACTGTCGATCATTATGGGTACTTGGCTGATGGTTTTATAGCTAAGGCCTTTGGCAAAGATCTCAGTAGCTTCCGCACGAAGTTCAAAATGTTCAGTGTCCTCAGAAGGGAGGTACTTATCCTGAATACTTTCGAGTTTAAAAACTGGAAGGACGGCGATTAAAACAATTGCGATTAAGGCAAGGATGATCTTCTTCATATACGTATACTTGATGTAGCGTTTGTAACTTTGCTCAAAATACGAATAGATGTACACAGGATTACTACACTTGCACCACTGGATGCCGTTTCTATGGCTACTACTCATTCTAGTGGTTTTGGTTCAGAATTTTTTAGTCTGGAAATCAGACCGTGAATTCAACGCGAGCCTTCAACGTCAGAATAAAATCACATTGATCTTAACCCATATTCAAGTAACGGTTGGTTTGATCATGCTCTTTGGTTTCAACATGGATATGTTTTCAGATATGGGAACTTTGATGGGAGATGCTGCGCTGCGTTTTAAATACGTCGAGCACCCAACAACGATGTTGCTTGGAGCGGTTTTGATTACTGTGGGAAATGCGAAAAGCAAGCGCGCCGAATCTGGTCATGAGAAGGCAAAAGCGGTTGTGGTTTGGTTCGGCATTGGGTTGGCCTTGATCGCATTGAGATTTCCATGGGAAGCCTTTTTGCAAGGCGCATAATTTAATCGGTTAAATGATAGAACTCAAGAAGAAACGATCTTCCGAGAGGGAGCGCTGCGTTCTTGTTGCCATTGTCAATAAGCAGCAGGACGAAGAGAAGGCACTCGAATATCTGGAAGAATTGCGCTTTCTCGCAGATACGGCAGGGGCAGATACGGTGCATATGTTCACCCAGAAGTTGTCGCAGCCAAATTCTAAGACCTTCTTGGGTACAGGAAAGATGGAAGAGATCCTTGGTTTTGTGAAAGCCGAGGATATTGATATGGTGGTTTTTGACGATGAATTGACCCCGTCGCAGCTCAAAAACATTGAGGCGATGATGGAAGTAAAAGTCATGGACCGAACCAATCTCATCTTGGATATTTTTGCCGCTAGAGCACAGACGAGCTATGCGCGTACGCAAGTAGAATTGGCCCAGTATCAATACTTACTACCACGACTTACGCGAATGTGGACCCACCTGGAAAGACAGAAAGGGGGTATCGGTATGCGCGGGCCCGGGGAGACCCAGATTGAGACAGATAGGCGAATCATTCAGCAGAAAATCTCTCAGCTCAAAAAGAAGTTGCAGAAGATTGATGTACAGATGAGTACTCAGCGCAGCAACCGTGGCAAACTCACTCGTGTGGCGCTTGTGGGATATACGAATGTGGGGAAGAGTACTTTGTTGAATTTGCTTTGTAAGACAGATGTACTGGCGGAAAACAAGCTGTTTGCGACCTTGGACACGACGGTACGTAAGATCAATATTGATAACCTACCGTTGCTCTTGACAGATACGGTAGGGTTTATCCGAAAGTTGCCCACCCAGCTGGTCGAGAGTTTTAAGAGTACCTTGGATGAGGTAAGGGAGGCTGATGTGCTGATGCATGTGGTAGATATTTCTCATCCGAATTTCATGGAACACATCGACAGTGTGAATGGAATTTTACAGGAGATTGAGAGTTTAGATAAGCCGACCATTATGGTTTTTAATAAGATCGATGCCTTCACTTATGAAGAGGCGGATGAGTTTGATTTAGAATTGACGCCAAGAAATTACGATCTTGACCATTGGAAAAGGAGCTGGATGAACAAGATTGGCGAACGTGCCGTCTTCATTTCCGCTCAAGACAGAAATAATATTGACGAATTAAGGCGCACGGTGTACCGTGTGGCATCAGAAATACATGCATCAAGGTTCCCATTTAATACCTTTTTGTACTAAACCTAAAACGACATGAGTCAAAGACCCATACGCAAAGCGGATACATTGAAGTACCACCAGCAGCCCAAGCCGGGTAAGATTGAGGTCATTCCTACAAAGCCCTCAAACTCTCAGCGTGATCTGAGTATCGCCTATTCCCCAGGTGTGGCGGAGCCTTGTAAGGAGATCGCAGCAAATCCGGAGGACGTCTATAAATACACGGCGAAAGGAAATTTGGTGGCGGTCATTTCAAACGGTACGGCGGTTTTGGGTCTTGGAGATATTGGCCCAGAGGCGTCTAAGCCAGTGATGGAAGGAAAGGGCGTATTGTTCAAAATTTTCGCGGATATTGATGTGTTTGATCTTGAATTGGACGCTGCAGATCCTGATAAATTCATTGACACTGTTAAAGCGGTTGCTCCAACTTTTGGAGGCATCAACCTCGAGGATATCAAGGCGCCCGATTGTTTCTACATCGAAAAGCGCTTGAAGGAAGAGTTGAATATTCCTATTATGCACGACGATCAGCACGGTACTGCCATCATTACGGCGGCAGCTCTATTGAACGCGTTGGAGATTTCAGGAAAAGACATTGCAACCATTAAAGTGGTCTTTAATGGGGCAGGTGCATCGGCCATTTCGTGTGCAAAATTATACCTGAGTCTAGGTGTACAGCCAGAGAACTTGTTCATGTGTGATTCTAAAGGATTGATTACTTCTTCGAGAGACAGCTTGACTCCTGAGAAGGAAATTTTCGCGAAGGACCATGACCCTGTAGATTTAGCAACGGTGATTGCTGGTGCGGATGTATTTGTCGGCCTTTCTAAGGGTGGTATTGTGAGCAAAGACATGGTGAAGACCATGGCAGCCAACCCTATTGTTTTTGCCCTAGCGAATCCTGATCCAGAGATCAGTTATAAAGATGCCGTGGCTGCTCGTGAGGACATTATCATGGCAACGGGTCGTAGTGACAATCCGAACCAGGTGAACAATGTATTAGGGTTCCCATTCATTTTCCGTGGGGCGCTAGATGTGCGTGCTACGACCATTAATGAAGAGATGAAATTGGCTGCTGTAAGAGCCATTGCTGAACTTACGAAAGAGCCGGTTCCAGAGTTGGTGAACCTTGCCTACGGCGAGAGCAACCTAACCTTTGGACCTACCTATATCATCCCTAAGCCGTTCGACCCAAGGTTGATTACTACGGTAGCCCCTGCAGTTGCTAAAGCAGCTATGGATAGCGGTGTTGCAAAGGCGCCGATAACGGATTGGGAAGCATACAACCGAGTACTTAGCGACAGGTTGGGACGCGACGATAAGTTCATCCGTTTGCTAAATGAAAATGCTTCTCAGAAGCCACAGCGTATCGTTTTTACTGAAGGAGACCAATACCGTATCTTGAAAGCAGCTGAAATCTTGCTCAATGGCGGTACAGCCAAGCCAGTATTGCTAGGGCCAAAGGCTAAAATTGAAAAGATAATTGAAGAATATCAGCTTGAGTTAGCTGGCGCAGAGATTATTGACATCATAGCGGATTCTAGCAGGCGTGAAGAGTACGCTCAAAAACTCTACGATATGCGCATGCGCCGCGGTTGGACTTTGGCAGAGTGTCGCAGTAAGATCAAATCAAGAGAGTATTATGGAAACATGATGCTCAAAGAAGGTCGAGTTGATGCGCTAATTAGCGGTTTAACCGTAAAGTACCCAACCGCATTACGTCCTATTCTACGAATTATCGGTACTGAGCCTGGACTTCGCAAAGCTGCAGGTATGTATACGTTGTTGACCAAACGCGGCCCAATGTTCTTCGCGGATACCACCATCAATTTGGACCCTACAGTAGAAGAAATTATTCAGATGGTACTGAACGTGGCAGATACGGTGCGTCGTACCAACATTGAACCTAAGGTAGCTCTATTGAGCTATTCAAACTTTGGTTCAAGCAACGGGCCGGATGCACGAAAAATGGCAAAAGCGAGTAAGATGCTGCGAGAGGAGCATCCCGATCTTATCGTTGACGGTGAGATTCAAGCCAACTTCGCTTTGAACCCGGATCTCTTGGAAGAAAGCTTTCCGTTCTCCGACCTTGTCGGTCACCGAGCGAATGTATTCATCTTCCCGAACCTTGCAGCGGGGAACATTACCTACAAAATGCTTCAGAGCTTTGGAGCTGCGGAGGCCATTGGTCCTATGCTTATAGGAACACAGAAGAGTGCACACGTTTTACAACTCGGTGCTTCGGTTCGTGAGATTGTGAATATGGCTACTTTGGCGGCAGTAGATGCACGTGCGCGTAAAGGTAATTAGAGCTGTTCAAGCGAATACAGCAGCGGCCTTGAAGGTGCGGCGTCATTATCAATCGGAGCCACCTGCAGATTTAGCAGGTAATTTCCAGGCACAACATGGTCGGGTATATGGGCCAATTCTGTGATGGTTCTGTGCAGGCTATTCTCCGGACGATCACCCCAAAAACTTCTGTGGCAAGCAAGTGCACCACCGTCTTCTTCTTGGTCCACACTGGGTTGGTCAATGATGAGGTGATCAATGCCGGCTTGACGTAAGAAGGCACCTATTTCCGCATCTAAATAAGGCCAATCACTATTGCTGTAGTTTCTATTGCGGTTGGCGTCTCCGCAGTCGGTTTTTAGAATGACGGTACTTATGCCTTTGGTTCCACCTTCACCTTCAGCTTCCTGCCACGCCTTTTCAAAATTTGCCATACTTACCTTTCCATTTTCAACAAGAGGGTACAACACAAGTGCAATGGTGAAGGGGCTCTTAAAATGCTGGTATATGGAATGACGTTCCTCAGTGATATGACCAGCAGTTTCTGTGTGAGTTCCGTGGGCATGTGGATTGAAATCAATAGAGAAGAAATTTACACCGCCACCCATGGCTACGGATCCCTTCCAATCGCCTAAAACGACCGGATTGAATGCAGGGGCATCAATGTACCAAGCACGCGCCACATCGCTAACCGGCATACTCAGATCTGCAAAAGGCGTACTTAAGTCTACTGCGTAGTTTGCGCCGCCAATGTATAGGTTAATCTTCATCTTCGTGATCTATCATGAGACCAGCTATTATGGCGTCGCTGGTCATCCAATTCTCTGGTAAAATACGGAACCCGTCGTTAATCGTCGCTATAACCCCGCTGCGAAGACCTTCGGCAATATTTTTTCTAAACGCTTCTTCATCAGCAGTACTTAGCCCGCGCTGCGGCAAGTCCTTGCTGTACCTGAAGCCATCGGCGGTTCGAAGACGCACCATCAATCGTTCGTTCAACTGCTCGCTCAAAGAGAGCGCTTCTTGAGTAATCGCAGCACCTTGGACATAGAGGTTGTTGTTGCTGACATTCCAAAACCTGAGCGTTCCGTCGAAAGAATGTGCCCCTGGACCAATACCCAGATACGGCTCATACGACCAATAGTGTTGGTTGTGCAGGCTTCGTTTACCGGCTTTGGAATAATTAGACAACTCGTAATGCTCGTAGCCTTGGGTGCGGGCCCACATTCGCAGCTGCTCGTATTGTGCAAGCACTGCTTCTTCATCGGGCAGCCGGGTAATCCCTTTTTTCACCTGATGAGCAAGGGCAGTATTTTCTTCCACAGTCAGCGCATAACAGCTGATATGTGGCGGTGCATATTTCTCGAGTTGTTGGAGATTGTTTTGCCAGCTTTTTGTTGTTGAACCAGGCATTCCGTAAATGAGGTCAACAGAGTAGTTTTCAAAAGCACTCTCAGTGATCCACTGCAGCACTTGGTGCGACTCTTCAGCGGTATGTGCTCTATTGCTCTCGCTGAGTTCAGTAGCTTCAAAACTTTGTATCCCTACACTCAACCTATTGATGCCTGCACCCCACCAGTGTTTTAGGCGCTCCGGGGTGATGTCGTCAGGATTCGCCTCCAAGGTGATCTCCACGTCAGGCGAAATGTCTTTGAATGCGAGACGTATATGCTGCAATAAGCGTTCAATCTCTTCGCTTTCCAGCAAGCTTGGAGTACCTCCCCCAAAGTAAATACTGCCTATTTGTGTGTTTTTCCAGGGCGCAACAATACTTCTTGTTTTTATTTCTTCGAGCATATGACTTAGGACCTCTTCTCGCGTTTTTAGGTTCGTGGAGAAGTGGAAATCACAATAGCTGCAGGCTTGTTTGCAGTAGGGGATATGAAGGTAGATGCTACTCTTCATTAGAGTATAGAGGGTAGCGTTATTTTAAATGTCGAGCCTTGGTTCAATTGGCTATCTACCAAAGAAATGCTCCCGTTGTGGTATTCGTCAACAATGCGCTTGGCCAAGCTGAGTCCCAGTCCCCAGCCCCTGCTTTTGGTGCTGTATCCCGGTTTAAAGATGGAGCGCTGAATATTAGACGGTATTCCCTTACCCGAATCTTTGACAAAAATGAAGATATCCGTTCCCTTCAATCGGGCTTCGACTTCTATTTCTCCCTTGCCTTCGAGGGCATCGGTGGCATTGGTAATGAGGTTTTCCAACACCCACGAGATGAGCTGCGGATTATGCTGCGCCTGAAGATCACTGGCGATGTTCGCGGTGAAGGTCACATTTTTCCCGAGGCGGTTGACCAGGTAATCAAGGCTATTTTCGATGGTATTGGTAAGCGCTGTATGGGTCAGTTCGGGTTGAGAGCCGATTTTACTAAATCGTTCCGTGATCGCGGTTAATCGGTTGACATCGCGCTCCATTTCCCCAAAGGCTTCTTCCTGAGGATATTTGTCTTTGAGGTAAGCCACCCAACCGAGCATAGCACTCAACGGAGTTCCAATCTGGTGGGCCGTCTCTTTTGCCATACCTGTCCATACCTTGTTTTGCTCGCTTCTACGGGCATTTGAGAAGGCCATGTAGCTGATGAGCATATAGATGGAAATCACCCCAAGTAGCAACAATGGATAGAGGCGAAGCTTGGAGAGTAGGGAAGACCCCTTGTAGTAGAGGTAGTTGGTCTTGCCGTCGAGGTAGGGATTCTCGAGTACTTGGCCGCTTTCTTTGAATTCTTCCAGTTTCCGGTTCAGGTAACGCTCCGGATTGGACTCCGGCACATCTAAATTGCGGTGGGCAATAATTTCGTCCGCATCGTTTACAAGAATAACCGGAATGGTTTTATTGTCTTGAATGATCTGGGAATAGAAGGCCAAGTTACTGTCGTCCTCTGACAAGAAAACAGCCTCTACAGCTTTGGCCCACAGTACAATCTTACGCTCTTCCTCAGCGCGAAGTTCCTTGAGGAAAGTCTCTGTGTAGAATAGCGATACAATACCAATGACGACACCGAAAGCGATCAGGGCTGCTTTCCACCATTGTTTACCTGTATATACGTCCCATTTCATGCCTCTAATCTAGTGGTTTCTTTGCTACATTTGTCTCATGCCGAGAAGCCTTGTTATAATTCCAACATACAACGAGATTGAAAACATCGAAAAGATGTTGGAAACCGTGATGAATCTGGAACGTACGTTCGATGTTCTTATTGTCGACGACGGTTCTCCAGACGGTACTGCCGATTGTGTACGCAAGCTGATGGCCAAATACGATGGACGCATTCATCTTGAAGAGCGCACCGGTAAATTAGGTCTCGGTACGGCGTATATCCACGGCTTTAAATGGGCACTCGCTCGCGATTACGAATACATTTTTGAGATGGATTGTGATTTCTCCCACAATCCTGAAGACCTCCCGCGCCTAGAGGCGGCATGTATTGAAGGTGCTGGAGTAGCGGTCGGGTCGCGTTACGTAACGGGCGTTAATGTGGTCAATTGGCCAATGAGTCGTGTGTTGTTGAGTTATTTCGCGAGCGTATATGTGAGATTCATTACAGGAATGCCCATCCAAGATGCTACAGCTGGTTTTAAATGCTACCGCCGCTCTACGCTAGAAGCTATAGACTTTAGTAAAATCCAATTCGTTGGATATGCCTTTCAAATTGAAATGAAGTTTACTGCTTGGCGCAAAGGCATGGAAGTTGTAGAAGTGCCTGTCATCTTCACCGACCGTACGGAAGGTGAGAGCAAGATGTCAAGCGGCATCATTAAAGAGGCCATTTTTGGCGTTATTAAATTGAAACTTAGAAGTCTTTTCACCAAGGCTTAACCACCCCTGATAAACAAATATGAGTAAGTCTTATTTGATTAAAAATGCCCGCATCGTGAATGAGGGTAGCGTAGGAGAAGGTGATGTACTGATCGAAGCTGGGCGTATTGCCAAGATAGATTCAAGCATCGGCCCGAAATCTGCGAATATCAACGTCATCGATGCGGAAGGAAAGTACCTGATACCAGGTATTATCGACGACCAGGTACACTTCCGTGAGCCGGGCCTTACCCACAAGGGGGATCTGCATTCTGAAAGTCGAGCGGCAGTCGCAGGTGGTATAACGAGCTTTATGGAGCAGCCGAACACCAAGCCTGCAGCAACCACTGTTGAAGAGCTTGAGAAGAAATACCAGCGCGCGGCACAGGTAAGTTTGGCGAACTACAGCTTCAATATGGGCGCTTCGAATGACAATCTAGAGGAGCTGAAGAAGGTGAGTAAGCGCGATGTCGCAGCGATAAAAATCTTTATGGGGTCGTCCACTGGAAATATGCTTGTTGACCAGCAAAAAACCCTCGAAGGTATTTTTCAATTGGACCACCAGCTGATCACTCATTGTGAGGACGAGCAAACCATCAGAACGAACTTGGAGAAGGCCAAGCAGCAGTACGGTGAAGATATCCCTATGTCGATGCACCCAGTGATTCGCAGTGAAGAGGCATGTTATTTGAGCTCGAGCACCGCGGTAGAATTGGCAAAGAAATACAACTCGCGCCTGCACGTTTTTCACATTTCCACGGCTAAAGAAACAGAACTGTTTACCAATAAAATTCCACTGGCAGAAAAGCGTATTACTGCTGAGGTTTGTGTGCATCACCTGTGGTTTGACGACAGCCAATATGAAAGCAAGGGTTCCCGCATTAAATGGAACCCGGCAGTAAAAAAAGCGAGCGATCGAGACGGTCTTTGGAAAGCTCTTTTAGACGGACGCTTGGATGTTGTGGCAACCGACCACGCCCCTCACACCCTCGAAGAAAAAAGCAAAAAGTACCTCAAAGCTCCTTCGGGAGGGCCCTTGGTGCAACACGCTTTACCGGCGATGATGGAGCGCGTACACGACGGTATGTGGGACATTCATACGATGGTTCAGAAGATGTGTCACAACCCGGCCATTTTGTTTAGAATGGAGGACCGTGGATACATACGCGAAGGGTACCACGCGGACCTTGTACTGCTCGAGCCAAACCGACCTTGGAAAGTGAGCAAAGACAATATTTTATACAAATGTCAATGGTCTCCGTTTGAGGGTACGGTATTCAAGAGTAAAGTAACCCATACCTTTGTCAATGGCCATCTGGCTTTCAAAGAAGGTAACTTTGACGACAGCCAACTGGGCGAACGTTTGCTATTTAACAGAGACTAATGAAATACTGGATTTTGATACCGCTTTTCATACTCGCTGCATGCGGCAGTAAGGAGGTATCAGTTCCAGAAGATGTGATACCGGCGAAGCAGATGGTTCCCATCCTTGTTGATGTCCATATCGTAGAGGGTGCAAGAAACGGCGCCTTAATTCTCGGAGATACCAACGGTATAGAAGACTACTATGCAAAGGTGTACGAGAAACACGGAATCACCGAGGCTTCCTTCAAGCGCAGCTTTAAATTTTTCAACGGCCACCCAGAACTCTTTATACCGATTTACGAAAAGGTGCTTGATTCACTAAAAATCAATGGTGCTGCACTCGCACGTAAAGGTGTAGAATCTGATTACGAAGAATGATGCGCCCCCTATTCGCTCTACTGTTCTTTTTGACTGGCTCGCTCATGCTAGGTCAATCCCACATTATTGAAATGTCTTTTTCGGATGCGTCGCAATATCCAACAAGGGTTGCTTACGAGGTTCAAAACGACAAAGGGACTATCCTCCAGCAAGGCTTTATTGAGGTAGCCAATGCTTCGACGTTTTACCAAGTACCGCTTGATGTCACTAAGAAGTTTGCTGTGCTTGTTTATGAGGACGCAAATAGGAATTCTCAAATGGACCGCGGTTGGTTCACCCAACCCCTCGAAAAGTACGCCTTCAGCAATAATGCTTGGGTAACACTTTCCAAGCCAGATCTTGCAGATATGCTCGTGCCAAGAACAGGCACTAAAACTAGGATGGCGTTGACCTTTAAGTCAGTGACAGACTTTTAGAGTTGACCCAAGAAGGCATCTACACATTCAGCGAATGCTTCGCGAGCCTCTGCGTGCACCCAATGCCCAGCGCCGTCAATGGTCTGTAGTTCTGCGTTCGGGAAGTGCTCGTAAATTTTGTCCTCATCATCGGCGGTGATGTAGCCGCTTTGTCCCCCTGCAATAAATAAGGTGGGTCCATCGAAGTAGCCGTATTCAAGCGCTTCACCAACATTACTTAATTCACGCTCGAGTACATCGAGATTGAAACGCCAAGCCAATTCTTCCTTGGTTTTCCAATAGAGGCTTTTCATAAAGAACTGAATGATGCCAGGGCTGGTCAAGGTTTGACTTAAGACAGCTTCAATATCCCTGCGACTCTTGGCTGCAGTAAAATCTACACGCTTCATCGCCGAGATATATGCTTCGTGGTGAACGGGGTAAAACTTCGGGGCGATATCCACGACAATGACTGCATCGACCAGCTGTGGTTTACGCACGGCAAAATTCATCACTGTCTTTCCACCCATGCTGTGTCCCAGAAGTACCACATTTTCAAGATTGTGCTCGTTGATATACCGCTCAAGATCTGCGGCCATGGCATCGTAGTTGTGCTCATCGTGGTGTGGGCTCCGACCGTGATTGCGGCCATCTACGGCGTGAACTTGCCAGCCTTTGGTTGCAAAGAATTTGGCATGTGTCGTCCAATTATCACCCATTCCAAAGAGTCCGTGCAGGATGATCAGCGGCCGGCCTTCGCCGTAGACTTTTGAAAAGAGCTGTACTATTTCCATGAAGTTGGGTTAAGGCAGTTGAGGTATTGCCTGATGGTATTGTGCAAGCCAAGGTATAAGGCATCAGCGATAAGCGCATGTCCTATGCTCACTTCGTCAAGCAAGCCGTGCAATTGCTGACCGAAATACGCCAGGTTTTCTAGGCTGAGGTCGTGACCCGCATTCACTCCGAGACCTATAGACTTTGCATGTTTTGCTGCCTCGACATAAGGGGCAACAGCATTCTCAGCATCCTTAGGATACCCAACGGCATAATCTTCCGTATAGAGCTCAATGCGGTCTGCACCAACCTTCTTGGCACCATCAATGAGATCTAGGTTGGTTTCGATGAACACACTCGTACGGATGCCTGCTGCTTTGAATTTGGTGATGACCTCTGTAAGCAGTGCTTCATGGGTAATAGTGTCCCATCCCGCGTTTGAAGTCAGTACCCCTGGAGGATCTGGAACCAAGGTTACTTGCGCAGGTTTATGGGTCAAAACGAGTTCTATAAATGCCTCATTAGGGTAGCCTTCGATATTGAATTCAGTAGTTACCGCCGGGGCCAATTCCGCCACATCGCTGTAGCGAATATGCCTTTGGTCGGGTCTTGGGTGAACTGTAATTCCCTCAGCGCCAAATCGTTCACAATCCATTGCTGTTTTTAATACGTTCGGGACATCTCCGCCGCGCGCATTTCGCAACGTGGCTATTTTGTTGATGTTTACGCTGAGTTTTGTGTGCTCGTTCATGGGTACAAAGCTAAAGAAAAGGCCTATGTTTGTTATAGAATGATGAAACAATCCGTACATCTTGAACCCTTTGCGGCGCTAGGCCCAGAAACATCCGTCATCGAAGCCATTGATCGAATGGAAGAGATGAAGGTGAGTGATTTTCCGGTAGTCAACACTGAGGGCATTTACCTAGGTTTGGTGAGTGAAGATGCTTTGTTGGAATACGGCGACGATAATGCGCCGGTAACCAAAGTCATCAACCCTGCCAATGCCCACTTTGTTCTGCCCGACGCGCATTACTTTGACGTGCTTGCCATGGTGGTTCAATACCGGTTGACGTCACTGCCTATTGTGGCATCTGACGGAACCTACCAAAGTGCCTATTTACTGAGTGATGTTGTTGAGTTTTTTAGAAATACGCCCACACTGATGCAGCCTGGCGCATTGCTTACAATGAGCGTAGAACAGAGCCAATATTCCATCTTGACCATCGCCAATGCCGTGGAGCAAAACGACGCGAAGTTGCTCGGCCTATGGCTGATTGCTCCGGACCTCCCGTCGGAGGTCAAAATGGTATTCAAGTTGAATGTTGAGCACAGTACGCCCATCGTTCAAAGTCTGGAGCGCTATGAGTATCGTTTAGATGGTATCTCAGGAGATGCTAACTTTGAACTCGATTACAAGGAGCGTTTCAATCACCTAATGAATTATTTGAAGTACTAATGAGGATCGCATTATTTGGCCGAGCGCCCAAGACTCAGAACCTCCCGTACATAGAGGTCGTGTTGGAGAAACTCATCGAAGAAGGTGTGCAGATTGGTGTATACCGACCTTTGAGAGATGCTGTTCAGCAAATGAAGGAAGAAGACTACGCAGAGCTCGAATATGTGGTGTACGACAATGAAGAAGAATTGGACAACTTTGATCCAGGTTTCCTCATCTCCTTAGGCGGCGACGGTACCATTCTTGATGCCACTGTTTTAATCCAAAGCAAGGACATCCCTATTCTAGGTATCAATATGGGCCGATTGGGTTTTTTGGCAAACGTCGCTAAAAGCAATATTGAGAGTTCCCTGGATGCCTTATTCACCGGGAGATTCCAGTTGGATTTCAGAAGCCTACTCCAAGTACGCACTTCTTGTGGAAAGTTGATGAAGCCCAATTTTGCCCTGAATGAAATTACCTTGGCCCGCAAGGAAAGTACGAGCATGATCACCGTACATACCTACCTCAACGGCAACTATCTGAACAGCTACTGGGCCGATGGTCTCATCGTATCAACGCCAACGGGTTCTACGGGCTACAGCCTGAGTTGTGGAGGACCTATCATGATGCCGAACAGTGATAATTTTGTGTTAACGCCTATTGCGCCGCACAATTTAACGATGCGTCCTTTCGTTATCAACGACAGCAACACGTTGCGGATGCAGGTAGAAAGCCGCGAGAATGAGTTTTTGGCCTCTTTGGACAGCCGTATTCACAGCTTCACCACAGAGACTGAATTATTGATTCAAAAAGCAGATTTCCGCATCGCTTTGGTACAAACTGAATTACAAGATTTCCCGTCCACGATGCGCAATAAATTGAGCTGGGGACGCGACCATAGAAATTAATGAAAAGAAGCGTTTTTACACTTTTACTTCTAGTGGTATCATGGACTGCTAGCGCACAGTTTTACGAGCTAGGCCTTGGTGCAGGCGGTACACTCTTTCATGGAGACGTGGGTGCAGTTGCCTTTAACGCCGAGGGTACTTCGGGTTTTGTACCTAATCAATCCTACTCAACCGCAACACTTCGCCGACAGTTTAATTGGCATTGGAGCACACGCTTTAATTACACTCGAGGAACGATAGGTAGCAGCGACAGCTGGACGAAGGACGATTTTAAGCTGGCAAGAAATATCGAATTTCGTACTGCGGTTGACGAATTTGCGCTCATGACTGAATTCAATTATTGGCCCTACACTACTGGAACGAAAAGAAATCAAACTTTTTACATATTCTCAGGGATTGCGCTCACATTTTACAACCCGCAAGGAGAATACAATGAAGAATGGGTAGATCTGAGACAGCTTGGAACAGAAGGCCAACAGACGGATTTATCCGATCAGCTGTTTTATGGAGAAAGTACCATCACTTTACCAATGGGTATCGGTTACCGACGATCTTTTGCGCGCGACTGGAGTATGACTACAGAGGTTGGTTGGCGTCGATACGGGTCCGATTACATGGACGATACCTCTGGCGATTATGTGAATGCAGCTGACCTTGCTGAAGAGCGAAACGCGATGGCTGCTTACTTTTCAAATCCCGGAAATGTGCCGTATAACAGTGGCCAAGCGCGGGGCAATGCCAAAACCAAGGATTGGGCTATTTTTGCTGGTATTACCGTTTTTTATAATCTAAGTCCACGCAATGAACGCTGTAGCAGATTCTAGTATCTACAAACAACAAAGGAAGAAAGTTGGCCTTGACCCCGACAACATGCCTAATCACATTGCGGTTATCATGGACGGAAATGGACGTTGGGCGAAGCAGCAGGGATTCATGACGCGTGTTCGCGGACACGAGGTTGGTGTAGAAGCGTTGCGCCGAATTACGACGGCTTCAGCGGAGCTCGGCCTTGGATTCTTGACCGTCTATGCCTTTTCAACAGAAAATTGGAACCGACCAAAAGCCGAAGTAGATGCCCTGATGAATATCCTGATGACCGCGCTAGAGAAGGAATTGCCGGTGCTTCAGAAGAATAATGTGCGTCTAAATACCATTGGAAATATTGGCTCGCTGCCTGAAAAAGCAAATAAAAAGTTAATCTCTGTAATTAATGCCACATCCGGCAATGATGGGTTAACTTTGACGCTTGCATTGAGCTACGGCTCACAGGACGAAATGGTTCAAGCCATCCGCAAGGTAGCCCTAGAGGTAGCCGAAGGAAAATTGGACCCAGAAAGCATTACAGAAGAGCATGTGGAGAAACACTTGTTTACGGCAGGAATGCCGCACCCGGATCTTCTAGTGCGCACTTCGGGGGAGCAACGGATAAGTAATTACCTGCTTTGGCAGCTTGCTTATGCGGAGTTTTACTTTACTCCAGTCTTGTGGCCTGACTTCGATGCTGAGGGGTTGTACGAAGCCATTGCTTCTTTTCAAAAGAGAGAGCGTCGCTTTGGACAAACTTCGGAACAGCTAACTGTGAAGTAAGAACATGAAGAATAGATTATTGGCCATTTTACTTTTGGTCATTTCCTCTTTTACGATAAAAGCACAAGTCAACACTGGTGGCGACTTTAACCTCATTCCGGGAATCAATTATGAGATTGCCGGAATCACTGTAACGGGTGCGGGTTCTTTAGATCCTAACGTAGTCATCATGTTGACCAACTTGCGCGTTGGTGATAACATTCAGTTTCCAGATCCAAAACTTGCCGATGCTATCCGCACGTTGTGGCGCCAACAACTCTTTGAGGACATTACATTCAAAGTAGTCAACAAGGTCGGCAAGAAAGTCTACCTCGATATACAGCTAGTTGCGCTCCCAAAACTGAGTAAGTATTATATGACGGGTCTGAAGAAGGCCTGGAAGGATGATATCCGAGAAGAGCTTGATCTGCGCGCAGGTAAAGTGGTCAATGAAAACCTCAAGGTGATGAGCCGCAATAAAATTAAAAAGTACTTCTATGAGAAGGGCTATTTGAATGCGGCGGTAGAGGTTCTTGAAAAAGTAGACACCACCTACAATAACGCGGTAATCCTTGGTTTTAAGATTGACCCGGGTGCACGTGTGAAAATTGGCGACATCGTTTTCACGGGGAACGAAGCCGTAAGCGAAAAGGTGCTCCGCAAGGCGATGAAAAACACCAAAATCAAGGGTAAGGCCATCTTTAAATCGTCCAAGCTCAAGAAGAAGGAGTACCGTGAAGATCTTCGCGCCATCGTTGCGAAGTACAACACGCTAGGGTACCGTGATGCCCGTGTAGTGAGTGATACGGTTTACAGCATTAGTGACGAACTGGTGCAGATTGACATTACTGTTGAGGAAGGTAAGAAGTACTATTTCGGAGATATTACTTTCATAGGGAATACGAAATATGAAACCGAACTTCTCTCTGGTATCTTGAAAATTAATCGCGGCGATATCTACGACTCGCAGCACTTGAACGAGCGCGTAAGTTTCGATCCGAACGGCAACGACGTTGCTTCGATATACTTGAACAACGGCTACTTGTTCTCACAGGTTATTCCAGTGGAGAAGAATGTAACGAACGACACCATTGATATCGAGATTCGTATCCAAGAAGGCCGCCAAGCGACCATTCGCAAGGTGAGCATTAGCGGTAACGAAAGAACGAACGATCATGTGATTTACCGCGAGGTACGCACGAAGCCCGGAGATTTGTTCTCAAAGGCGATGATTCAGCGTACCATTCGTGAGCTCTCGCAGTTGGGCTACTTTGACCAGCAGCAAATTGGTGTAAATCCTGTGCCGGATCCGCAGACAGGAACGGTGGATTTAGAGTACACAGTGGTAGAGCGCTCGACGTCGCAGCTTGAATTGCAAGGGGGCTGGGGTGCCGGACGTGTGGTTGGAACCTTAGGTCTAAACTTCAACAATTTCTCGGCACGCAATATCAACAACAAACGCGCTTGGCAACCGTTGCCAACAGGAGATGGTCAAACGATCAACATACGTGCACAGTCAAACGGTCTGTACTTCCAGAGCTATAATGCCTCGTTTACGGAACCTTGGTTGGGCGGTCGCAAGCCGAACAGTTTCACAGGAACGATTTACCACAACGTACAAACCAACGGGGTAGAGCGTACGAATCCTAACCGTCAAAGTTTGTATATCACGGGTATCAACTTTGGGTTGGGTCAACGTTTGAAGTGGCCGGACGATTACTTCACCTTGTACCAAGGAATTGAGTTCCGTCGATTCAACCTCGACAACTTCCCAACGGGATTCTTGAATTACAATAAGGGGATTTCGAACAACGTAAATTATAAGTTCACCTTAGGTCGTAACAACACGGATGTACCCATTTTCCCAACGCGCGGTTCACAGATCAGTTTTGCTGCGGAACTTACTCCGCCGTTTAGCATGTTCCGTGACGACATTGACTATAAAAATTTGAGCTCTGAAGAGCGTTTCCGTCTCGTAGAGTACCACAAGTGGAAGTTGAACGCAGATTGGTTTGCACCGATCACCTCCAAGTTTGTCATTCGTACACACGGTGAGTTTGGTTTCTTGGGAAGCTACAATAAAGACTTAGGTCTTCCGCCGTTCGAACGTTTCTACGTAGGTGGCGATGGTTTGAGCAACTTTGTTATTGACGGTCGTGAAATCATCGGCCTGCGCGGTTATCAAAACAACTCCATTACACCAGCAGGTGGTGGAGCGTTGTACAACAAGTACATCTTTGAAGCACGTTACATCATTGCTAATACGCCTTCAGCACAGGTGTTCCCATTGGTGTTTATGGAAGCGGGTAACAACTATGATAATTTCTGGGACTACCGAGCGTTTAACCTCAAGAGAAGTGCTGGTGCCGGTATCCGCATCTTCATGCCTATGTTTGGTTTGATGGGTGTTGATGTAGGCTATGGATTTGATCCCGAGCCGAACGGTGCCACAGCTAGTGGATGGCAGACGCATTTTATCATTGGTCAACAGTTTTAAATTTAGCTACCTTCGCCGCAATGAATTGTAAAAGTTTCTTTCTTACTCTTGCTCTTGTGTTAAGCACTGCCGTGTTTGGACAACGCTATGGTGTAGTCGATACCGATTACATTTTAAAGAGTCTACCTGAATATGCACAAGCGAAGAGTCAAATAGACAAGCTTAGTGAACAGTGGGCTGGCGAAGTAAGTGCACTGCAGAGTGAATTAGAGAGTTTAAAAGATGCATTAGATGCTGAACGTATCTTACTTTCACCAGAAAAATTAGAAAAAAGAGAAAAGGGTATAGAAGCTAAAAAAGTGGAGATCATTGCTCTTCAACAAAAATACTTTGGAGCTGAAGGGCAGCTTTTCGAAAAACGTAACCAGTTGGTTCAACCCATCCAAGACAAGGTTTTTGGTGCTGTACAGGCAGTGGCTAGAAAACGTAAATTGGAATTGGTCCTTGATAAAAGTGCACACAGTGGTGTTCTTTTTGTTGATAAGGAAAAGGACTACAGCGATGAAGTATTAAATAGTTTAAAGCGATAAAAACAATAGAAATGAAAAGAGTATTACTCGCACTTGCCTTGACATTGGGCTTTGCTACAACCTCAGTTGCTCAGCAAAAAGTAGGTCACATTAATGTTGATGAGCTATTGGCAGTTATGCCAGAAACTCAGTCAGCACAAGCAGAAATTCAAAAGTACCAAGGTCAACTTGAGGGCGATGCTCAAGCGATGCAAGAGGAGTACATGACGAAAATGCAGAATGCCCAGGCAAACGTGGACACTTGGACTCAGTTGCGTCTTCAGAAGGAACAAGAAGAGCTAGAAGCCATGGGTCAGCGCATCATGGCGTTCAACCAGAGTGCTCAGCAAGAACTTCAGCGCAAGCAGATGGATCTCATGTTACCTATCATTGAGAAGGCACAAGAAGCAGTAAATAAAGTTGCTGCTGATAACGGATTCGCCTACATTTTAGACGCTTCAGCTTCAAAGGCAGTCGTTGTTTATTTGGACGGCGGTGAGGATATCATGCCACTTGTTAAGGCTGAGTTGGGCATCCAATAAGCCAAAAGAAATAGATTTTTAGACCCCTTGTCGGCGTAGCCGGGGAGGGGTTTTTTATGGCTAATTATTGGTAAGTTTACACGGCATGAGTAGCATTGGGAAAATAGGCTTATTTGATAGTGGACTGGGAGGTCTTACGGTACTTCGCGCGCTCAATAACATGCTGCCTGATGCCGCTAAAGTCTATTATGGCGATACGCTTCACCTTCCTTACGGAGACAAGAGCGACGAGGCCATCGTTGGCTACAGTATGGAGATTGTACAGTTCTTAAAAGACCAGGGCTGCGGACTTATCGTCATTGCTTGTAATAGTGCCAGTGCAGCTGCAGGTAAAGTCTTGGAAGAGCGATTTCCTGAGTTGACCTTTGTTAATGTGATTGACCCGGTGGTCGATTATCTAGCGTCCCTTTCCCCACAAAAGGTGGGCTTGCTTGGCACGCGCGCCACGGTTCGCAGCGGTGCCTACTCTCAGAAACTTGCAGTCAAAAACAGCGAGGTGGAGCTTCAAGCATTGGCTACTCCATTGCTTGTCCCTTTAATCGAAGACGGATTCCTAGGGACAGGGATAGACGCGAGTGTTCTAGCACATTACTTAAAAGACCCGGCCATGGACGGAATTACTTCGCTTGTTCCTGGATGTACACATTACCCATTATTACAGGAGTCCGCAGCTTCCATTCTTTCGGAAGTGCATTGGGTAGATGCCCCTTCTATAGTTGCCGAGGCCGTTGCCAAACATTGGACAGGTGAGCAAAGCGAAGGCAACTCATTTTACCTCAGTGATCGCACGGATAATTTCCTGCGACTTGCTGAAAAGACCTTTGGCATAGATGCGCAATGGAAACTCGTCCGTCTAGAGGATTAATTACCTGTTCTCACCCCAGCGGTACATCCACGAACTAATCGTAGAAATCAGGAAGCTGAAGAGTATTGCCGTCCATGTGCTTCGTACATAAAGTCCATCGATCCACTGGTCCGCCACGCCTATAATAATGGCATTGATGATGAGCAGAAATAGACCGAGGCTCATCACGGTAATTGGAATGGTAATGATAATGAGCAGCGGCTTCAGGGTGGCATTCAATAGGCCTAAAACAATAGCGATTCCAACGGCTGTGGTAAAGCTATCAATCTGAACTCCGGGCAAGAGCCAACCAGCGAGAAAAACAGATAGGGAGGAAACGATAAGACGGGTGAGAAGGCTATTATTTTGTTTCATTTGCGGTAAATTGGGTTGCATTAGAAAATACACCCATGAAAATACGTTTTTCCCTGAGTACAGCCGTTTTGTCGGCCCTATTTTTCACAGCTTGTAATCAAGAAACTACAGCACCTGCCAGTGCGCCACAGCCCGCTAAAGTAGTGGTGGAAGCAGATACTTCTGTGCGCGCTGAGCTGTTCGAAGATCCACACAGCTACTCTCGTGAAAAATCCAAAGTGACGCATTTGAATTGGGAAGCAGCAGTAGATTTTGAAAAGGAAATCATCACTGCGACGGCAGTTTGGACCCTTGAGAAGGGTCATGGCGATACGGTCATTTTTGATATTAAGGATTTGCAGGTAAATGAGGTATTGGTCGATGGAAGCCGCGCATTATTTACCATTGAGGGTGATGACCCTTTGTTGGGTTCTGCGCTGGTAGTTCCTGCACCGGGCGCTCAGACCATAAGCATATTGTACAAGACTTCACCAGAGGCTGAGGCGTTGCAATGGTACCCGGCGGAATTGACTCAAGGGAAGCGTCAGCCGTTCTTGTTTACACAAAGTCAAGCCATCCTTGCAAGGACTTGGGTGCCTTGTCAAGACCGCCCAGGGGTGAGGTTTACCTATGAGGCGACCGTGAAGGTTCCAAAGGAGGTTTTGGCGCTAATGAGTGCCTCGAACCCAACACAGAAAAACGACGAGGGCATCTATGAATTTAGCATGCCGCAGCCTATACCTTCTTACTTGCTCGCATTGGGTGTGGGTGATCTAGCGTTCATTCCTTTGGGCGAGCGCTCGGGGGTATATGCAGAACCAGAAATGGTACGCAATGCGGCATACGAATTCGCACAGACTGAGGATATGATTGCAGATGCAGAGGAGATGTACGGTCCCTATTATTGGGGCCGCTACGACATGCTTGTACTCCCGCCGTCGTTCCCTTTTGGGGGGATGGAAAACCCTAGACTGACTTTCTTGACGCCGACGGTTGTCGTGGGTGATATGAGCCTGGTGAGCTTGATTGCGCACGAGCTCGCCCACAGTTGGAGCGGAAATTTGGTGACCAACGCCACTTGGAACGACTTCTGGATCAATGAGGGATTCACGGTTTACTTTGAGATGCGCATTATGGAAAAGCTTTACGGGGTCGATTTTGCGGACATGCTCGAGGCATTGAGCTACGACGATTTGCAAAAAGAATTGGCCGTGATGCTGGAAGAAAATGTGGAGGCGACCTCTTTGAAACAAGATTTGAAGGGCAAGAATCCGGACGATGGTGTAAATGCCATTGCCTACGATAAAGGGTTCCACTTCTTGCGCTTGTGCGAGAATACGGTGGGCCGCGAAAAGTGGGATGAATTCCTGACCTACTACTTCGACAAGTACAAATTCAAAACTATGGTTACCGAAGTCTTCTTGCAGGAACTGGCTGGGTTGATGACTCAGGAGCAATGGGATAAAGTGAGTGTAGAACAGTGGGTATACGGTACCGGACTGCCTTTGAACTGTCCATTCCCAGCATCTAATCGCTTTGTTGTGGTGGACGATGCTGTAGCAATGATGTTGAATGTGGATCCGGATGCAGCGGATGCACGAAGCATGGCCTATCTGCCGCAAGAAACGACCATCCGCTGGACTACTCAGGAGTGGCTTCGTTACATCAGAGGTCTTGAGGCCGGAGGTGCTACGGAAGGACATTATGCGTTGGCAGACGGGAACTATGGTTTCAGCGGCAGCCCAAACCCAGAGATTGTGGCAGCATGGTATTCTGCAATCTTGAAAACAGGTTTCGAGGGCTACGACAACGACATCTACAAAAAGAAAGTCGAGAGCTTCTTGGGCAGCGTGGGACGCCGCAAGTTTATAGTACCGATGTACCAAAGTATGTTGGAGGGCGATGAGAAACGCAAAGCTTGGGCCAAGAAGATTTACATGGACTCTAGAGCGTCGTACCACCCGTTGGCTCAAAGTACTTTGGACGCTTTGTTTGCCGAGCAGATGTAATGCAACCACATCCCATTCACGAGGCTTTAATTCCGCATGCCCAGCCGGACCGCATCAACGACTTCATGCGCTACTTTCAAACGTTTGAAGGCGGCTATGCCGAGGGCGATACATTCATGGGCGTGATGGTTCCGGACCGTCAGAAGGCTGCCAAAGCGTATTTCGATCAGTGGGACGAGCGCGTTTTACGCAGCGGTCTTGTACACCCCATTCACGAGGTGCGTCACACAGCACTTTTTACGCTAATGCGTTACTATGGGAAGGAGCGCAAACGCAGGCAGCATTGGCACGATCTGTTGTACAGCTGCTTTAGAGGCATTAATAACTGGGATCTAGTAGATACATGTGCACACAAGATTTTTGGACAACATGCTTTTAACACAGGTGATTTTTCCACCTTGGAGGAATTGCTTGAAAGTCCAAATATGTGGAAGAAGCGTGCGGCCATCGTTGCTCAGCTGTGGATGTTAAAACAAGGCAGGTACGATGAATTACTTGCCTACGCACCAGTAGCTGCAGAGGGTGCCCCTGAGATTTTACAAAAAGCCATAGGTTGGTTGATGAAATGTCTGTGGCAGCAGCAACCGGAATTGGCCGAGGATCATATGGCTGTTTATCTGCAGGAAGGATTGTATACGCGTTTGATTGTGCGCATTGGACTAGAAAAGGCAGGAAAGGACCACCGAAATCATTTCTTGGCTACGTTCGCCCCAAAGTAATTACCGCCCTAAATGAACCTGTAGGCTGTCCGATTCCGGCCAGAGCAATTCAAAACTGCCCTTATTCCTGTCGTTTTGACGTTCCTGTTCTTCGTCGCGCTTGAATAGTGTCTTTAGGTCTTCTTTCTCTTGCTTAATAGTAGACTTTAAGGAGGTGCGAATCTGCTGTCGGTCCAAGCTGATGCACGGATCGTCGAGGTTACAGCCCACTAGAAGCCTCATGTAGGGCTGATTTTCGGTTTCAGCCTCAGTCACCCAAGTTCCCAAATCGCGGTTTGAATTCTTGCCGCGCAAGGCCAAATCTTTAAGCCCAATCCGAATGCTATATTCGATATTATCGGTCTCTAGATTCTGCCAACCGTTTACCCAAAAATTGATGGCGCTATTGTCCACACGAGTCTCCGGTATGAACAAGGTATCTCCGCGAATCTGGAAAGGTCCCTTTAAATACGGAAAGTCGATACGAGAGAGTTCATCGCGGTCCACAAAGGCACTAAGCTCTTGGAGCGGTGCGTAGTTCTGCAACGATCCATTCCGTACTTCAGCCTCGGCGTCAATACTCGTACGCTTTGAGATGACGTCCCATTCTCTATCGAAGTGGAACGTCAATTCCGCTGTCGCGTTCACCGTCCCTTTCAAATTACTTTCATCCAGGTCTTCAATATCAAAGCTGTCGAAGCTTTTCAGAAGCTGGTCCATTTCTATGGTCGTACAGGATGCTGAACTCCAGAAACGGCTGCCGGTAGATTCTTCTGCCAGAGCCCAATTTCCTCTAAAGGTTCCGCCACATCCGTCAATGCGCATTTCTCTTCCTAAAAGCTTTGTGCCTTTGTTATAGATGGTCCCTCGCAATCCTTTACCGTCGAACTCTCCGAGGTTGAGGTTGTCGATGAAGAGGTCTACCTCAAAATCGAATCCGAAATCATCGTCCTGGTCTTCACCATCTTCAAACTCCCAAAAGAGTAGGGGGTCTGCATCTATGGTCGGGCTTTCTAGGCGCAACGTTACTTGTGGTCGGCCGTTTAATGCATCAAGGACAGCTCCTGTGGCCACTGCGTTGTTTGGTCCACTCTGCACGAAGCAGCGATCGACTCTGATATCATCGCCTTTTATGGTTAATTCCGCCTCAAGATTCTCGAAGTTGATGTTACTCTCGCTGATCCCAAAGCTCACTTCCTTCAACTGTAAATTGCCCTCAAATACGGTCTCTCCAATGGGCTCAAACTCATCCCAATTGTTAAAGCGTTGTGCAATGGTAAGCTCAGTGCCGCTCCAGAATCCCATGGGATTATTGAGCGTTTCGATATCGACGAAAGCGAAGAGTTCACTCAGGTTAGAGCCACCCTCAACATTGGCACTCAACAATGGTTTTTTACCGTCCAGAGAAGCTGAACCGCGTAACTCTCCTGTGGTCGTTTTCAGGGCGATATTTTCAATGTTGATGCTAGGAACATCGTCCCAAAGAATATCAACGCTGGCACTGCAGTCTGAAATGGAAATTCCTTTGTAAGAGAACGCGCTACCCGCCGGTTGAAGGTATAGCGTCCACTGATCGTAGGTTCCTTTCCAGCGCAGCGAGCTGCTGAATTTCTCGATAGAAATATCTTCAAATTCGAGCAGTGGTAAGCTTTCCATTACGGGCAATAGATCGCCAGTTTCTAGGGCCAATTCACCACCGTCTTGATTTAAAGAGCCGCTCAAAGAGCCGCCATTTACATTAATTTTTGCCGAGGAGATCTCCCAGTTATTTGCTTCGCTATTAAACTCGAAGGCCCCTGCAAGTTCTGCCTCACGTACCCAGAGTTCTCGATCTAAACGCAGCTCATTTTCTATGAGGTCCGCACGTCCACTCAAGGTGATTGCTTCATCAATGACCCCGGAAAGAACAGCACTATTTGCATAACACGTATAGTCGATGCCGTCTGCAGGGGCAAGGTAAGTAAGGGCTATATTCTGAAGCTCAACGCGGTCCAACCCGACGCTAGTGGATGCATCATCTTCTGTGGAATTAAACAAATCCCAATTCGCTTCTTTCCCATTGTCGAACAAATGTAAACGGCCTTCACTTACACTTAATTCTTCAACCACATATTCCCCTTGAATAACAGAGAATACATTCATACCAAGACCCACATATTGTGCTACTAGCAGAAATTCGTTTTTACGGAGGGGGTCTTCGATACGCACATCTTTCAGGGCGATGCGTACTCGAGGGAATCCGCCGAGCAAATCAAGTTCAATAGTGCCCACAGAAACGGGTGCCTTGAGCTGCTCGTTAATCTTCGCTACGCCGCCGGCGATGATGGCATCTTGTTGCGTATAAATGTACCCGGCGGCGCCACCTAGTAGCAACACCACAATTGAGAGCACTATACCAAGAACCTTCAATGCCTTACGCATTCGCTTATCTCGTTTTTAAGAAGCCCACCTCTTTAGGATCGAGGTGCCTGTAATCGCCTCTATTTAATCTCTTTTTAGTTAGACCTGCGAAGGATACGCGGTCCAATTTCTCCACCTCGAAACCATAATGAGCAAACAGACGGCGAACTATTCGAGGCTTGTTTACGTGAATACGCATGCCTAATTCGCGCTTGTTCTTCTCGTCGGTAAAATTGATTTCCTCCACCGGAACCGGTCCATCGTCTAGGACAGTACCTGCTGCAATGGTATCGAGCTGTTGTTTACTTAACGGCTTATCAAGCACGATATGATAAATGTTCGCTGCACCATTAACTCCTTTGGTCAATTTTTTCGCAGTATCCGCGTCGTTGGTAAACAATAGAACTCCAGTGCTGCCACGCTCCATTTGCCCAACGGGATAGATTCTTTCGTTGCATGCATTGCCAACAAGATCAAAAACAGTCTTACGCGCTTTGGGATCATCCATCGAAGCGAGGAATCCCTTTGGCTTATTTAAGAGCACATAACGCATCTTATCTGTCTTCAACGTAGTGCCGTTGTATTTTACGACATCCGTAGGCTTCACTTTGTAGCCCATGGAAGTAACGACTTTATTGTTGACCGAAACCAATCCCGCACCAATGAGGTCATCGGCTTCACGACGCGAACAAATGCCTGCATTTGACAAATACTTATTCAAACGAACTTCGTCGCTAGCACCACTGAGTTGCTCCGCAGTTTTGTTGCGAACGCCTCTATATTTTTTCGCAGGGCGAGCACCGCGCTCTGGGCGGTCACCTCTTTCCTCGCGGTCCCAAGTTTTTTTAGGGCCACTCGCGAAGCGATTGTTTGAGTTTTGAGACTTTCCTCGACGAGGTCCGTTGCTATTAGAACGACTGTTGCGCATGGCAGGAATATTTTATGCAAAGTTAGCTTAGTTCGAGGCCATTAACACTACAATAGCGAGGGAATGACTAACATTCTAGGGCAATTATTTCGGGTATGAAGCTTTTCGCTCTGTAAAAGAAGAGCAGTAGCTGCCATTCGTTGCAGTGGTACTTGACCATTAAGGGACCTATTTCTCGGTGAATACGCTCTTTTTGCCCATGGGAAATGAGCCCTTCAGGAAGCCCTCCGTGCTTCCGGTATTTCACTTCAGCAACTATCAACACACCATTTTTTCGGGCTACAACATCAATCTGAGTGCGCGAGCGTCGGTAGTTTTCGACCAGGACCTCACAATGGTCATTTCTCAGGTAGGCTGCCGCATGCTTTTCATACAATCGATAATCCATGTACAAAGGTTGCCGTAAGAGGTATCTACTAGCAAGGATGATGGAAAACTCTAAGTTATCAGCAGCTTAAAGCGTGAAGGCGATTTCATGCTGAGAAATTTCAGCATGGCTGCCAATGACAATCGGAAACTGCCGTGAAGTATGTCCGAAAGGCATGTTTTGAAGTACCGGAATTCCTGCGGCTTCAAAGTATTTGACCAAGGTCTGTTCTACAGCGTCTCCCCAAGGTGTATCGTGGTCATGGATGTCAGAGAATTGGCCTAAGAGGACAGCGTTTACTCCATTAAAAGCACCTTTTCGCTCCAAAGCCAGAAGCATTCGGTCGAGGTGGTAATGGTATTCGTCTAAATCCTCAAGCAGCAGTACTGAACCCTCCAATGTTGGAAGGGAAGGCGTTCCATAGATGGAATAAATGACGCTCAAATTCCCACCAATGACCTTACCGCTGCAAGGGGTTGCCGCTGAGGTTAGTGCTAGCGGTTTCGGTCCGTTTTTAAGCACTTCGAAAGTGGCTTCGAGGTCATCCTTATGCGTTTTTTCAAAGCTAACCGGCATTGCAGCATGAATACTGGGTATGCCTTTTTCATGTGCATGCGATAAAAAGGTGGTAAAGTCTGAAAAACCAATGAGCCACTTGGGCTGTGCTTGCAAGGCGTCCCAATCAATATCGTCTACAATTTCGGCGCTCCCATATCCGCCTCGAATGTTCCAGATGGCCTTAACTTCTTCGTTGTGAATGAGTGCATTTGTCGTACGAATACGAGCATCTTTCGTCCCGGCTACCTGTCCGTCCTGCAGTAAAATGTCTTCAGAATAAAAGATGTTGAAGCCCGCGGCTTCGATGTAGGCCTTGGCCGTTAAAATCATTTCCCTAGTGGCAAACCTTGCAGTAGCGCTCAATCCGATCAAATCGCCGGGCTTTAATAAAGCGGGAATTCTTTGTTTCATAGCGGAAAAATAGCACATAAAACCTTCCTATCTTCGCGATACCATTAATAAGGTCATTAGTCCACATGAGTACGAACAAAAAAATCATGGTTACGGCAGCTTTGCCGTACGCCAACGGTCCCATCCACATTGGTCACTTGGCCGGCTGCTATTTGCCGTCGGACATCTACGTGCGTTACATGCGAATGCGGGGTCGGGATGTGAAGTTCGTTTGTGGCTCTGACGAGCACGGTGTGCCTATTACTATCAAAGCGAAAAACGAGGGCATCAACCCGCAAGAGGTGGTGGATCGTTACCACGCAATGATGGGGGGTGCCTTCGAAGAGTTTGGGATCAGCTTTGACCATTACAGCCGCACTTCGAGCGAACAGCATCATAAGAATGCCAAGGAGTTCTTCATGAACCTCTACGAGAAAGGTGCGCTTGAAGCGAAGGAAACGCAGCAGTATTTTGATCCTGAGGCGGGCCAATTCTTGGCCGACCGCTACATCACAGGGACTTGTCCTAAATGTGGCCATGAAGAAGCCTACGGCGATCAATGTGAGAAATGTGGTACCTCGTTGTCGCCTACCGAACTGATCAACCCTAAGAGTGCCCTAAGCGGCGCCAAGCCGGAGTTGCGCAATACGACGAATTGGTTCTTGCCGCTCGACAAACTAAGCGATGAACTACGCACGTTTTTAGAGAGCCGCGAAAATTGGAAGCCCAACGTGATCGGTCAGTGCATGAGCTGGTTGAATGCCGGCGACGGACTGCAGCCGCGTGCAATGACTCGCGATTTGAATTGGGGTGTCCCTGTGCCTATTGAAGGTGCCGAGGGCAAGGTCATGTATGTATGGTTCGATGCACCGATCGGATACATCAGTGCCACCCAGGAACTTCTTCCGAACGATTGGGAGCAGTACTGGAAAGGCGAGCATGCGGAAATCGTACACTTTATCGGAAAAGACAACATCGTATTCCACTGCATCATCTTCCCGGCCATGCTGCAGCAGCACGGCGACTATGCGTTACCAAAGCAGGTTCCGGCGAACGAATTCCTCAACCTTGAGGGCCGCAAGTTGAGTACATCGAAAAACTGGGCAGTTTGGTTGCACGAATACTTACAAGATTTCCCAGGTCAGCAGGACGTACTTCGCTACGTGCTCACTGCTACGATGCCTGAGACTAAGGACAACGACTTCACCTGGGCGGACTTTCAGCAGCGCAACAACAGCGAGCTTGTAGCAGGCTTTGGAAACTTCGTAAACCGCGTGATGGTCCTTACACACAAATATTACGACGGCGTAGTACAAGAGTCTGGTACACTTACGGACGCAGACCGCGAGGCATTAGCGACGATGACCCAATATGGACGTCGCATTGCCAAAAACTTGGAAGATTTTAAATTCCGCGAGGCGATCGGTGAGGCCATGAGTGTTGCCCGCCTTGGAAATAAATACCTCCAGGAGCAAGAGCCTTGGAAAGTATACAAGCAAGATCCAGTCCGTGCTGGTGCGGTACTGTATGTCGCTACACAAATGACGGCGGTATTGAGCATCGTCTTTGAACCGTTCCTTCCAACAACAGCGGCGAAGCTTCGTAGCATGTTGGCGATGGACACCTTACCAGAATGGGAAGCGACTAACAACGAAACCATCGTTGCCGCTGGCACGCAGCTTGGCAAAGCGGAATTGTTATTTGCTAAAATTGAAGACAACCAGGTAGAAGCGCAACGCGCCAAACTTGAAGCAACCTTAGTTCAAAAAGAAGAAGAAGTGGAAGAGAGCACGCATGCACCACAGAAGGAAGATATCAGCTTTGACCAATTTATTGGAATGGACCTTCGCGTAGGAACCATCCTTGAAGCAGAGCGCGTACCAAAGGCAGACCGACTGCTCAAATTCTTGGTAGATACAGGTCTCGATCAGCGCACTATTGTAAGCGGTATTGCTGAGCACTTCTCACCAGAGGAAATGGTGGGTAAGCAAGTGACCGTACTCATGAACCTTCCTCCGCGCAAGATTCGTGGGGTAGAAAGCCAAGGCATGCTGCTGATGGCCGAAGATGCAGACGGTAAATTGCGCCTGATGAGCCCAGAGGGCGGTGCAGCGAGCGGTTCAGTAATTGGATAATATTCCGGCTCCGTAGTTCAACGAATAGAATGCAGGTTTCCGGTACCTGAGATAAGGGTTTGATTCCCTTCGGGGCTTCTAAAAACCCGCGCCACAGGCGCGGGTTTTTTTATAATTCCAACATCACATTCACGGCGCTCTTGCCTTTCTCTCCTTCTTGCAAGTCGAAGGTTACGGTGTCTCCTGCGGTTATCTGGTGCTTGAGACCACTGATGTGTACGTGGTATTCATTGTCGGCGCCTTCTTCTTTGATGAAGCCGAAGCCTTTATCAATGTTGTAAAATTTTACAGTTCCTTTCATAGTTGCCAAAGCTAGCAATAAAAAAGGCCTCCCATTAGGAAGGCCTTAATTGAAATCTTGGGGTATAACTTACGCCTGCTTTACATTCACAGCGTTTAATCCTTTCTTTCCTTCTTGCAATTCAAACTCGACTGCATCGCCTTCGTTAATTTGATCAACGAGACCTGTTACGTGTACAAAGTACTCTGTGTTTGAATTGTCGTCTTTAATAAAGCCAAATCCTTTGTCTGTATTAAAGAACTTTACTGTTCCTTGATTCATAATAATAATTAAAGTACGAAGGTCAGTTTTAATTCCGAGTGTAGCACTATCATTTACAGTTATTTACATAAAGTTATAATTAAGTGTCTCGTTGTGTATCTTTGTAAGGGAGTTTAAGGGCTATTAGCTCAGTTGGTTCAGAGCGCTGCCTTGACAGGGCAGAGGTCACTGGTTCGAATCCAGTATAGCTCACAAAGAAAAAGCCGTGCACCGGAGGGTGCACGGCTTTTTCTTTGGGCACAAGAGCACGGAGATCTGGTTCTTTTGTTTTATCCGTCCAAATGGATATTCATAATTTTTCGAAGGTCAGCGAATGTATACATTAACTACATTTTGTACACTTGAATATTATCGCTGGTGGTAAATTTAAAAGTGTCATGGTTATCGCTATTTTATTAAAGCGGTTTTTCATGAGATTGTACTTATTGAAGCTATACATATATTGAATAAATATTCCATCATTATCCATGTATGGCAATACTTTATCAATAATTGAGTTGATGGTTGATTTATCGAATAGCGACAAGGGTAGGCTCGATATAAAATAATCTACTTTTTTGATTCCTTGAGTTTTAAGAATTTGATCGAATTCAAAGGCAGAGCCGTGTATGAGGTGAAGACCGTCCTCATTATTAAATCTATCTCTACAATGGTTGAAGAATTTTTCATTTAATTCAAAGGAGTACAGATTTGTACTTTTTCTTTTTCTAGAGAGAATCTCTGAAGTTATACAGCCATCACCGGTACCGAATTCAATAATATTTGTTGCTTTCTCAAAATCAATGTCTTTTAAGCATGCTCGGATTAAATACTTTGAACTTGGCTTTATAGTTCCCGACGTCTTAAAACTCAATATGGCCTCTTTAAAAAATGAATCCATGGGTGTATAGTTCTGTCCAATAGACGTAAAAAATATTTAGTATGAGTTCTCCGAAAAACACGCCTGCGAACACATACTTAAAAGGCATCTTAATTAGACCTCCAACATAGCAAATTAGATCTGTAGGGACGAGAGGGAAAAATGACCATCCTGCGATTATGTATGCTGCTCCACGTTTCTTCAAGCGATTTTGCCATTTCAGAATTCTCTTTGGATACCGGGATTCTAGATAACTACTAAAACCCAACAGGTCTGAAAAATAGTAAAGTGTTGTCGCAGAAAACATTACCCCAACCATGGATATAAAAAGCACCAGTAATTTGTGTTCAGGAAATAATAGGCCACCGCCTACTACAAATGGTGTGGATGGGATTAGAAAAAAACCTCTGACCAAGCTTAAAATGGTATAAACTAGGAGCGTCTCATCGTCATAAAAACTAATAAAATCCACAATCGTATTTGGATCAACGACGCTGGGATTTTTAATATATCGATAGATTAGATATGCAATAATAAGAGCCCAAAGGCCGTAAAGTACTTGTTTCCCTTTATGAATATTTAGAGAGCGCACTTTAAAATGATTTGGACCTGTTGAAAGAAAGACGCATAGAACAATATAAAAAAAAATTACCAGTGAAGCGGTTTTTTAAATGGTAGCAAGTGCTAATTCTTAGTAGTTAGTGGGAAAATTTCAACTATCCTTTATAGGAAGACTAAAGCCGCTGCTTTGTAGCGATATAAGAAGGCTAGATTTTTCACGACCATTAGTGTATTAACTTTTTACACTAAAAACGAATGCGATTACATAGGTGTTAAGCCAACAACTCTTCTTTGGATTCTGCGCGGAAGCTGAGGCTTGATGAGTCAATCCTGGTCAGTGCTTCACCGATAAAGTATTCTTTTACAGGTACTTCAAAATGTAAAAAGTCTTCCAAGTGACTTTTGTTGAAATCATAGAAGGCTTGCATGGCCTCTTTGGCATCGTTGAAGAATTTTGGCTCAGAGAAGTAAATTTCTACTGGAATGCGCCATTGCCCGAGCAATTGCCAGAAGTGCTTTAAGAAGTGTGGGACAAACCCATTCTTCAACGAATGGAAATAAGGCACAGCTTTGTTTTTGTACTTGAAGCACATAAAAGTGATGGGAACCTCTGCACGTTGTGCTAGAAGAAATAATCCAGGTTTTACCGGATAGATATCGTGAGTTCCTGACGTTCTACCTTCCGGCGAGGTCATCAAACAGAGTCCCTTTTTGAATCGGTTTTCTCCATCAATCAACACCTGTTTGCCGGCTCTACGGTCGTGCCTTTTGATCCAAATCATGTTCAAAGCCTTCCCAAGCCAGCCCACCAAGGGCCAATTCTTAAAGTTATTGGCTGCCAATAAGGTGTTAGGGTGCTTGATGTAATTCAAGAACATAATGTCCAGGTACGAAGGATGGTTGATGAGGATCAACTGCGTTTCACGCGTACTCTGTCCGTGGACTTCACTACGTATTCCTAGTAATTGGGCTTTACAATACACACCAATGCGCAACATGGCAATGGGCACCTTTCTTTCCAAAGATTCTTCCAACGACCACCAAAAGGCTCGTCAGGGTAAATAATACAGCAAGGCCTACCATGCGTATCGTTGCGAGTATGTGTTTCATTTTGTGCGAGTAGATGGCCAAAATACAAATTCAAAATTACTGTCACAGAAAAGCGCCCCTTCTTGTATCTTAGGAATCCTTTTCAACGTTGACCTCAAGATTACCATTGTCACAAGAGAACATGCCCAAGATTATTCACGCTATTTCTGGCCCACGCAACATCAGTACTGCGCTGATGTACAGCTTCGCGCAGCGACCGGGCTGTGAGGTCATTGATGAGCCGATGTACGGGGTGTACTTAAAGGAATTGGACCCGGATCATCCTGGTAAAGAGGAAATCTTGGCCAAGTGGCCCACAAGTGTGGAAGGGGTGAAGGAATGGGTGCGCTCTTTTGACCATTGTCAAGAGCTATATTTGAAGAATATGGCGCATCACATGGAGGGTCAGCCGTGGCACTGGGTGGAGCCCTCCGCCTATTTATTTTGGATCCGGCACCCGCGCAAGGTGGTGCAGAGTTTTACCAAAGTCATCGATACCATCGTTCCGAAAGATATTGGACTCCTTGAAGAGTGGGACCAATTCCGGCAATTGCAGCACGGCAATGTTCCTACAGTGGTGGTCGATTCCGACGAGATGTTGAGCAACCCTGCTCGAAATATGGCGATGCTTTGTCAGGCATTAGGGCTAGCACCGAGGGAGGAGATGATGAATTGGCCCTCCGGAAAGAAAGAATACGACGGACCTTGGTGGCCATATTGGTATGCTAACGTCCACAAAAGCGAAGGATTTGGTCCGGCCAAGGCCATGCCTGAACCGCTTCGAGAAGATCACGAAGCCATCGTCGCAGTGGCTTTACCTGCGTACGAGGCACTTTATAACTATCGATTACAATTCTAATACTATGCTACAACAGTTCGATCCAAGAAATAAGGACATTCAAGTTTGGGTAGGCGATGGCCTTGTGCACCGCGATGAGGCAAAGGTCAGTGTTTTCGACAGTTCGGTACAAGGCGGCGACGCTGTATGGGAAGGGATGCGCGTATACAAATACGGCGTGTATTGCCTCGACCGACACCTCGATCGCTTAGAGGACAGTGCCCTAGCTATGGCATTTGAGGATGTACCGTCGCGTGAGTACATTAAGAAAGCCATCCGAGCAACCCTTGAGGCCAACGGGATGATAGACGACACACACATTCGCTTGACCTTGACCCGAGGCGAGAAAGTGACTTCGGGAATGGACCCTAGATTGAACCAAAAGGGGTGTACATTGATTGTTTTGGCCGAATGGAAACCGCCAGTATACGACAATGAGAAGGGGATACGAATCATCACTTCGGCCATTCGTCGCAATAGTCCGATGCATGTAGATTCGAAGATTCACCACAATAATTTGATCAATAACATCTTGGCGAAGATTCAGGCGAATCAGGCGGGGGTCGATTCTGCTTTGATGCTCGACAACTTAGGATTTATCGCAGAGATGAACGGAACGAATATTTTCATGGTAAAAAATGGGAAGCTATTGACGCCCACGGCGGATGCTTGTTTGCACGGCATCACACGTGCTTTGGTGTTGGAATTGGCCCGAGCAAATGGGATGGATGTCGAAGAGCGCAACATCTCATTGACCGAGCTGTATTCTGCGGATGAAGCTTTTGGGACGGGATCGATGGGAGAATTGACCCCTATAACTGAAGTGGACGGCAGAACGCTAGTGAACAGGGCAGGCACTGCAATGACCCAAGAGCTTGTTAAAATGTTTGAAGCCACCCACGAGAAGTGGAGTACTCCGGTGGCCAATTTGTAACTTGCAGCAAACCAAATTAGACCAATGAAGAAGATCTTCGTCCTTTGTTTTATCTTGCTCGCTATTGTGCTTCAAGCGCAAGAATCCCCAATAATTTCAGGCTGTTTCTCTAATCTTCCAGATACCACCTCGTCTATTAAGATTGCCTTTTTAAAGGGGAATGGCCTCTCAGTTAAGTCTGAGTTTCCGATAAAGAACGGGTGTTTTTCTGGAGCTTGGGAACACGCAGAACAGGGTATATTCATTGCATATATTGACGGATCTCACACCTTCGATTTTGTCGTTTCCGACGGTGATGTATTACTCGAGGGAGATTACAACAACATTCAAGCGACAGTTAGAAAGGGACCCGGACATGACGAATTTGAAGAATTTAAAAATCTATTAAGCATTGGTCCAAAAGAAGACGCGATTCGTACATACTTGTTGGGCATGAAGGATGCAGGCCTGAAGGAATTTTTACTACCGCAGCTTTTACCACTGAATCCAGACACTAATGTGTACTGGCTGCGTGGGCATTTCTGGGATTACACAAATTTGGAATCGGCCAGCACTTTGATTAATCCGTTTTTTGAGAAAAATAGAGACCTCTACTTTGATCAAGTACTCGGCCACGACCCTGATACAATTATTAGCTACCTCAATGCCTTATTTGCTCAGCCGATGGAGGAGGATGTCAAAAAGGTGCTCGTATCTACGGCAACTTTCAAATACGAGACATCGAAGTATATGGGAGAGGACAAGGTCTTTGTGTGGTTGGCACAAAAATTTTACAACAGCGGCTATGTCGATTGGATGTCCAAGGATGATTTGGGTAAAATCAAAGAGAAATCGGAAGGGCTGGCTACGGAGCTCATAGGTAACCCAGCGCGCGACTTCGCGTTTGACACAGAAGATATGGGTCGCATAAAGCTGAGCGAGGTCCAAAGCCCTGTGACCATTTTGTATTTCTGGGACAGTGAATGTGGACATTGTAGGAAGGAAACACCCAGATTAAAGGAATTGTACGATGAATACAAGGACAAAGGAGTTGAGGTCGTAGCTATCACACTGGAGAATGAATTTACCGGATGGAAAAAATATATTGAAGAACACGAACTGAATTGGATCAATGGATTTGAGAGCGACTTTGACCGCCCGAATTTCCTTTGGTATTACTATATCCCTTCAACGCCAAAGAAACTCATTTTGGATGCGGACAAGAAGATTATCGCTAAGAACTTGGACGTGGAAACTACGATGCGCACTTTCTTGGACGATTACCTGGCTGGAAAGGTTAAATAACCTTTGACTAACAAAGAGCATAAAAAAAGCGTCCCGAGAGGACGCTTTTTTGTGTATCGAAAATTATTTGCTATTTCGTTCCGGCTTTAGCGCAACAACTCTTTCCTGAGGTTTCTTTGCTGCAAGCTTTCGTTTCTACCATGGCGGTTTGCTTTGCTTCACTTTTATCAGTGCTGCATTTGCCACATTCTTTACCCTCCGCTGCGGCAGTTTTACAACAAGCCTTAGCTTCCATTTTACTTTCTTTCTTAGAGCAGTGGGCACATTCTTTGCCTTCCGCTTTGGCTGCTTTACAACATGCCATCATTTCTTTTTTAGCACTATGGTCACATTGTTCTGTACAAACGTGTTTTTCGGCATCCTGAGGTTTCTCTTGAGCATAAGAAACAATACCAAAAGCCATTAATGTTAAGGTGAAAAAGAACTTTTTCATAGGAATTATCGATTTATATCGTGAATCTAGTCAAATTTAGGTCAAGTGCTCCTTTGAGAGGTCAATTTGTTCATTATTTTTGTCTTTTGACAAACCAACACTTACTATGAGAAAAATATTCTTTGTAGTCACTACGGCGGCTATAACCCTAACAAGCTGTGTGAGTAAGCAGAAATATGTAGAGCTAGAAGAAATGCATAAGGCAACTTCTGATAAATTGAGCAATACAAAAATGGAATTGGCAGCAACTACAGCAGAAAAAAATGCTCAGGCGGCTGAGCTTGAGGCATTGCGTGCACGTTCAGCTGACTTTATTCAACAGGTAGGGGACCTTACCCGCATGAATGCGACCAATGCAGAAAACATGGAGAAAACGCTAGAAAGTATCAGTGAAAAGGAGATAACCATTTCAAATCTTCAGGACGCGATGAACAGAAAAGATAGCGTAACCCTAGCATTGGTTACATCATTGAAAGGGGCATTGGGCGATATGAACGATGAAGACGTTCAAATTAGTGTCGAAAAAGGCGTGGTGTATGTAAATTTATCTGATAAATTGATGTTCCGTGCTGGTTCAGCTCATGTGAGTAATGAAGCAAAAGCTGTTTTGGGTAAGGTCGCAAAAATTATGACGGCAAAGCCAACATTAGAGATCTTGGTTGAAGGTCATACAGATACTGATCCAATTGCTACTGATTGTATCAAAGACAATTGGGAATTGAGTGCTCATCGTGCGACAAATATTGTTCGTATTCTTCAAGATGATTTTGGGATTGCACCAGAGCGCATGACTGCTGCAGGTCGCGGTGAATATATTCCCGTTGCTTCAAATGATACCCGCGAAGGACGCGCAGCGAATCGTCGTACGCGAATTGTAGTTCTTCCTAAGCTAGATCAATTCAATAAATTAATCGAAGAAGGTTTGAAATAATTAACCTTAACAAGAATTAAAGCCCGGTGCGCAAGCATCGGGCTTTTTTTGTAGCTTACATTAAATCTGAAACGACAAATAAGAATGAATTACTTTATGATGGGTGGCCCGCTTTTTATGGGCATTCTAACACTTTTGGGTGTTGCCATGTTGGTGGCGTTTTTCCTGAAAAAAAATGCGGTCAAGCAACTTGGTTTACTTGCCTTGGCTGTCGGAGTTCTCGGTCAAATGATTGGGCTCTTCGGTGCTTTTGAAGCCATTGAGTCTGTAGGAGGTGTCAGCCAACCAATGCTCGCTGGTGGATTGAAGGTAAGCAGCATTACCACGATTTATGGGCTTTTGATATACATCATATCATTACTGCTACGAACAGCTAATGGATGGAATGCTTAAAATAAAAAAGGCGGCTCAACAGAGCCGCCTTTTTTATTTTAGTCTCTTCTTATTACGGACATTCTACTCGACTTACAGTCAAAAAAGCTCCGCCACCAGTAACAATGGAATCTACAACTCCAGCGGATAAACAAGTATCTTCAACAACAGTTAAAGAGGAGTTGAGCTGGTAGCCGTTCAACGCGGTATTTGTGTAATTATCAACGATGTAATCGCAGTCACAACTTCCAGAGCACGAAGCGAGGAATAGACCGCTAACAAATGCAAATAGTGCAATTTTCTTCATAATGAATAGCCTTAAGTTTATCTGATTGGATGAAAATACTAAAGTTTATCTAACTCTCTAAGAATCACCACTATTATTCTAAGAGGCTATTGGGTGCGTACGGTAGATTGCATTTTTCAGCCACCTTGTCCACGATGTTTGTCACATCTACACGCTTAAAGCTTTCGCCTTTTTTTATACCATGACCCATAAGCAGAAATGGTACATGCGTATCGTATAAATATCCTGTGCCGTGCGTCGAACCGTAAGGACCGTAGAAGATACAGTTGGGTTGCAGTGCAAAAATGAGGTCACCCCCGAATCGGCTTTGATGGCCTTCGTGAAGTAATTCTAACAAACCATCATTTCCGCTATTACGAACTTTAGAGGCCGTATACACGCGCATGAAGGGATCAGTGGCCTCAACTACCAAGGCAATCTCGCCGGCGCGTTCTTTGGCCCAGCTATTCAAATGGATGTGATGGTTGATAATCTTGAAAACGGCATTTTCGATTCCTAATTGCTCCTTGATACGTTCGTTCACATCACTGATTACATCTGCATTCTGGAAATTGCGCACCCCTAATCCGTGGTGTGCCAAATGGTTCGGATTTTCAGAGGCCCCGTGATCAGCGGTCAAGTATATGACATAATCCTCTCTACCTACTTCCTTATCCAGCTTCCTAATGAGTTTACCCAATTGACGGTCCAATTTCAAGTACATATCGTGCACTTCACGAGAGCGCACCCCAAAGGTGTGTCCCGCATAATCGGTAGAGGAGAAGCTCACACCTAAGAAGTCTGTATACTTGTCTTTACCCAGTTCTTCTTTTTCTAATAGCAGCAGCGCCATATCAAGCACCAATTCATTACCGATAGGTGTGTTTTTCAAGGCACCCAAGCCGCGGGTCTGAATCAACTTCATCAGATCGTACGGAAAACTCGAGGTCCCGTTGTTCAATTTCGGCTCATATGGATTCTCATCCGCCAAGCTTTCGTCGTACTTGTGCTCGGCCATTTCCAGCTTCCAATCCTTCTTGGACATATCCATGGCGTGCTCCTTTTCATTGTATTTCTCCACGTAATCTGGCAGCTCGTCGCTATAATAGCTGCTGCTCACAAAGTGAAGTTTGTTGTCCAACCAAAAGGCACCATCCGCGAAATGCCCTGCCGGAAAAATGGCTCCTCGGTCTTTCACGCTCACCCCATAGCTCTTTCCACGCTGATTTGTATGTAGTTTGATTCCGTCCGAAAAAGTCAAGGCACGTAGATTCTTCGGCGAACGGCGAGATGAACTTTCAATAGTTCCGATAGGGCTGACTGTAGTATCCTCGGCACAATACATTTCGTACTGACTTTCCTTTACCCACCAGTCGTTGGCCACAATCCCGTGGTACTTTGGGGTGGTTCCTGTTGATATTGATGCATGTCCAGGCCCCGTATAGGTTGGAATGTAATTGTAATGGGTATTGCGGTACACTTTTCCTTCATCCAGAAGAATACGGAAGCCACCGTCTTTTGCAAACTGATGATTAAATCGCTGCAGATATTCTGCGCGCATTTGATCAACGACGACTTGCACTACCAGTTTAGGCTGTGCCTGAACGCTTATTGCGATTAGGAGGGCAACTGCTGCTCCAACTGATCTTTTTCTATTTGAATATCTTCCCATAGGTTCATTTTGGAGGCTAGCTCCTCTTTTTTCTTCTCGTATTTCGGATAGAAATCAGGGTCTTTCATCAGCTCCATATAGCTATCAGCATCCGCTAATTTTACATCCCAATCTTCCAAGGTCTCCTCTAAGTTCTCAATTTCCGCTTCAACATCGGCCAACTTTCGCGATAAACTACGGATATCTTTTTCAAGCTGCTTCCGCTCTTTATACCCGAGCTGACCGTCTTCTTTCTTCTGTGCCTTTTTCGATTTCTTTTCCGTGGCCGATTTTGCCTCGACTGCTCGCATATCTTCCAGCTTGCGCTGCTCGAGATAATAGTTAATACCACCAAGCAATGTTTTTACACGCTGGTCCCTGAACTCTACAGTTTTCGTCACCAGCCCTTCCAAAAACTCGCGGTCGTGACTCACCACCAGCAACGTTCCATCAAAAGATAACAAACTCTTCTTCAGGACGTCCTTACTGTTCATGTCGAGGTGGTTCGTAGGCTCATCCATCACCAAGAAGTTAATAGGCTTCAGCAAGAGCTTACAAAGCGCTAATCGACCGCGCTCTCCACCGCTTAGTACCTTCACCTTCTTTTCAACGTCTTCACCACGGAACATGAACGAACCCAACAAACTTCTTGCATGCTTACGCATCTCTTCAGGCGCTGCATTCTCGATGGTTTGTAAAGCCGTCAAATTTCCGTCCAATTCGTCCGCCTGATCCTGTGCGAAATAGCCTACATGAACATTGTGTCCAAGTTCGAGCATCCCCTCTGCACTAATCTCTTTCAAGAGCGCCTTTACTAGCGTAGACTTTCCTTGTCCGTTCTGACCTACAAAGGCCACTCGATCTCCGCGTTCAATCTCTAAATCAACGCCGCGAAGGACCAAGTTTTCTCCATAGGCTTTACGCACGCCCTCTGCTTTGGCAACGACCTTCCCAGACCTTGGGGCAGGCTGAAATTTAAAGTGCATCGCCGAGGTGTCCTCTTGGTCCACCTCAATGCGCTCCATGCGTTCTAGCTTCTTAATTAAACTCTGTGCGAACGAAGCTTTTGAAGCTTTCGCGCGGAACCGTTCGATCAACTCCTCGGTTTGCTTAATCTCCCGCTCCTGATTTTTCGCGGTGGCCAATTGCTTCTCGCGTAGGTCCGCACGAAGCTCTACATATCTCGTATAAGGCGCATTAAAATCATAAGCCTTACCGAGAGTGATCTCTATAGTTCGGGTGGTCACATTGTCCAAAAACGTTCTATCGTGGCTCACTACCATTAAGGTCTGATTGCTCTCACTCAAATGCTTTTCAAGCCACATGATACTTTCGATATCGAGGTGGTTGGTCGGCTCATCCAAAAGAAGCAGCTCTGGCTTCTGCAAAAGCAATCGAGCCAATTCCGCACGCATTCGCCACCCTCCAGAGAAGGTGTGCAACAGTTTTTCAAAAGTTTCCGGTGTGAAGCCCAACCCTTTTAGAACGAGCTCAACATCTGCATCGATGCTATCGCCTCCAAGAAGACCGAAGCGCTCGCTTAGCTCACTCAACTCATCAATTAGAGCAGCATAACTATCACTCTCGTAATCGGTTCGGATTTCGAATGCTTTATTGATCTCTTCAATCCGCTCATTAATCCGGGTCAATTCATCAAAGGCACTGCGAGCAATCTCAACAATACTCTTGTCCATGTCCATCTTTAAGTCTTGACGCAGAAAACCAATCCTGACCTCTTTCGCCTTACTTATGGATCCTTCATCTAGCGAATAATCACCCGCGATTAATTTCAGCAGGGTAGATTTCCCAGCACCATTTCTCCCCACCAGACCAATGCGGTCGCCTGGGTTAATTTGAAATCCAATGGCATCAAATATGGCACGGCCTCCGAAGAATAACGAGGCCTTGTTCAAGGCTAAAATCATCGTGACAAAAGTAGCAAAACGAATTGCCCGTGCGTCGTAATTTTGACCAAACTAAAGGAACGTTATCATCATGCTTAAGGGAACGAAAGTCTACAGCATTACTAGGAGTAAATGTCCACGTTGTATGGAAGGGGAGATCTACCCAGATAAAAACCCGTACCGATTCAAAACCATGACCGACTTTAACCCGCGCTGTAGCGTTTGTGATCAAAACTTCGAACCCGAGCCCAACTTCTACTATGGAGCCATGTATGTGAGCTATGGATATACAGTGGCCTTGTTTGTAGCGGTATACATCATCTTCGGAATATGGATGGGGTGGACCATGTGGCCCACAGTAGGTGCTTTAGCCGTGACGCTCGTACTCCTTGCACCAGTTATATTCAGAATCTCACGAACGACATGGCTGTCCATGTTCGTGAAATACGACAAGAATTTTAAGAAAAACGGGTAGGTAAACACTCCGGTAGCAGATCGGTCCCGTACATAAAGTGCTCTGCAAGCACCTTGGCGAGGTACGGTGCCATAAGTACGGCACGTGAGCCCATACCGCCAAAGATCCAGGTATGTGCTAGTGTGTGCGGTCCGACCATAGGTCTACGGTCTTTGGTAGCAGGACGAACACCGCTTTTGTGGTCTAAAGTGCGCGTTGATCCATTCCATACTTTAGATACGTGTTTCTCAAGTTCATTTTTCTTCTCTTGTGTAGGGCCGTCGCCAAATCCGTCCCAGGCATACGTAGCCCCAACGGTCACTTCATTATTACCTTCACTGAGCATAAAGTGCTTTTGGTGAATGCATTCCTTTTCTAAAGGAGTGTCTAATTTCACACGTATAACTTCGCCTTTAACAGGAGCAAACCCCTGTTGCAGTAAATCTGTTTCACCCAACGCCATCTGCGCCCCTTGGCAGCTTATTATTGCATGGGCGCGTAGGTCTTGATAATCGACTCCTTCAGAATCTCGAACGACTGCATTCCAATCAAACCGTTCCTCGCGGAAACTTTCTTCTTTACGCAGTGCTGCATGTACCGCTTCCATGAAACCAAGGACATTCAATCTCCCGGTTCCTTTCATCTGACCACTTTCATATTCACCAACAACACCTTCAGGGAGCGGGGAGATGCTACCTTCTAAATAAGAGGAGAAAGCTGGAGAGTCACAAAGCTCCATCCAGGTATTTTGTTCTCCAGCGTTGTGGAAGACACGACGAATGGCGATAGGATCAAAGAACTTGCTAGCGGTCCAGCATTCCATATCAGGATATACAGTATGAAGTTCACCCATCATGTCATCAGCCTTCCAAACCTTCTTCATACGCTTTAGGACAAGGGGATTCCATAGTCCTGCTGCTACAGTAGAGCACTTGTTGTTCTTAGGTAAATCAAATACAACGACACTAGCACCATATTTCATGAGTGTGTAGCTCAGTACGCACCCTGAGATGCCACCGCCGACGATGATATAGTCTACATGTTTTTGCATAAAAAAACTCCTGCTACCAAAGGTAACAGGAGTTCTTCAATATTGTTAGTTCAAAGACTAGTACGTCCACATATCGTGCTCTTTGTTGCGTAAATCTTCTTTGATTGCAGCAGCTTCAAGCAGCTGAGACATCGCACTGTTTCTTTTGTAATCGGAAATCGTTCTATCGTACACATTGTCCTCTTTAGTAATTACTGAATTGAATTTTCTAAAGTGCATGATCTGATCGAAAGTCAATCGCTGATTGTTATTCTTTTCGTTATAAGCTACTGATGTTGACATCGCGTATCTTGCATCCGGGAACCAAATCCAGAAAGGATTATAGGTCAAAGAAGGATTACGAGGATCACGAACCTCAGGAGCTATACCGATAATCCTATTCTTTAACTCACCGCGTTGCTTGTCAAAGTACCAATCACTTTTTAAGTAGTAGGCAACTACGTTGTTTGCCTTAATAGTGATTGTGTCAATCGCGAGAGGTGGACCAAATGGATCGTCTGGATCAGGAATAGTATCGTATTGCTCAATCTTCTGGCGTACTTCATCCACGGTTAGTGGAAGTTCGAACTTGTCGTCCAAGAAAATTTCAGTGATTGTATTCTCAGTAACAATTCCATCAACCAACACATCCCACAAAGCCTTGCGATCAGGCATAGGCTTGATCGGGTAGAACAATGGAAGATTGATCTTTTCTCGTAGATCGATACGCTCCCAATGGCGCTCTGACCATAACATGTCGTCTTGACGCAGAAATGGGTAAGGAACTACACGATTGTTTCTGTAGTGTTTGCTTGTCTCAGGAACAATTCCGTCGTCTGATGGATCCAAAATTTGAGCTTCAGCTGTGCCAAAAGAAAATGCCACGGTGAATGCTGCAAATGCAATGTTTCTTAGTTTCAACATCTTAGTTCAAGTCAATAGTGATCGGCGCAACTTTAGGCTTAATACCTTTGGCAGTTGTCGCACGAATATTTCTAATAATTACTGGTGTACCAGGTTTCGCTTTATCTAATGCAGCACGCGCATTAGAGCTCAATGTGTTTCCTTTACAATCTATTGGAGCGAAAGGAGGAACAATAATTTGGAAGGCGGTTACTCTTAAAGGCAGCTCAAAATCAAAGTTGTTAAATTTCGCTTCAACTTTTGCCTTTTTAATCAAGTTGGCAGACATAAGTCCGTCAGTTTTGCCAAAAATAGATCCGGCCGCATCTGGTAGGTTTTTCACACGGAAAACCTTACTTCCCATATTAGAGGTCTTATCTCCATCTCGAACACTAACCGAAATCTTTAGCTCTCCACCGCGGTTACGAGTTACATCAGCTATATATCCGTTACCGGATTTTTTAACGCCTGTACCTGATACAATCAAGTTGGAAGGATCAACACCAGGAACAGAAATTTCCAAAGGGTTATCCACACCACGGTAGAGTACGTTCATTTTAGTTGGTGAAATAACTACGCTAGGTGGGGCAACATTGAATGAGCCTTCTACTGGGAATACTTTCTCTTCGCCGTTTTGAACAAGCTTGATTTCACCATTCCAGGTAGTTTCACCAACGCGGTTCGCAGGGAATCGTACTTTTGCCACTCCGCCGATAATATCTTCTTCTTCTAATTCTTCTCCGTTGATGATAACTGTAGGATTTTGAGTTTCATCAAAAGCAGCCAAGAAAACGTCAGCCTCGTATTCGCCACCTTTAGTAACGAAAGTGCTCTTAGGCATTACCACAGTACGTACACCGGTAAACTTCAAATCGGAAGCGGTAATATTATTTTGTAAGTAGTCAATAACGTTTGCTTCAGAAGTACGAACGTCGCTTTGCATTTTTGTTAGGAATGTCAAAACAGAGATGAGCGGGAAGTGCTCAAATTTGTGTTGTTCCCAGCTGATGGTTGTTCCGTCGTGCTTGTGATCGCTTAAATCGAAAGTTCCTTCAATTGAGTTGATCAAGAGGTCGTTGCCTTCTGCTTCAGTCTTCATGAACTCGCGGTAGTCCGCAAGTGCGGCTTTAAGCTTCGCACCATTCCCTTGAATGAGGAAGTAGTTTGGTGCGGCTTCCAAATCGTCCATTTTCTGTGGCTTATTTGGATCGCCACTTTCTTCATCTGCACCTCCTGAAGCTTCAATCACACCTCTCTTCAGGTCTTCAATCTGCTGGTAAAGTGCGGCTGAACGCGATTTTACATCATTTGCTTTGTCTCTCCACGGTCCAGCCTTTACTGGGTTTTCAGCTGCAGCAGCTTCGAAAGCCGTGTAGATACTTGAATTTTGTTTTTCTACGGTTTCAATGGAAGCTTCTTGGCTTATCATTACCTCGTAGAATGCGTCCATTACCTCACGGCTCACATTAAGAGCGAGAAGCGCTGTCAACACGAGATACATCATGTTGATCATTTTCTGACGCGGTGTTAATTTTCCTCCTGCCATTTGTCTAGGATTTTACGGTTAAAGTAAGTTAAATCGAATCGGGTAAGGTTACTTGCCCATTGCAGTTAACATACCGCCGTAAACGCTATTTAATGATTCTAGGTTTCCTTTCAATGATGCCAACTCAGAAGCTAGATCTGTTGCGTTGCCAGAAGCAGCAGCTAATTTCTCCATAACGTCGTTCTGACGCTCTACCTGAGCTGTAGTGTTTTCTAATTGAACAGAATATAGTGCGTTCAAGCTTTCCATGTGCGTAGCTGCTGTGCTTAGTTGCTCTGAATAAGCTGCAGTTGCACCTGCAGCATCAACAGCACCGCTTAGGCTACCTGCAGTTTCACTTAAAGAACGCATACCATCTCCTAGTCTCTCAATAAGAGCAGCATCTACACCACCGTTTTCCAAAGCATTATCTAGTTGCTCTGTAACTGAAAGTGCACGATCGCCGTCTGCAGAAGCTAGTTCAGGGTAAACCAATGTCCAGTCGTAATCCGCTGCTGGTTTCTCGAATGCAGAGAACATGAAGATTACAGCCTCCGTAGTCAAACCTACTACTAGCATGATGTTCGCTCCTTCCCAGTGCATGATCTTAAACATCGCACCAGTAATTACTACTGCTGCACCAATACCGTAGAGCTTCGCCATGAAGTTTTTGAAGCGCTTACCGTTTACATCAATTAAAGCCATAATCTTTAAGTTAAGTTTGTTATTAGGGTTATTTTGTTTTAAAAGTCTTTTAGATCCCTTCCTAGGAAACTTTGTACTGTTCTAAATCCAATGTAGCTTTTTGCAGTGTCTTGGTATTCGTAATCACGAGCACCTAGTTGGAGGAAGTATGCTACGTCCTTCCAAGATCCACCACGAATCACTTTGCGCTTCATGGTTTCACTTTCTTCTTCATACGCATTGTACTGGAATTCAGTTGAGATATCACTACCGAAAGCGTACGATTGAACATCAAAGGCTGTAGATGTCCATTCACTGACGTTTCCTGACATACAATATAGGTTGTATCCGTTCGGTGAATACGCTGTAGTCTTCACTGGGTAGAAACCACCATCGGCAGTTAGATTACCACGACGTGGTTTAAAATTAGCGAGGTAACAACCAGCACTATTGGTAGCGTAAGGACCACCCCATGGGTATGTCGTAAGTTCTTCACCACCGCGTGCAGCATATTCCCACTCAGCTTCTGTCGGAAGACGGAAATCGTGTTCGATAAGTTCACCTGAACGCTTTAAGTAGTCTCGACGGTACTTACTTCTCCAGTTTGCAAAGGCACGTGCTTGTCTCCAACTTACACCTACAACTGGGTATTCATCATAAGCAGGGTGCCAGAAGTACTTGTCGTGCATAGGCTCGTTAAATGAGTAAGTGAAGTCGTGAATCCAGACCAATGTATCTGGATAAACGTTGATAGTTTCTCTTTCAAAAAATGATGCACGATCACTTTCCGCTTGAGTATCTTTAATGTAATCACGGTAACTAAATAACTCACCATCGCCATCCTCGTCTTTATAATCGAACTCAACTCGATTTTGTTTGGAAGCCGCTTTTTGCTTGTTGATCCAAAAGAAAGTGTAGTTTAATTGTCTTGTATCTAAATGGCGATAACCTAGCCACTGCTCTTCAGGAGCAAGGTACATACTTTCAATTACCTCGGTATATTCCGCCGATGGGTAACGATTTTTGTCCCATTCCAAATAAGGATCCCAATCCAATCTGCGCATCATGCTATCAGGATAATTTAGCGCCACATATTCTTGGAAGTAAGTAGGATCTTCTAATTCAGCTAGGTCGTAATATTCAAAATCTTCAACCAATCCTTCGGCTAAGCGAGTTCTTGCGATTGAGTCCCGAACCCAATTCACGAATTGACGATATTCGTTGTTCGTGATTTCCGTTTGATCCATATAGAATGCCGGAATACTAACAGTTTTAGCCGGTGCGGTGTATGCGTACGGAACATCTTCATCATGATTACCCATGGTGAAGCTTCCTTGAGGTATGTAGACCATGCCAAAAGGTTCACTAGGGTACCATGTTGGTCGGTCTTGTACGCCGACGAGTTCGCCGTAATCGTTGCTTCCACACGAGGCCAACAGGGCCACTGATATCATTCCAAGGAAGAACTTTTTCATAACTATGTTTGATTTCAACTTTGTGTTCATTTTTAGCAGGGGGCTATATTACAAAAATATAGGATTCCTGTAGCTCCCTCTTTCTTTAGGCGGTACTTCGATAGTAAAACAGTAACTCATCATAATTTCATGAGAGCCACTACTCGAGGTTCTCAAATTAGAAGTCGTTAAGTCATACGAGTAAGTTGCTCGAAGATCTTTTGTGATTTGGTATCCCGCCATAATTGATAACGCATCGTATACTCGATAAGTAACGCCACCCCAGATCTCATTATTGTACGAAGCTGCAACGTTTAGATCGAGTTGTGTAGTTACCATATCAGATTTAATCATCATTGCTGGTTGCAAAATGAAACCGTTTTGAAGGTCGATATCATAACCACCCATAAGATAATAATGACGCTGACCTCGGATTTGTGCCATCTGAGAGCCAAAAGTACTTGGAAGTAAATCTTTTGTTTCGATTAATCTGGTACTACTCAAACCAGCATACCAATTCGAATGCGAGTAATAAGCGCCAAAATTAAAATCTGTCGCCATTGAACTCGTGTTACCAGTTAGGTTTATTAACGATTGATCATTCATTGTCTGTGGCGGTGCCCAAGTTCCGGAACTAATCCCTTTGTTTCTAAAGTCAACTCGCAGCCCAAGTCCGAGAGTACCTCCGGACAAAGACATCTGGTATCCATATCCAATTCCCGCAGTGATATCTTGGAAGAACCCAATCATGTCGTTTGTAACCGTTAATGCCAGCCCACCACGGATAATGTCCAAAGGCACATTCGCATTAAAATTTTGGGTGATCGGGGCATTATCAAAACCTACCCATTGCGTACGGTGTGCAGCAGATAGACAAATAGCATCCCCAGAGCCGATAACTCCTGGATTGTAGAAAATCTTATTGTTTGCGAATTGTGTAAACTGAACATCCTGTTGTGCCCAAAGAGCTGATGAACAGAGCATTGCAAACAAAGCAAGGCGGGTTTTTCTCATGTGTTAAAGCGCTTACGTCTTTTGATCGTCGCTAAAGATAGAAAAATTCCCGTGCGAACAACACTTTTTTTATAGAGTTATCAGGCTTTCTGCTGTGCTTTCCACCATCGCTTCGGGATTTTTCCTTGCAATGCTTCTTGGTAATCGTCATAGCTGCAAGGTACTAGCGCAAATCTCTCTGATTGAAATTCGCCCTTTGGAATTTCAATCCACCATCTTCCACTGTTTGGACTTTTATAGAACTCAAGAACATCCTCCTCATCTATTAGTACAGTGTATTTTTCGTAATTAGCTCGCGAGCCTACAGGGAAATCTCCGAATCGAAGGGAGATGCCTTCGAAGAAATACCAAAGTGCATGCGCACAGAGGTGTGCACTTTGTCCGCGCTGATCATAACGAGGATTGTATTCAAACATACCTAGCTGGCTAACGGTATCACTCATGCCTGCATAACGAAGCATGGCGCAAAATTCGTTCCCAGAAAATCCGTGGGGTGAGGTATAAAAAGTACCCGGGTTGTAGCTCTGTCGAACGGCATTAATATCGACGCTAACAAAGTCAGCTTCTCTGAGCAACGGCTCTGTATTTGGAATGCTCGCTTGCGCTTCGCCCAATCGCACGGCTTCAAAGAATAAGTTCTCAATCAATGCGATTTCGTCGGGGCTGTTGAAATACGTCTGGTAGCCAATATTCGTGAAGTTGTAGAGGTTATGTGGTTCCTGTAAAACAAGATGACTCACATAGCTTTGATGGTCGAGATCACGGCCTTCACTCCCTACGTCCAGACGCGAATCTATGGCCACAACGTTGACCATTTTTTCAAGTTTGTCGTAGGCACGGTAATTACCATAGGTCAAGTCTTGAGACCCTCCAATAGTAATGGTGATAATGCCTTTGCGCAGCATCTTTTCACAAAAATCCTGAAGCAGTAAAACGGTGTCTACATGGCGTTCTCCACGATAGATGTTGCCCATGTCGGCGATCTTGAAGTTCCACGTGCCTTGATGCAGTTGGTACAAGAATGGACGTATATGGTCCGCTGCCGTATCACATCCGGTATTTCGGTACGCACGACGGTCTTCTTGCACACCTATGATGACGACCTTCACACCATCGAGCGAGGGGAGACCGTCAATCTCAGTGTGTCGTTGAATCTGTTGGCCCAACTGGCCGGGCTCTAAAACCGGTAGTTTGGAAAGAACACTTTCAGGTACAGGACTTAAATATTCCACGCTACATCTTTTTTAACGTGGTCAATTTACCCCCTTATTTGCGCTTTGCTCTCCTTTTTGTAGGCCCTGCAGCAATAAGTTCTTCACAAGCTGGACGGTCCAATGTTTCAGGATCCGTGTCCTTAGGAATTTTGAAGTTTTTACCGCCACTCTTAATGTATGGGCCGTAGCGTCCTTTCAAAATTTGAATCACTGGCTCCTCGGCAAATTCAGCGATAACATTGCTCGCTGCCTCTTTTTGCTTAGCCTCGATGATTTCAATCGCTTTTTCGATGCTCACCTCTTCAGGGGTGTCTTCGGTCAAGCTGAAGAATTTCTTATTCCACATCACGTAAGGACCATAGCGACCCACATTGGCTTTTACCTCCATGTCTTGGTAAGAACCTACAGTTCGAGGGAGCACCTCTTTACGCAGTGCCATTTCAAGGGTAGCATCATAGAAGCCCACACCTTGCGGGAGTTTCTTAAACCTTGGCTTGGTTTCTTCGTCGCCATCACCGAATTGGAATACGAATCCATAACGGGCCAATTTCACATAAACCGGTTCGCCCGTTCCAGGCTCTTCTCCAAGTAAACGACTTGCAGCACGTGCTCCTGCAGGGGCATTTTCGATCAAAGGGTGGAATTCACTGTAGAAATCGCTTATACTTTCTTGCCATCCTTTTTGTCCAGCAGCAACAGTGTCAAAGTTTTGTTCGGCTTTTGCAGTGAACTGGTAATCCATAATTAAGCCATAATGCTCAATTAAGAAGTCGGTTACCACTCGGCCAATATCGGTTGGGAACAATTTGTTTTTGTCTGCACCGTAATTCTCTTTGCCCTCCTTCTGCGCCACGCCATCGGCGGTTGCACTGAAGATTTTAAAGGATCTAGATTCGCCCTCTAGCGACTCTTTGACCACATATTTGCGCTTCTGGATGGTTGAAATTGTAGGCGCATAGGTAGATGGACGTCCAATACCCAACTCCTCTAATTTTTTCACCAATGAAGCCTCAGTGTAACGAGGAACATGCTTGGTAAAGCGCTCTGTTGCTGTGATTTCGTCCGAACGAAGCAAATCGCCTTCCACTACTGCCGGCAATTGACCGTCGAGTTGCTCTGTATTTTCGTCGTCAGTACCTTCTTGGTATACGCGAATGAAACCGTCGAACGTGATCACCTGGCCACGAGCAGTAAAGTTCTGCGCATCCGGTGCATTCGTATTCGAAAGTTTAATGGTCGTGTTTTCAAGCTGTGCCTCGGCCATCTGTGAAGCGATGGTGCGCTTGTAAATGAGATCGTACAATCTTTTCTGACGATCATCCGCACCTGCAATGTTCTTACTGAAGTTGGTTGGACGGATAGCTTCGTGTGCCTCTTGTGCACCTTTGCTCTTCGTATTGAATTTACGCGCTTGGTGGTAATTGTCGCCGTATTGAGCTTGAACATGTGCAGCAATGCCTGCAAGGGCATCGTTACTTAAGTTGAAGCTGTCGGTTCTCATATAAGTGATGTGTCCAGCTTCGTACAAGCGCTGTGCTAGGGTCATCGTTTGACTCACGCTGTAGCCCAACTTACGGCTCGCCTCTTGTTGCAAGGTTGAGGTTGTAAATGGTGCTGCTGGCGAACGCTTTCCTGGGCGCTTATCCACAGACTCCACTTTGTATTCTGCACCAACACATTTCGCAAGGAATGCCTGCGCTTCTTCTTCCGTAGGTAGATTTTTGGCCAATTCAGCCTTGAAGCTAATCTTGCCATCAGTAAAGATTCCACTCACTTTGTAGCTAGCAACAGGAACGTGCGCTTCAATCTCGCGCTCTTTCTCCACGATCAATCGAACCGCCACACTCTGAACGCGGCCCGCACTCAATCCACGTTGAATACTCTTCCATAGTACTGGGCTCAACTCGTACCCCACCAAACGGTCAAGTACGCGGCGCGCCTGCTGTGCATCAACGAGCTCTTTATTGATTTTTCTTGGATTCTCAACAGCCCGAAGGATGGCTGTTTTGGTAATCTCGTTAAAGACAATTCTTTCCGTTTTGTCGTCAGTCAATCCCAGACTCTCGTACAGGTGCCATGCAATCGCTTCTCCCTCGCGGTCCTCATCCGATGCGAGCCATACTTTTTCAGCGCCTTTTGCAGCTTTTTTCAGCTCCTTAACCAAGGTTGTTTTGTCCTTTGACACACAATATTCAGGCGTGAAATTGTTTTCAATATCAATGGCCATTCCCTTGTCGCAAAGGTCGCGGATATGTCCATAAGAAGACATTACAGAAAAATCTTTGCCTAAGTATTTTTGGATTGTTTTTGCTTTTGCAGGTGACTCAACAATGACGAGATTACTAGCCATAAATAGGTTTCAATTAAAAAAATGAAGGCACAAAGAAAAGGCGAAAAATTTTATTGAGGCAACAACTTTATTGCCCCTGCTGTTCACGTATTTGGTTATTACTACGTAATAGGGTTTTGAAAATCGGACAAATTGTCAGTTAAGGATGTATCTTTGTAGCATCGCAAGAGAAAGTAAAGTTTTGAGCGAATTGAAATATGGAAGGAAAAACTAAACGCGCAAGCGGAAGAGGTCTTTACGCCGAGGGCGATAAGAACCCACACGAGCACGATGGAACCGTGCTAGAAACGAAAAACCCTACAGGCACCAAGAAGCTCTATATTGAGTCGTACGGTTGCCAAATGAATTTCTCGGACAGCGAGATTGTTGCCTCAGTATTGGGCAAAGAAGGGTACAGCACCACACAGAATCCAGAAGAAGCGGATCTAGTGCTCCTCAATACTTGTTCTATCCGGGACAAGGCGGAGCAGACGGTACGTAATAGATTGAACCATTTCAACGGCCACAAGCGCAAGAATCCAGATATGAAAATTGGGGTCTTGGGGTGTATGGCAGAGCGCGTTAAGGGCAAGCTGCTTGATGAAGAGAAACTTGTGGATTTGGTTGTAGGTCCAGATGCCTACCGCGATTTGCCGAACCTACTGCAGGAGCTCGACGGTGGTCGCAAGGCGGTCAATGTGATCCTGAGTAAAGAGGAAACCTACGACGATATTGAGCCCGTTCGCTTGGGTGGTAATGGCGTGAGTGCCTTTGTTTCGATTACTCGTGGTTGTGATAACATGTGTACGTTCTGTGTCGTTCCATTTACCCGCGGTAGAGAACGTTCACGCAATCCGCAAACCATTGTGGATGAAGCATTGGATTTGCAGAAGAGAGGCTACAAAGAGATTACCCTCTTGGGGCAGAACGTAGATAGCTACCTCTGGTACGGCGGTGGTTTGAAAAAAGACTTTGAGAAGGCCTCTGAATTGGCCAAAGCTAGTGCCGTTCATTTTGCAGACTTGATGGCTATGGTGGCTGAAGCAGTACCAAATATGCGTATTAGATTCTCCACATCGAACCCTCAGGACATGAGAGACGATGTGCTTGAGACCATTGCCAAATACAAGAACATCTGTAATTACATCCACCTGCCGGTTCAGAGTGGCTCGTCAAGAATTTTGGAGCTGATGAATCGTGGTCACAATCGTGAGGAGTACATCGCGTTAATCGATCGAATCAACCGCATCATTCCTGGTTGTGCCATTTCACACGATATGATCTCGGGCTTCCCAACGGAAACTGAGGAAGATCACCAGGAGACCTTGAGCTTGATGGAATATGTGAAGTACGACTTCGGGTACATGTTCTTCTACAGCGAGCGACCAAATACCTATGCGGCGCGTAAGATGGAAGATGATGTTCCACTGGATGTGAAAAAGCGCAGATTGAACGAAATTATCAAACTACAGACCTCGCACAGCTTGATGCGTCACCAGGCGATGATTGGTAAGACCTATGAGGTGTTGGTGGAGGGAACTTCTAAAAAGAGTGATCAACAAATGTTTGGTCGTACAGATACCAACAGTGTAGTTGTTTTTGACAAGCACGATTTTAAACCGGGCGACTTCTGTCATGTACGAATTGACAGTTGTACCTCGGCTACCTTGATTGGTACAGTCGTTGAACAAGCGTAAACCAAAGCAGCAGAACCATGGCAGATCTTAAGAGCATTAAACAACGTTTTGGCATTATTGGGACCAGTCCGCTATTGGACCGCGCCTTGAGCAAGGCGGTTCAGGTAGCCCCTACCGATATAAGTGTTCTGGTCACCGGTGAAAGTGGTGTGGGTAAGGAGAGCATCCCAAAGATCATCCACAACCTAAGTCACCGCAAGCACAAGTCCTACATCGCAGTAAACTGTGGCGCCATTCCAGAAGGAACCATTGATTCTGAACTTTTCGGTCACGAGAAGGGGGCCTTTACTGGAGCCACTGGTGCGCGCAAGGGGTATTTTGAAGAGGCCGACGGCGGTACGATTTTTTTGGACGAGGTGGGCGAATTGCCCCTGCCGTCGCAGGTTCGATTGCTTCGTGTGCTCGAGACCGGTGAGTTTATTCGCGTGGGTGCCTCTCGTGCCCAGAAGATTGATGTGCGGGTAGTAGGTGCTACCAACGTGGGCATGCTCGAAGCGATTAAGAAGGGCAAGTTTCGTGAGGACCTCTACTACAGATTGAACACGGTCGAAATTCAGTTGCCTCCGCTCAGAGAGCGCCCTTCAGATATCCATTTATTGTTTAGAAAGTTCGCGGCCGATTTTGCAAACAAATATCATTTGCCGCCTTTGAGATTGGACGACGAAGCAGTCCGATTGCTCGAGCAGTACCGCTGGCCTGGAAACATTCGCCAGTTGCGCAATTTGGCGGAACAGATGAGCGTTATTGAAACTACCCGATTGGTAGGCAAGGATTTGTTGAAGACCTATTTGCCACAGGTGGATGCTTCCAATCTTCCGGCATTGAGCAATACTCGAGTGTCGGACAGAAGTGGAGACAGTTTTGCCCAAGAGCGCGAGGCTTTATACAAGCTGTTGTTTGAGATGAAGGCCGAGATTGATGCCTTGAAGGAAGTTGTGGGCAGTGGCAAAGGACTCTATGAAAAGATTCAGGACGAGTACCCACAGATTGGTCAAGAGTTTCACAGACCGAGCGCTCCAACGAGCCATGAGGTGACCATCATCAGCAACGACGAGCGTGAGCAATTTGACGACCACACCATAGAGATAGAAAATCTGAGCTTGGTCGATAAGGAAATTGAATTGATCAAAAAGGCACTGGAAAAGTCCGGGGGTAAAAGAAAGAATGCAGCCAAGGAATTGGGGATTTCGGAGCGTACCTTATACCGAAAGATTAAGCAGTACAACCTCGAATGAGAGTAAGAGTATTCATCGCGCTTGCGGCTTTAGCGTTTGCTTCTTGTAAAGGCGGATACAGCTTTACCGGGGGGAATGTTGGTGATGCGAAATCTATCTATGTGGGTTTCTTTGACAACAATGCACAGATAGTCAATCCTGAGATGTCGCAGATAGTGACAGAGTCGATCAAAGATATTTTTGTGCAACAGACTTCCCTGGAGCTCAACGACGGGCCGTCGGATATGGAAGTTAGCGGTACCATCACAGAATACAGTCTTCGTCCACAGGCAGCGCGGGGTCCCTCGGAAGTGGCTCAGATGCGCTTTACCATAGCGGTAAATGTTGAATATACGAATCGACTAGAACCAAAAAATGATTTTTCCCAGCGATTTTCTCGCTACCGGGATTATGATGCCGATTTGAATTTTTCGGATATTGAAACAGAATTGTCAGAGGAGATTATCAAGGAATTGACCGAGGATATTCTCAATAGAGCTATAGCCAACTGGTAGAATGAACGCAAAACAACTCAAGGAATTTTTTGAGCGCCCTGAAAAGATGGACGATGCTGCTTTAGCGGCGTTGAAACAGGCTGTGCAGGATTTTCCGTATGCAGCGCCCTTGCAGGTGTTGTACATGAAGGCGTTACAGAACAGCGACAACTATCAATTACCGGCACAGGTGAAGCGTTCTGCGATTGCAGTTCCAGACCGCGCACTACTTCAGGGGTTCTATGAAACCTCAGGTGCGCCAATGAAAACGGCAGTCATTGACTTTGACCTTGATGCGTTTAAAGCACAGAAGAAAACGGAGAAAAAACCAGTAGTTAAGGCACAGCCTAAAGCAGAGAAGGAAAAAACACCTCCTGTAACGAAGCCTGCTGTGAAGGCTGAAGCCAAATCACCCACAAAACAAGCCCTGAAGCAAACACCAAAGCCTGCTCCGAAACCTGTAGTTCCCAAAAGAGATCCAGATAGCTTAGATCATTTACCTGAAAGTGTGCGCAATGCCATTTTGAGGTCAAGGGCACTTACGAAAGGTGAATCGGCCCCGCAGAAGAAGGAAACGCCTAAGGCGAAACCTGCGAAGACTGAGAAAAAGTCTGAAAATCAAACGCCCCCTGTTGTAGAGACTACAGCGAAAGCGCAACCGAAAAAGGAAGCGAAGGCACCTGCAAGTAAAGTGGAGCAGCCTGCAAAGAAAGCAGCGCCTAAGTTGGAAAAGCCGGCGGCCAAAGAGCCTGCACCAGAAAAAGTGAGTCCGCCTGCTGTAAAAGAGGAAGCTGTGAAAGCAGATGAGGACATTCGCGTAATGCCATTTAGCGAAAAAGCTTCGTTCTTGGAATGGCTGAATGCCGATCACAGTGTTCCAGTAACCACCATCAATAACAAGCAAGGGTTTGCCAGCGTTGAGGTTGTTCCCGACCAAGGCAGCTCGCAAGATCAGGGCAACGAAATACGCAAAATCATACAGGAGCTCCCGAAATTTGAAGTGGAGCCTTCCAACGGCAGAATCAATGTGTTCACGCTTGAAGCAGATGCCGAAGGAAAGTTTGTAACGGAAACATTAGCAGAGATTTACTTCGGACAACGATTATTTGACAAGGCGATCAAAGCCTACGAGATTTTAAGTTTGAAATACCCGGAAAAAAGTGGTTTCTTTGCCGACCGAATTAGAGCAATTAAGAAAGAAAAGAACTCATGACAGCACTATTCACGATCCTTATTGTAGTTATATCAGTACTACTCGTTTTGGTCATTCTTGTACAGAATCCTAAAGGCGGTGGTTTGAGCTCAGCCTTTGGTGGCGACAGCCCTCAGATGTTGGGAGGTGTCAAAAAGACAACAGATTTCCTAGACAAAGCGACTTGGGGTTTGGTTATTGGTCTTTTTGTGTTGGTGATCGCGATGAACATGAGCGGTGGCGAAGCGGTAGAAGAAGAGGATACTTTGTTGCGCGAGCAAGTAGAGGGTGCTGTTCCTTTCCAGCCCGCTGTTCCTGCACCAGCTGCAGATGCACCAGTAGAGGACATGCCAGTAGAAGGTATGCCTGAGAGTGTTGAAGAATAAGAAGTTCTAAGAAATAGTTGAGCCCGAATGGTCCTGCCGTTCGGGCTTTTTTATCTTCCAAAACTGACAGTTCTTCGTTTCGTAAGGCCGGGTTTGGTGTCAGAGTGGCACTAAAACTGAATTGGCACAAAATTTCGAGTAGGAAGAGCGACAAACATTAAAAACTCAAATCATGGCAGATTTAAACATTCGTCCGTTAGCTGACCGAGTAATCATTGAACCGGCAGCTGCTGAAACAAAGACAGCTTCGGGAATTATTATTCCTGATACTGCACAAGAAAAACCTCAGAGAGGTACTGTTGTGGCTGTAGGCCCAGGTAAAAAAGACGAGCCTATGACGGTGAGCGTCGGCGATGCGGTATTGTACGGCAAGTACAGCGGTACCGAATTCAAGTATGAAGGCGGTGATTACCTCATCATGCGCGAAGCCGATATCATGGCAATTGTTTAATCCTAACTGATAAAAAAGAATAGACATGGCAAAGCAAATTTCATTTGATGTAGATGCAAGAAACAGCCTCAAAGCAGGTGTTGATGCATTGGCTAATGCAGTGAAAGTAACCTTGGGTCCAAAGGGCCGCAATGTGATTATTGAAAAGGCATTTGGTGCGCCGCACGTAACCAAGGATGGTGTATCTGTAGCTAAGGAAATCGAGTTGGAAGACAAGCTCGAGAACCTAGGTGCACAGATGGTGAAAGAAGTGGCTTCTAAGACGGCGGATATCGCGGGTGATGGAACCACTACAGCTACGGTTTTGGCACAGGCCATCTACAATCACGGATTGAAAAACGTAGCTGCAGGTGCGAATCCCATGGACCTGAAACGCGGTATTGAAAAGGCCGTGAATGAATTGGTTAGTGAGTTGAAAAGCTTGAGCCAAGAAGTAGGCGACGATAATAGCAAGATTGAGCAAGTTGCTTCAGTTTCTGCGAATAATGACAACTCTATTGGTTCGTTGATCGCGGAGGCTATGGCTAAAGTGAAGAACGAAGGTGTTATTACTGTAGAAGAAGCGAAGGGTACCGAAACTTACGTTGATGTAGTGGAAGGTATGCAGTTCGATCGCGGCTATTTGAGCCCGTACTTCACGACTAATACTGAGAAGATGGTTGCGGAGCTAGAGAATCCATACATTTTGATCTACGACAAGAAGGTGAGCTCTATGAAGGAGTTGTTGCCAATTCTTGAGCCTGCGGCTCAAAGTGGTCGACCGCTGCTCATCATCGCAGAAGATGTGGACGGCGAAGCGCTTGCTACATTGGTAGTAAACCGCATCCGTGGCTCGCTCAAAATTGCTGCAGTGAAGGCCCCAGGTTTTGGCGACCGTCGCAAGGCAATGCTAGAAGATATTGCTATCCTAACCGGTGGTCAGGTAGTGAGCGAAGAGCGCGGAATGACCCTGGAAGGTGCTACCCTAGATATGTTGGGTACAGCCGAGAAAGTGACCATTGACAAAGACAATACAACCATCGTCAATGGTGCAGGAGAGGGAGAAGCTATATCAGCACGCGTTGCTCAAATCAAAGCACAAATTGAAAACACAACATCAGATTACGACCGCGAGAAGTTGCAAGAGCGCTTGGCTAAACTAGCAGGTGGCGTAGCTGTACTTTATGTAGGAGCGGCTTCTGAGGTTGAGATGAAAGAAAAGAAAGACCGTGTAGACGATGCACTGGCAGCGACTAAAGCGGCGGTTGAAGAAGGTTTTGTTCCTGGTGGTGGTGTAGCGCTTGTTCGTGTAAGCTCTGTTTTGGAAAGCTTACAGGGCGAAAACGAAGACCAAACTACTGGTATTCAGATTGTAGCAAAAGCTATCGAAGAGCCACTTCGTCAGATTGTACACAACGCAGGTCTTGAAGGTTCTGTAGTAGTGAGCAAGGTGAAAGAAGGTAAGGACGACTTCGGATTCAACGCGAAGACAGATACCTATGAGAGCATGTACGAGGCGGGTGTTATTGACCCAACGAAAGTGACTCGTGTGGCTCTTGAAAATGCAGCTTCTGTAGCAGGTCTATTGTTGACCACGGAAGCGACCATCACTGAGATTCCTAAAGAAGAACCAGCAATGCCTGCTCCAGGAATGGGCGGCGGAATGGGAATGATGTAATTCTCAGCGTATAGCTAGAACTAGAAAGCCATCCTACGGGGTGGCTTTTTTTATACCTTTAAGGGAGACCAATAAGACAATGAAAAAGATTCTAACTATACTACTCTTCTGCTCTATGTGCTTAGGTGCTCAAGCAAAGAATCTCTTCATAGATAGGCTTTCTCTAGACGCTGCTGTTTTGCCTTGGGGCCATACTTTAAACTATAGCGGAACGCTTAATTATGAGTTTGTCAAAACCAATCATATTGGGGTGTATTGGAAGAATTGGTTTGAAACTACTAATTGGAGCGGAATTGGAGAGCGCGAGCAGTCTTTGGGGTTCATATATACCTCTAACCTCATCGATCGAAATTGGTATC
>Ga0255779_1000330_pt1 | contig 60522 bp, 57 predicted proteins | sample 011ome_21_FD_179977 | JGI IMG/M metagenome (GOLD analysis project Ga0255779, IMG submission 179977) | Coastal salt marsh microbial communities from the Groves Creek Marsh, Skidaway Island, Georgia - 011508AT metaG (version 2) | ecosystem: Environmental > Aquatic > Marine > Intertidal zone > Salt... | reverse complement strand
AGATCAGCATTCTATGCGCAGATGATCTGGATCGCATTGCCGCGTCGATTGGATTGGACAAAATCGACCCGTCGTGGTTGGGGGGCAATGTGGTGGTGCGCGGGATCCCCGATTTTTCGCATGTGCCGCCATCGGCACGGTTGCAATCACAATCTGGCACCACGCTTACAATTGATATGCAAAACCGACCTTGTCATTTACCGGCCCGTGTGATCAGCGCCATTGACCCGCAGGCGGGCAAGCGGTTCAAATCCATGGCTGCGGGATTGCGCGGTGTGACGGCCTGGGTGGAACGGCCGGGGCGACTCAGGTTGGGGGACCGATTGCAGTTACATGTACCAGACCAGCGGGAATGGGCCCCAAAACCATAACACAGATAGAAAACCTGTATCCTATTGGAAACAAAACTGCGACCGCTCGCCGCAACAAGATCGGGAAATGTCGGAATTGCGGCCTAGAGCGCGAATTTCTGTCGCTATACCACCCCATGTAGGAAACGACCGTCCAAGGCGGACACAAGGGACAAGCGACATGAGCTTTAAAACAGATATTCAAATCGCACGCGAAGCGAACAAAAAGCCGATTTTGGAAATTGGTGCAAAGTTGGGCATCGAGGCGAAAGATCTTTTGCCATATGGGCACGACAAAGCGAAAGTGAGCCAAGAGTTCATCAATTCGTTGCAAGATCGTGAAAACGGCAAATTAATTTTGGTGACGGCCATCAACCCGACACCAGCGGGCGAAGGCAAGACCACAACAACCGTTGGTCTGGGCGATGGTTTGAACCGCATCGGTAAAAACGCGATGATTTGTATTCGCGAAGCGTCCTTGGGTCCGAACTTTGGTATGAAGGGTGGCGCAGCCGGTGGCGGATACGCACAAATTGTTCCAATGGAAGAAATGAACCTGCATTTCACAGGTGATTTCCACGCGATCACGTCAGCGCATTCATTGTTGTCCGCAATGATCGACAACCACATTTATTGGGGTAATGAATTGGAAATCGACACACGCCGCGTTGTTTGGCGCCGCGTTGTTGATATGAACGACCGCGCCTTGCGCACCATCACAGCGTCCTTGGGTGGTGTCTCCAATGGTTTCCCACGCGAGGCAGGGTTTGACATCACCGTTGCATCCGAGGTTATGGCGATTTTGTGTCTGTCCAAAAACTTGGAAGACCTGCAAGAGCGTTTGGGCAATATGATCGTGGCCTATCGCCGCGACCGCAGCCCCGTATTCTGCCGCGATATCAAAGCGGACGGCGCAATGACCGTATTGCTGAAAGACGCAATGCAGCCGAACCTGGTGCAAACATTGGAAAACAACCCAGCGTTCGTGCATGGTGGTCCATTCGCAAACATCGCGCATGGCTGTAATTCATTGATTGCGACGCAAACTGCGCTGAAACTGTCCGACTATGTCGTGACCGAGGCGGGCTTTGGTGCCGATCTGGGTGCCGAAAAATTCATGAACATCAAATGCCGCAAAGCGGGGCTTGCCCCATCGGTTGTTGTCTTGGTGGCAACGGTGCGTGCGATGAAAATGAACGGTGGCGTGGCCAAGGATGATCTGGGCACAGAAAACGTGGATGCGGTGCGCGCAGGCTGTGCAAACCTGGGCCGTCATATCGAAAACCTGAAATCATTTGGGGTTCCTGTCGTGGTTGCGATCAACCACTTTGTCAAAGATACAGATGCTGAAATCGCTGCTGTCCAAGAATTCGTGGCCAGCCAAGGCGCCGAAGCGATTGTATCCAAGCATTGGGAATCTGGTTCAGCTGGATCTGAGGCCTTGGCCAAACGCGTCGCAGAAATTGCAGACTCGAATATGGCAAACTTTGCGCCGATCTATGCAGATGACATGCCTTTGGCGGATAAAATCCAAACGATCTGTAAACGCATTTATCGCGCGGATGAGGCATTGATGGATAAATCCATCCGTGATCAGCTGAAAAAATGGGAAGAGCAAGGATACGGCAATTTGCCTGTCTGTATGGCGAAAACGCAATACAGTTTCTCAACTGATCCAAACCTGCGCGGCGCCCCAACCGGCCACAGCGTTCCGGTTCGCGAAGTGCGCATCAGCGCTGGTGCTGGGTTTATCGTTGTGGTCTGTGGTGAAATCATGACCATGCCTGGTCTGCCCCGCAAACCTGCAGCGGAAACAATCTGCCTGAATGCTGACGGCCAGATCGAAGGCTTGTTCTAAAAATAAATCGCGGCCCTTACGAGGGCCGCAATTCTGTTCTGGGGTCAGTCGTGACCCGCGTATCGACTCAAGGGGAAAAATTATGGCAGCCCATATCATTGATGGCAAAGCGTTCGCCGCGACAGTGCGTGGCAAGGTCGCGGATCATGTTGCAAAACTGAAAGATGAACACGGGATTACGCCAGGTTTGGCGGTTGTACTGGTCGGAGAAGACCCCGCATCCCAAGTATACGTGCGTTCCAAAGGAAAGCAGACAGTCGAAGTCGGCATGAATTCATTCGAACATAAACTGCCTGCTGACACAGACGAAGCAACGCTGTTGTCATTGATTGATACGCTGAACACTGATCCAACGGTGCATGGTATTTTGGTGCAATTGCCATTGCCCAAGCATTTGGACGAAGATTTGGTCATCAATTCCATCGATCCCGCCAAGGATGTGGACGGGTTCCACATATCCAATGTCGGTCTGTTAGGAACGGGTCAAAAATCAATGGTCCCTTGTACACCTTTGGGATGCTTGATGATGCTGCGCGACTATCACGGTTCGATTTCTGGGATGGATGCTGTTGTGATTGGTCGTTCGAATATCGTGGGCAAGCCAATGGCACAACTGTTGTTAAACGATAGCTGTACGGTCACAATCGCGCATTCCCGGACCAAAGATTTGGCCGAGGTTGTGCGCCGGGCGGATATCGTCGTGGCAGCCGTTGGACGCCCTGAAATGGTGCCCGGTGACTGGATCAAACCTGGGGCAACCGTGATCGATGTCGGCATCAATCGCATCGAAAAACCCGATGGCGGAACCCGTCTGGTTGGCGATTGCGACTATGCATCCTGCGCCGAGGTGGCCGGCGCCATCACACCCGTGCCAGGTGGTGTAGGCCCAATGACGATCGCCTGCCTGCTGGCAAACACCGTCACAGCATGTTGCCGCGCAAATGGCCTGTTGGAACCTCAGGGTTTGACGGCGTAAACCCGTCTAAATGTTTGATGCCAGTTTTGGGTATTTTTATCGGCGCGGCATAGGTATGGCCCGCGCCGTTTTTCCAGTTAATATTGCGATTGCGCCTGTCGACATGATGTCACAAAGGGGCTGGCGCGCACAGTCTAGCCCACCGGTATATGTTCCATAGGCTGGCAAAATCAGCCGCCTTTCATCCAACAAAAAACACGACCGTGTCAGACGCTGTCGTTTCACTGTGATGGATGCTTTGGGATGGTAATGCCCCGATATTTCACAGTTGGTTTGTGTGGTATCCGCGATGTGGCGAAAATCAATATTCTCTCGGGATAAACTTTCGTGATTTTGACCATCCAAGCCAAATTGTCCCGCATCATGATTGCCAGTGATCCATGTCCACTGTCGCCCGCTTTGCAATCGTGTCAAGGATGACAGGTCGTCAGGCGTTAGCGACTGAACCGAGGTTATATCGTCAAAGCTATCGCCCAAGCTGATGATGTGATCGGGATCAAAGCGGTCCACATCATGTTCCAGACGCATCAAGGTATCACGAATTTCATAAGGGGGAAGACTGGGGCCACCTATCCGCATCAGACGTTCTGTTTTGCCCAAATGCAAATCAGAGACGACCAATATGCGTTGTGCAGGCCACCATAGGGCACCCGTCGGCGCTGCGTGGAATGTCGACCCACCAAGCGTAAATTCGTAATCTAACATTCCATCTTAACTCGCTGGTATTCCCTGATGTGACACACTTACTGTGACAAACCCGCTTCTTGAAATAATTTTTTCGCTTCCTCATCGATCAGACGTTCCATGGCTTCGCCCCCAACGGATATGCGCCCAGCCTCAAGGAACAGCGGTGCGGCAAAGGGGGACACATGGGGCAGGGCATTGTGAACAATCCGATCTTGAACCCGATTCAACATCTGTTCTATGCGGCCAAAATCCACCAATCCGCTTAGCGCATCTTGTTTTGCGACACGCAGCAGCAAATGATCGGGATCGTATTTTTGCAAAGTGTCGTACAATATATCGGATGAAAATGTGGCCTGTCGCCCCGTTTTGCGCAGGCCCGGCAGATTGCGTTCGATCAAACCAGCAATTGTCGCCACGCCCCGAAAACTGCGTTTCATCACTGCGTTGGTTGATAGCCATGTGTCAAACCCTGTCTGGATATCTGCTGGGTCAAACAATGGCGCAGGGTCTGTAATTTCATCCAATCCCCAAATTAATGTGCCATAATCGTTTGTTACAAATCCGATCGGGGCTTTGCCCAATTGCTCTAGTCGATGGGTGATCAACAGCCCCAAGGTTTGCTGCGCATTCCGCCCTGCAAAGCCAAAGATACAGATATGATGGCGTCCTTGACGTTCAAAGGTTTCGACCAACAAACTGTCGCGTGTGGGCAATGCGGATAATTCGTTTTGTTTTTGCAGCCATGTTTGGGTGTCGCGGGGCAGGTGGGACCAATTTTGGGTTTCAAACAACGTCAAGATGCGTTCGCATAACTGCGTTGATGTTGCAAATTTAGTTCCCATAAAGGTTGCGATTTTAGGCCGTTTACGGGCGTCACGGCTGACTTGGACCACCATATCACGCAGTGATTCAAATCGGACAACTTGACCGCCGATCAAAAACGTATCCCCCGGGGTTAATGTCGCGGCAAAGCTTTCTTCGATTTCGCCCAGCGGCCTTCCACCGCGTGATTTATTTAATCGCACCTTAAGTGTATCACTGTCCTGAATTGTGCCACTGTTCATGCGAATTCTGTTTGCACTGCGTGGATCGCGCAGGACGTATGTGCCGTCTTGGACCTGCCTTAGGCGATGCCATTGATCATATCGTTTCAAGGCATAGCCACCCGTCGTGCAAAAATCTAAACAATCATCAAATGCAGCGCGGCTAATCTGGGCGTATGGGCCTGCAGATTTTATTTCATGATACAGATGATCTGGATGAATTGGCCCCGCACAAGCACATAACAATATGTGTTGGCACAACACATCAAGCGGACCACTGGGTCGCGGATCACCATCTAGGTCATTTTCGATAACCGCCTGCAATGCTGCATGGCATTCTATGATTTCAAATTTATTTGCAGGAACAATTATCGCCTTGGATGGTGCATTGTAACGATGGTTTGCACGTCCAATTCGTTGTACCAAGCGTTTGACATTTTTGGGTGCGCCAATCTGAACAACCAGATCCACATCGCCCCAGTCAATACCCAAATCCAAGCTGCCGGTGCAGACAATGGCGCGCAACTGCCCTTGAACCATAGCCTGTTCGACGCGTTGGCGTTGGTCGCGATCCAGTGACCCGTGATGGATTGCAATCGGCAGATTGTCGGTATTGGCCAGCCAAAGGTTGTGAAAAAATATCTCGGCCTGTGCGCGGGTGTTGTGGAAAATTAGGGTGGTTTTATGTTGCCGGATTTCACGCAAAACATCTGGTATTGCATATGTCGCGCCTGCACCGGTCCATGGCGGCGGCGCGTGTGATTGCAGCATTGAAATATCGGGCGTTGGCCCGCTGTCAGCCATATGAATTGGGCAATCTACATCTGCGGGGGCCAGGAATTTGGCGATAGATTTTGGATCGTCAACTGTGGCCGATAACCCAACGCGGCGCATATGGGGGGCACATTGGGACAGTCGCGACAGGGCTAGCGCCAGTTGATCACCACGTTTGGTATCCGCCAATGCGTGAATTTCATCAATGACAACGCGTTGCAGGTTTGCAAACATTCGAACCGCATCAGGATAGGATAGCAGCAAAGCCAAACTTTCAGGTGTGGTTAGCAAAATGTTCGGGGGGGCGGCCCGTTGGCGACGTTTAGTAGCCTGCGATGTGTCGCCTGTGCGATCCTCAACCGTGATGGGCAGTGCCATTTCGGTGATTGGTGTGGCAAGGTTGCGTTTGATATCCGTGGCCAATGCCTTCAGCGGCGACACATAGATTGTATGCAACCCAGCATGATCATCCTGCGCCAATTCGATCAGGGATGGCAAAAATCCAGACAGGGTTTTGCCCGCGCCTGTGGGCGCAATCAACAATTGGGCCGGCAGATCCGCAGTGGCGACCAGGTGTTCCTGATGCGGATGCAGCCGCCATTCGCGACGGTTAAGCCATGTTTGAAATTGCACGGGCAGTTGGGTCATCTGTGCTAGGTAAAATACCCGTGCCCAAAAACAAGCGTTAAAGTGTATTCAACGCCAAAACATAGTAAAATATGATGGATGATCCCAGTGCCAAGCCCATCGGAATAAAACGTCCTGCGTTCCATGTTTTCCACTCGGGTGTATATTTTTGCAGCGGCGTCAAACGCAAAATAATGACTAGCAAAACCGCTGCAATCATCGCCGCAACCAAAACGATCATGAAATCGATCCAGTCGCTATAGGCGACAAACAGGCCAAGGGCGGGAAATATTTTGGCATCCCCTCCGCCAAATGCACCAAATGCGAATAAGGCAAATGTAATGACCAAAATCCCACCTGAAACCGCAAACCGCCACACATATGTATCAAACGGCATGACAAAGGGGCCCACGACCGCGAAAATCGCCACTGTCGCCAAAAATTTTATTCGTAATCAACATGGTTTTTAAGTCGTTCCATGCAATCCACAAACCCAAAACAGTCAAGATCGGCAAAAACGTGTAAATTTCAGTGGTCGAGAGGTTCATGATTGGGCCTTATGAGTTTTCAAGCGCTTCTAAGCTGCGTTGTGCAGATTCAAAATATTGTGGATGTGTTTCGACCGCTTCGCGGAACAGGGATTTTGCGGTTTGAATATCACCCTTTTTCACAGCAGACAGACCCATTGTGTTCAACAATTCTGCGCGTTCGATTTGCGTTAGATTGATGACAGGCAGGGTGTATTTACCTTGGGCGGCGCGGGCTAAAACCAAGTTGTTTTTCACGGTAAATCGTGAGCTGTCCTGTTTTAGCGATTGCATAAACAACCGCTCGGCTCCGATGTAATCACCGCGGGTCAATTTGGAATAACCCCAGTTGTTTAAGGCACCTGCCGGCTTTGTGGTCAGTCCGACTGCCACTTCGTAAAATGCGTCAGACCGTTTCCATTCCTTGCGACTGTCGGCAACCATCGCCTCAAGGCGATAGCGATCATAGGTTTCGATTGTTGGCGGGATCTCATCCAATACGGTTTTGGCGCGATCCCAATCACTGTTGCGGATCAGGCTTTCGGCGTATTTCAATTTGTCAGCCTCTGTTGCATCTGGATGCTTGACTGTTTTTGCCCAGATTGCCACCGCCTCTTGTGGGCGTTTGGCGCGGGTCAGGGACATACCCAGACCGCGCATATATTGGATGTCGTCGGGATTTTCACGCAAGGTACGTTGGAAAAAAATGACCGCTTCATCTGGGTCAGCAACGGTCAGCATCACATCGGCCAGATCACTTTCGGCGACGACATTGACGTCTTTTAGGTTTTCATCAACTTGATTTTGATTGCCCATTTCGCAACCCATCAAGACCAGACTTGTGGCGCAAGCCAACCCTAACATTGTTATCCGCATTTTGATCCTTACTACCCGCCCTATGGGAATTGCTCATCCGAGATTATTTTTATCCCCTGTGGCATTCGCTCTGTTTCGTTATCTTGCGCAGAATAAACCGAATTTTCGTATTTTTCGACTGCTTCGGCCAAATTTTTCCTTATTGAGTCATTTTGGCCATTATCCAGCGCCACAGCCTTGGTGAAAATTTGGACCGCGTCTGCAAATCGTCCTTTGGCCATCAGCGCGATACCGTAGTTGTTCAACAGCCCTGGCCATTCGGGTTCAATTTTCAACGCGCGTTCAAACATGGCCAAGGCTTGATCCATCCGGCCCAAACCGAAATTGGCCACCCCCATCGCAGACAAATTTTCGCCGGTAAACCCATCACTGGCGGCTGCGCGGGTAAAGGCATCTAGCGCCAGTTCATATTCCCCCGCATCCATCAACCGTTCGCCCACAACCATGGCGTCAACCTGTTTGCCGCTTGGGTCAATATCAGGCGCAAATACGCCAGTGTCCGGCGGGGTTTGCGTGCAGGCCGTAACGACAATGAACACTGCAAATAATATCTGACGTAACATGTGCTAGAACACTCCGCCGATATTCATGCTGGTCAGCTGCACGATTGACGGTGCCAGTAGGATGATCATCAACGGTGGAACGCTGAGCATCATTGTGGTGATGGTCATCTTGGTAGGTAGTTTGTTTGCCTTTTCTTCGGCGCGCATAATGCGTTTGTCACGCATTTCGGCCGCATACACATTGATGGCATCAGAAATGGAGGTCCCAAATGTGGCCGCCTGAATCATTCCATTACATAACCATAGGAACTGTTAAAATCTTGTTGAGCAACTTCTCCGGCACCTTTGTTATTTGAAGGTGCCGTTGTTCTACCGAACAAAAACAGGTCCTTTTCACTTGGGGGACGAATTCGATCAGTGGGCAATTGAAATGCCTCGCCCTTGACCGGGGTGACCAAATGGGCGGTTACAATGATGACCAATTCAGATTGTTTGCGCGAATAATCGGCGCTGCGGAATAATGCGCCCAAAATTGGCACATCGCCAAGCCACGGCACTTGACCATTCAGATCTTGGAAATCGTCTTGCAACAGACCGGCAATCGCAAAACTTTCCCCGTCGCGCAATTCGACAGTCGTTGATGTTTTACGTGTTTTTGTGCCGCTTACGGTATACGATCCCGTGGAAACGGACGCGGAGCTGTCCAAAGATGACACTTCGGCAGAAAGCTCAAGGTTAATCGTATCGTTTTGCAGGACGGTCGGGGTAAATTCCATATTCACGCCGAATGGCTTGAATTCAATCGAAACTGCCCCGTCTTGTAAAACGGGAATTGGATATTCACCGCCCGCCAGAAATGATGCAGGTTTGCCCGACAGCGCGGTCAGGTTCGGTTCGGCCAATGTGCGCACAAAGCCCTTGGTTTCCAATGCCTCAAGCATCACCGCGACCTCTAATGCGCCTGCGTTGAAACCCAAAACGGCGGTTCCATTCGATGCGCCGGCTCCGTCCGAGTTTCCTGACAGCAGACCACCTTGGCCCGCTGTTGTCGAACCCGCACCGGTACCTGCGTTTAATCCTAATTCGTTGTTCAGCAAATTGCCTTGTAACGCGACCGAGGATGACAGTGATTTCGCAATGGTGCGCTGCATTTCCGCAAAACGGACACGCAGCATCACCTGCTGAACACCACCAACAGTCAAGAGATTCGAAACTTTCCCAGCTGAATAACGTTCAGCCAAGCTTAAAGCTTGGTCCAATGCGTTGGTGCTGGAAACTGTACCGGACAAAACGACACCGTCGTTTGCCGTGCGCACCTCAATTTTTTCGTTGGGCAGAATTTGACGCAGCCGCAACTTAAATTCGCTGATCTCGGGCGTGACGATTACATTTACATTCGAAATCAAACGACCCTGCGCATCCAATAATGTCAGTGTGGTTTGACCCGGCGTTTTGCCCAGAACATAAACGGTGCGATCAGACAGCGTTGAAAAATCAGCAATCGATGGGTTTGCAATGCTCAGTTCTGCAAATGGAATATCGCTTTCGACAACGATGGCACGATTCATTGGAACGTCTATACTGCTTTCGCCACCGTTGCGCACAATCTGCAATATTTCGGCCGAAACCGTTGTGGCGAACGTACCGATACAAAGAGATAGGCCAATCACGGTGGCCTGAAATAGTTTTTTCATAATCATGTGACCTGCCCTCTTTGATCACGCCTCAACAACGGGGTCTTTTGCCCCTTTGTCTAGACTGTGGCCTATTTTTTATATTTTTGCAAGCATCAATACAGACTTATGTCTGTATCCTTATGTCTGTATCGCGTTAATCCTTGATGTTTAGGACGCAACGTTGGGCCATAAGTCATTCAAAGGGCCCAACCGTAGCTTGGCCCTAGTTTTCTGGACAAGGGATATTTGTCACAACGACCTCCGCACCGCGGCGGCTCTTGACGCTGCAGGTGGCTGCTTTCGTTTTTTCTTGATCGCGGGACAGGCCCAGCAATGCGTGTTGGCTGACTTCGACCATTTCAGTGCGCTCATCGTCCAAGCCAATCAATGTGGTTGAAAGGCTGCCGCTGCTTTGTGCCAATGTCAATGTGGCCGCTTGGGTTGGTGTAACGGCGACAACGATTGTACTGGCCAATCGGGGTGCGCCGCCATTGTCATCGGCTACGTAATCTTGGTCGAATGCGTGAAAATCGATCCCTGAAACAAAAACTCGGCGCCAGGGGCGCCGAGCATCACATTTCTATACCGAAACGTGCCTTTGACTTATTAGTCGCAATCGCTAAACAGGCCACAGTTGAATTCTTCCATATCTGTAACGGTGTTGTTCGCCAAATCGCTCGTAATATCTTTCACGATGTTATAGGATGCGATACCCAAAACAACAACGCCTGCAGTCAGGATAACCCAGTCGATTGTTACCGCGCCTGATTCGTTCTTGGCAAAGTTTTTGATCATGTTCAGGATTTTATTCTCCAAAAAATTAGATCTTAGATGTTTTCCCAGCAACTCCCCCCCCCCACATGGACGGCCGCGCTGCTTGGTGTGGTATTGTTATCGCCCCAGATTAAGGCACAAATTTGGCGCAAAGGGGATGATCTATAGTCCAAAGGGTGGAAATATTGAAAAAAGTATTAAAAATATGACAAATATCTGATAATAAATGATAAAAAATCAAGAATTGTGTTAGTTATCGGGTAATTCATTGGGTTTTCGTCAAATGTCTGCCATTTTTCAGGGGGCGATAACACAAAAGTGGGGACGTGTTTTGGGAATGATCATTAGAATCGTGGTAATGATTGCCGGTGTTTTGCTGGGGGCAACATGGGTTGGCGCGCAGCAAAATGACATCAAGCCGAAATTCGGCAAACCCCCGCCCGCGAATGCGACCAAGCGAATTACGGTATTTATTGAACCAGTCGAACCGTCAGACGCACCCGATACCACGGAACCGACACCGGCCCCACAGCCAGACGGCGGCGAACATGCGGCATGGTTTTGGGGCGATATTCAGCCAAGTGGGCGCGAGGGTTTGGTGGCAAGCGATTTGGATGTGGCCCTACGCATTATTCAGGCCCGTGGGCCCCAGTCGATCACGCCAACGGCCCAAGACATGCAGAACATGGTACAGCGCTGGAACCCCCAAATATTAATGTCAGCGGGTATCAGCAATATGTCGCCTGCGCTGATTGCAGCGGTGATATGGGTTGAAAGCCGCGGGAAACCGGATGCCATCAGCCCCGCAGCGGCACAGGGATTGATGCAGTTAATCCCAGCGACGGCCGAACGGTTTGGCGTGGATGATCCATTTGACCCTGTGCAGAATGTGACGGCGGGCGCCAGATATCTGTCGTGGCTGTTGGATAAATTTCAGGGCGACCCGATTTTAATGTTGGCGGGCTATAACGCTGGTGAAAATGCGGTCATCCAATCGGGTGGTGTGCCTGACTATGCCGAAACCCGCAATTATGTCCCCAAGGTTTTGGCCGCCTATGCCATTGCGCGCATGCTATGTAAAACGCCGCCGATCTTGGTGACCGACGGCTGTGTGTTTCAATTGCCCAACGCGCAGTAGTTAGGCAACGATCGTTGCCTGTGTTGCATCGCGCAGATCCTGTTCGCTGACGCCATCAGCGCATTCAACGATTTTCAAGCCACCCTCGACCACATCCAAAACACCCAGATTGGTGATGATGCGGTTAACCACGCCTTTACCGGTCAGGGGCAGGGTGCATTCGCGCAGAACTTTGCTATCGCCATGTTTGTTGGTGTGATCCATCACCACGACAACGCGCCCGACGCCTGCCACCAAATCCATGGCGCCGCCCATGCCTTTGACCAGCTTGCCAGGGATCATCCAGTTTGCCAGATCGCCGGTTTCGGATACCTCCATCGCGCCCAGAATGGCCATGGCAATTTTACCACCACGGATCATGCCGAATGATGTAGCACTGTCGAAATATGCGGTTTGTGGCAATTCGGTGATGGTTTGTTTTCCTGCGTTGATCAGGTCTGGATCTTCGGTTCCTTCGACGGGGAAGGGGCCCATGCCCAGCATACCATTTTCGGATTGCAGCGTGACCTCAATACCCTGTGGTATGTAATTCGATACAAGTGTTGGGATACCGATCCCCAAGTTCACGTACCAACCATCCTCTAATTCCAAAGCCGCGCGAGCAGCCATTTGATTACGATCCCATGCCATTATCAAATCTCCTTATGTCGCGGGGCGCGTGGTGCGCTGTTCAATACGTTTTTCATGATCACCCTGTACAATCCGATGCACATATATACCGGGCAAGTGAATGTGATCGGGGTCTAATGACCCTGTGGGAACGATTTCTTCGACCTCTGCGACGCAAATTTTGCCACACATTGCCGCCGGTGGGTTAAAGTTGCGCGCAGTTTTGCGGAAAATCAGATTGCCTGTCTCATCGGCTTTCCATGCTTTGACGATCGAAAGATCAGCGAACAAACCGGTTTCAAGGATATAGGTCTCACCATTGAAATCTTTGTGCTCTTTACCCTCGGCGATTACGGTTCCAACGCCCGTTTTTGTATAGAAACCGGGAATGCCGGCACCGCCTGCGCGCATACGTTCAGCAAGCGTGCCTTGGGGATTGAATTCCAGTTCCAGTTCACCCGACAAATATTGGCGCATAAATTCGGCATTTTCGCCCACATAGGACGAAATCATTTTTTTCACTTGGCGGGTTTGCAATAGAATTCCGATCCCAAAATCGTCAACACCCGCGTTGTTTGAAGCAAAAGTTAAATCTTTGGTCCCAGCGTCTTTGATTGCTTGCAATAACAATTCTGGTATGCCGCACAATCCAAATCCGCCAGAGGCGATAAACATGCCGTCGAACATAATGCCATCCAAGGCTTCTGCCGCGGAGCCGTATACTTTTTTCATGCTGTCGGTATCCTATTTTTGAAACTTGCACAGTTTTGGCCTGATTACGGGCGACTGTCAATTCAGTGCACACGCAAATTCATACACAGGTTTAGGCCAGCCTCAATAAGGCGACGCCGCATAATGTCACGCCAACCGCGAAAATTTTGGTACGTGTAAAACGTTCGCCGAAAAATATGACGCCAATGATCACCGCTACAATCATACTGGTTTCGCGCAATGCTGTAACCAGCGCAATAGGCGCCTGTGTAAAGGCCCATACGACAATCACATAGGCCGTAAAGGATGCGGCCCCCCCGATCGCGAATGATTTGAATGTTGGCCCTGCAAGATCCGTAATGTTGCGTCTGCGCCAGATCAGGGAACGCAGGAAAAATATCGAAGCAGACACCAAGCAGGATGCGGAAAAAAATCCAAGGGGATTTTGCGAAATACGCGCCCCCATCCCGTCAATAATTGAATACCCTGCGATAAAGCAGCCCGTCAGAACGGCCCAAAATGTCGCTTGGTCGCTGCTTGGCCCCAATTTGCGATGTGCCAAACCCATGCTTAGGATGCCACCAATCATCAAAAGGACGGCCAAGAATTCCCATCCATTAAAGACTGCGCCCAAGGCGAAAACACTGACCGCTGTGACGATTAATGGCGCAGTGCCGCGGGCAATGGGATAAACTTGGCCCAGATCACCCGTTTGATATCCCTTTTGCAGTGCCATTGGATAGGCAATGTGAAAACCGGCACTTAGGACAATAAGGTGCCAAACATCAGCTGATGGAAACGGCACGAATGCAAAACACAATAGTGCCGGTGGGACGTGGCCGAACATCACCGCGACAACAGATGATTGCTTGTCTGCGCCAGATTTAACCAGCGCATTCCATGATGCGTGCAAAACCGCCGCCAATAAAACGGCTACGAATATATATGTGTCCACATGTCACCTGCTTAGGCTGTCGTGGATAAGCTTAGGCGCATGAGGTGTCTTTTGAACAGCTCTATTTTGACTTTGTCGTTTTTTTCGCCGCGCGCTTTTTCGGGGCTTTGGCGGATTTCTCGGCAATAAGCGCTACGGCCATATCCATTGTGACATCGCCTGGTTCGACATCTTTGGGTAGGGTGGCGTTGATTTTGCCAAACTTGATATAGGGGCCATAACGCCCATCCATGACATTTACGGGGCCGCCCTCTGTTGGGTGTTCGCCCAATTCTTTCAGCGGTGTCGCGGCGGCACGCGTGCGTCCGCCACCGCGGGCTGCTTTCTTGGCCAATTCCTCCATCGCGCGGTTCATGCCGATTGTGAAAACTTCGTTCACATCCTTGATGTTGGCATAGGTTGATCCGTGTTTGATAAAGGGACCATAGCGGCCTAGGCCAGCTTCGATCATAACGCCGTCTTCGGGGTGTGGCCCGATTTCGCGCGGCAAGTTCAGCAGTTGCAACGCCTTATCTAAATCCATATCCCCTTTGGTCCAACCTTTGGGCAAACTTGCACGTGGGGGCTTGGGCGCCTCTTTGGTGGCTTCGCCACGTTGAACATAGGGGCCAAAACGTCCCGTTTTAACGCTAATCACATCGCCATTATCTTCGCCTAGTACCATGTCGCCATTGTCATCGGCATCACCAGATAGTGGACGGGTAAAGGTACATTCAGGATAATTCCCACAACCGACAAATCCGCCAGTGCGGGATGATTTTAGGTGTAGCTGCCCATTCCCACATTGCGGGCATACGCGTGGATCGCTGCCATCTTCGCGTGGGGGATACAGTTGCGGTGCCAAAGCATCGTCCAAAACGTCCAAAACTTCGGTTATGCGCAGCTCTGATGTCTCGGCAATGGCTGCAGAAAAATCACGCCAAAATTTTTGCAGAACCTCTTTGTAATCTTGTTCGCCCGCACTGACGTTGTCCAACTGATTTTCCAGCGCCGCAGTGAAATCATATTCAACATATTTCTTAAAGAAATTTAGCAAGAAAATGGTGACGATCCGACCTTTATCCTCAGGAAAGAGGCGGTTTTGCTCTTTGCGTACATATTCACGCTCTTGGATCGTGGATACGATGGATGCATAGGTCGAGGGGCGTCCAATGCCCAGCTCTTCCATGCGTTTGACCAAGGTGGCCTCGGTATAGCGTGGTGGTGCCTGAGTAAAGTGTTGTTCCGGCGTGACCGAATTTTTGCCCACGGTTTCGCCCTGCGCCAGTTGGGGCAACCGTTTATCATCGTCATCTAGAATTGAATCGTCGCGGCCTTCTTCGTAGACGCGCAAAAATCCGTCGAATAACACAACCTGCCCCGTAGCACGCAGACCGACTTGGCCATCGGCTGATCCAATTTCTGCGGTGGTGCGCTCAAGGCGTGCAGCCTCCATCTGGCAGGCAATGGTGCGTTTCCAGATTAGGTCGTACAACCGTCGCTGATCCGCGTCGGTGATTTTCAGCGCGGCAGTATCTTTGGTCATATCTGTCGGGCGAATACATTCGTGCGCCTCTTGGGCGTTCTTCGCTTTGTTTTTGTACATACGTGGCGATTTCGGCACATAATCTTCGCCATAGCGGTTTTTGATCGCATCGCGTGTGGCCATGACCGCCTCGGGTGCCATATCAATGCCGTCAGTACGCATATAGGTGATATGCCCTGCCTCGTATAAACGCTGGGCTGCCGACATCGTTTGGCGTGCGCCAAAGCCGAATTTGCGGCTTGCCTCTTGTTGTAGCGTTGAGGTCATAAACGGCGCAGATGGGTTGCGCGCGGCTGGCTTTGCCTCGACTGAATGAATGGTTAGGTCACGGCTGCGAATTGCTTGAACGGCTAAATCTGCCTGTGTTTCATTTGTCAGATCATGTTTATCCAGCTTTTTGCCTGCTAAACTGACTAAACGGGCTTCGAACTCTTGTCCGCGTACTGATTTCAATGCAGCCTTGACGGACCAGTATTCTTGGGCACGAAACGCTTCGATTTCCATTTCGCGTTCAACGATCAGGCGCAAGCAAACGGATTGCACACGACCGGCAGAGCGCGCACCGGGCAATTTACGCCACAAGACGGGGGATAGGTTAAATCCAACCAAATAATCCAGCGCACGGCGCGCCAGATAGGCATGTACCAATGGCGCATCCACATCGCGTGGATTTTCCATTGCTTCGGTCACGGCGGATTTGGTGATTGCGTTAAACACCACGCGGCTGACGGCGGTGTCCTTTTTAATTGCGCGCCGCTTGCGCAGCGTTTCCTCTAGGTGCCAACTGATTGCTTCGCCTTCGCGGTCGGGGTCAGTTGCTAGGATTAAAACATTGTCATCTTTCAATGCATCTGCGATGGCTTTGACGTGTTTTTTGCTGTCGTTTCCGACTTCCCATAACATTTCAAATTCGTTGTCAGTGTCGACCGAGCCATTCTTGGCGGGCAAATCGCGGACGTGTCCGTAGGATGCAAGAACTGTGTAGTCAGACCCCAAATATTTGTTGATTGTCTTAGCTTTGGCAGGGGATTCTACAACGACTACAGGCATTACAATTCCTTTCGACTCGGACCGAGCTCTATGGCGGCGGAACATGCCGATTAAGCGGGTGGTTTGTCAATGCCCGTTTTATCAAATCGAAAAATCTATCATTTTGGACAGATCAATGTTTTGCGTTTAATGCGATCAGTCCGCCAGGCATGCGTTGGATATGCCCTTCGATTTCCATGTCGACAAACAGGCTGCCTGCCTGGGCGGCACTGATCCCCAGATCGCGGATGACTTGGTCTTCGCTGACGGGGGTGGGGGACAGCTGGTTAAGCAGGGTTGCGTGCAGTTTGGCTGTGTCACGCAGGCTGCGTTTGGGTTCGGGTTGGGCTGGTTCGGGCTTGGGCGGGGTATCAGACAGGGGTGCCAGTGAGTCGATCACATCGGCGGCATTGCGGATCAAAGTGGCGCCGTCGCGGATCATCATATTACAGCCCGAGGCGCGTGCATCAAATGGATGGCCTGGTACGGCGAACACGTCACGCCCCTGATCCAAGGCATTGCGCGCAGTGATCAGTGATCCCGATTTTGCAGCAGCCTCAATCACAATAATCGCACGGCTTAGACCGGAAATAATTCGGTTTCGAATGGGGAAATGGCGTGCCTTGGGTTGGGTTCCAAAGGGTTGTTCGGAAATTAAAACGCCCTGTTCCCAAATGGATCGCATCAATTGCGTGTTTTCGGTGGTATAGGGCACATCTAGCCCGCCACCCAACACGGCAATGGTTCCTGTGCCCAAACTGGCCCCATGGGCTGCTGTATCGATCCCGCGTGCCAAACCAGACGTTATCACATATCCCTGTTCGCCCAATTCGGTCGCCAAAAAACGTGCCGTTCGCATACCCAGCGATGACGCATTGCGCGCGCCCACGATGGATAGGCTGGGCCGATTGAACAATGCCAGATCCCCGCGCGCCCAAAACAACGGTGGCGCGTCGGACAAATCATTTAGTAATGTGGGATAATTGGGCGCACCACGACATATTAATTTCGCGTTATATTTTTGTGCCAACTGTAATTCAGCTTCGGCCACGTTATGCGGGCAGACAGTATAATCATCGATGCCCGCGGCACGGGCAATTTCGGGCAAATGGTGCAGGCATTCCTGTGCGGATCCATGTTCCGACATCAGTTTATAGAATGTTGAAATGCCAACCCGTCTGGATCGTAAGAGACGAAGCCATGCCAACCGATCCGCTTCCTGGGTGGGTGAGATTAGGGGGTGAGCGGAAGAACTAAATAAATCGGTCATCACAACTCCGTCTGCTTACAAGAATCACAATAACCGATTATTGGTTAATTATAGATTAAGCCGATCCACCAACTGTCAGGCCGCCAATCAACACGCTGGGTTGTCCCACACCAACGGGGACCCATTGACCTGCTTTACCGCAGGTGCCCATGCCGGGATCAAGCGCCATATCATTGCCCAATCCGCGAATATGTTTTAACGCGGTGGCCCCATCACCAATTAATGTAGCCCCCTTAAGTGGCGCACCGACGGTGCCATTTTTGACCTCATAGGCTTCGGTACAGGAAAACACGAATTTACCATTCGTAATGTCCACCTGACCGCCGCCAAATCCAACGGCATAAATCCCATCGGTCAGATCCCCCAACAGATCCTGAACCGTAGAATCCCCCGACAGCATCATGGTGTTTGTCATGCGGGGCATGGGCGCGTGTGCATAACTTTCGCGGCGACCATTGCCGGTGGGGGCGACACCCATCAATCGGGCGTTTTGACGGTCTTGCATGTATCCAACCAACACACCATCTTCGATCAGTACATTGCGGGCCGATGGGGTGCCTTCGTCATCGACGGAAATGGATCCACGACGATTCGGCAATGTGCCATCGTCGACAACGGTTACGCCTTTGGCGGCCACCTGTTGGCCCATCAAACCGGCAAAGGCGCTGGATCCTTTGCGATTAAAATCACCCTCTAGTCCGTGGCCCACTGCCTCGTGCAGCAAAATGCCGGGCCAGCCTGGGCCCAGAACGATATCCTTGACGCCAGCGGGGGCAGGTTTGGCATTTAGGTTAACCAAAGCAATCCGCAGCGCTTCAAGCGCTTGGGGTTTCCATGCCTCGGGCGAAATTTGTCCTGACAGTTCATAGCGGCCGCCGCCACCGCATGATCCGCTTTCGCGTTTGCCATTTTCTTGGACAATGACCCCAACGGTCACGCGGGCCATTGGGCGCATATCGGTCCAGATGCCACCTTCGGGACGTAGAATCGTGACCTCTTGGCAGCTGGTGCCAATGGATGCGGTGACTTGGACTACGCGTTTGTCATGGCTACGCAGAAAATCGTCGATTTCCTTTAGAACATCGACCTTGGTTGCGAAATCAACCTCGGATGTTGGGTCAAAGGCTTCGTATAATTTGGTGTTGGTACGGGCTGGGGCGACCGCCAATTCAGACGCCGATCCGCGTGCGGCAAGACGGACGGTGTCTTGGGCGCGCTGCAATGCGGATATGCTGATTTCCGTTGAATGGGCATATCCCGTGATTTCACCACACACGGCACGCAGGCCGAATCCTTCGCTGGCGTCATAGTTTGCCGACTTAAGCCGCTGATCGTCCAGCATCAGCGTTTCGCTGGACCGGCGTTCGAAAAACAGCTCGCCGTCATCGGCGCCATGGGTCGCTTGGCGCAGGATATCCAGCGCAACCTTTTGTTCTAAATGCGTTTCAAAGGGTCTGAATTCTGAATGTGACATTGTTCTGCGGCCTTTGTTGTGGTGTCAGCGCGACATAATGCCCTTGGGTTTGATGGGTCATCGCGGACATTTATTTCTTTATCTCTGGTCATAAATATGTTTTTAAGGCGCCAGAATACAATGGGATTCCGTCCTTTGGGTGGATTTTCGTTTAGGGAAACAACCGATCAGGGTATAAAATGCGACTGAAGATGCTATCAGGCCTTGCGGCCGCCGGTCTAGCTGTACCTGCCTTTGCGCAAGACAGCAGTGAAATTATTGGTACACCAACCGACAAAGCTATGGGGTTTCAGCCAGCCGCCACAGAATTGGCGCGTGACCTGCAGTGGTTGGACGGAATGATCAATGTGATCATTATCGCAATTGTGTTGTTCGTGACAGCACTGTTGATTGCGGTGATGATACGTTACAACCGCCGTGCCAATCCGACGCCAGCCTCGTTCACACACAACACACCAATTGAAATCCTTTGGACGGTTGTCCCGATTTTGACACTGTTGTTTATCGGTGCGTATTCGCTGCCTATTTTGTTCAAGCAGCAAGAGATTCCAGAAGGCGAAATCAATATCAAAGTGACAGGCTACCAGTGGTACTGGGGCTATGAATACACTGACGAAGGTTTCGGTTTCGACAGCTTTATGATCGGCGCATTCGAAGACAAACGCATGAGCCCAGACGTAGAAGCACAGTTGATTGACGCTGGTTACACTCGTGACGAATTCCTGTTGGCGACAGATACGCAAGTTGTTGTTCCTGTGAACAAAGTTGTTGTGATGCAGGTCACTGGCGCGGACGTGATCCACAGCTGGACCATTCCTGCCTTTGGCGTCAAGCAAGACGCAGTACCTGGCCGTATCGGGCAGTTGTGGTTCAAAGCGGAAAAAGAAGGCATTTACTTTGGTCAGTGTTCGGAATTGTGCGGTAAAGACCACGCTTATATGCCGATCACAGTCAAGGTCGTAAGCCAAGAAGAATACGAGCAGTGGCTGCAAGAAGCAAAAGAAGAGTACGCCGCGGCACCTGCTTTGGATGCTGAATACCAAATCGCATCCGCTAATTAAACGATAGCTGCGTCCCCGACGTAAATGTTGGGGACGGTAACTTAAATCGGGTACAAACGCATGAGCGACACGAGCTATCAGACTATCCAGACTGCGCATGACGCTGAGTTTGGCGACTATTTCGCGTTGCTAAAGCCACGCGTTATGACACTGGTTGTATTCACGGCTTGGGTCGGTTTGCTGGCTGCACCCGTTTCGGTTCATCCGTTCGTTGGTTTTGTGTCCATTTTGTTTATCGCCCTAGGTGGTGGTGCATCGGGTGCATTAAACATGTGGTATGATGCTGACATTGACCGCGTTATGCGCCGCACACAAAAACGACCAATCCCATCAGGTAAAGTGACCGAAGACGAAGCCAAGGCGCTGGGCTTTGCGCTGTCTGGCATTTCCGTTGTGATGCTAGGACTGGCGTCAAATTGGTTTGCAGCTGCGTTTCTGGCCTTTACCATTTTCTTTTACGTTGTGATCTATACAATGTGGTTGAAACGCTGGACGCCGCAGAACATCGTGATTGGTGGGGCTGCAGGCGCATTTCCACCCATGATCGGTTGGGCCGTTGCCACAGGTGGCGTGTCGGTCGAAAGCGTTTTGATGTTTGCCCTGATCTTCATGTGGACACCCCCACATTTTTGGGCCTTGGCGCTGTTCATGCGCAATGACTATGACAATGCCAAAGTCCCAATGTTGACTGTAACCCATGGTCGGCGCGTGACGCGCCACCATATCTTGGGCTACACTATTGTCCTGGCTGTATTGGCGATCGCCGCTGGCTTTACGTCGATTGGTGGATACGTTTATCTAACTGTTGCAGTCGTTTTGAATGCAATGTTCGTGTGGGGTGCAATACAAATTTGGCGTCGTGACGAAGATATGTGTGAGCTTGATAATTTCTTGACTGAGCGCAAATTCTTTAAACTGTCTTTGGCCTATCTTTTCTTGCATTTTGGCGCAATCTTGGCAGAAGCCTTTATTGATCGCTACATTTGGGTGATCGCATGAGTATTCAAAAACAACACGAACTGCACAATCGGCGCTCAGGTCGCAACATCGGACTTGGTCTGGTTTTGGCAGCATTTGTGGCAATCGTATTTGGTTTGACGGTCGTGAAAGTCACTGATGGCAATGTGAGCGCGGCCATTTCTGGGACTGAGGTGCAATAGATGACTAACAAGCGGAAAACAGTTGTACAAACGGTTAGCCTGGTTGTTTTCATGGGCGCGCTGGCCTGGGCGTCTGTGCCCCTCTATGATTGGTTTTGTCGTGTCACAGGGTTTGGTGGCGTTCCCAACACAGCGCAAACTGGGTCTGACGTGATCTTGGATAAAACGATCAAAGTTCGTTTTGATGCATCGCTTGACCGTGATATGCCATGGGAATTCAAGCCTGTCGAACGTCAGGTGGAAATGCGTATCGGCGAAACTGGTCTGGTATTTTACGAGGCCTATAACCCGACAGATCGCCCCGTTGCTGGCACCGCATCATACAACGTCACGCCCTATGAGGCAGGCAATTTTTTCACGAAAATTGATTGTTTCTGTTTTGAACAGCAAGTATTGCAACCAGGTGAACGGGTAGAAATGCCTGTGACGTTCTTTGTTGATCCCGAAATTGTGGATGACCGCGATGCCAAATACACCAAGGTCATTACACTGTCTTACACATTCTATGAAACCGACCTGCCGCAGGAAACCGCACAAGCGGATATTGCACAGGACGAAAATATAACCTTAAACTAAGCCTCCAATGAGGGAAAAATATGGCACACGTTAAAAATCACGACTATCACATTCTGGCCCCATCTTTGTGGCCGTTCTTGGGGGCTGTTGCAGCATTTGTTATGCTGTTTGGCGCGGTATTGTTTTTCCACGATGGTGGACCATGGTTGGGTCTGATCGGTTTTGTTGGGGTTTTGTACGTCATGTTTGGCTGGTGGGCTGATACAGTCAAAGAAAACCAAGCGGGCGATCACACACCTGTGGTTCTGATTGGTCTGCGCTATGGCTTTATCCTGTTTATTATGTCCGAAGTCATGTTCTTCTCTGCATGGTTCTGGAGTTTTTTCAAGCACGCGATGTACCCAATGGGCGAAATGAGCCCACTCGTTGACGGGGTTTTCCCACCAGCGGGTATTGAAACATTCGATCCTTGGCACCTGCCATTGATCAACACGCTGATCCTGCTGTGTTCAGGCGCGGCAGCGACATGGGCACACCACGCAATCGCGCATGAAAACAACCGCAAAGACATGATCAACGGTCTGGCAATTGCAGTGATCTTGGGTCTGATCTTTACTGGGTTCCAAGCCTATGAATACAGCCACGCAGCCTTTGGATTTGCGGGCAACATCTATGGCGCAAACTTCTTTATGGCGACTGGATTCCACGGGTTCCACGTGGTCGTGGGTACCATTTTCTTGTTCATCTGTATGTTACGCGCGATGCGCGGTCACTTTACACCTGACAGCCACCTAGGCTTCGAAGCGGCAGCATGGTACTGGCACTTTGTTGATGTCGTCTGGTTGTTCCTGTTCGCAGCGGTCTATGTTTGGGGCCAATAACACTGTTTACGACTTGATGCTGACGGCATCCTGTCGCATAAACACAGCGCGCGGGGTATCCCGCGCGCTTTTGCATTGAGGCCCCTTGTGAAACGACTTTTATTTTTGGTCATCGTTGCGGTTGTTGGAACCGGTGTGCTGTTGTCATTGGGCAAATGGCAATTGGATCGTTTGGCATGGAAACGCGCCATTTTGAACGAAATCGAAACGCGGATTCAGGATGCGCCCATTCCGTTGGCAGCAACCCTAGATCCGGTGGCTGATGAATATCAGGCGATCAATATTTCTGGTGACTTAACCCCAGACTATGTGCGCGTGTTAGGCGGGTTGAAAAATATCGGCGCCGTTCACAAAATCATCACCGTCCTTGATGCAGGCGGCCGCCGCATTCTGGTTGACTTGGGCTATGTCAAAATTGACGATGCAGTGCAGCTGAACTTGTCCGGCCCTGTGCAAATCCTTGGCAACCTGCATTGGCCCGAGGAAACGGACAGCTATACCCCAGCGCCAGATCTGGCCGCCAATTTGTGGTTCGCACGCGATGTTGATAAATTGGCAGCGCATCTAAATGCCGAACCTATTTTGATTGTGGCCAAGGAACTGATGCCGCAAATTGATGGGCTGACACCCCTGCCTGTGGATACGGCTGGTATTCCAAATGACCACCTAAATTACGCCATTACATGGTTTTCACTCGCCGCGGTTTGGGCCGCGATGAGCGCCCTGTTTTTCTGGCGCACCCGACAAAAGGTATCTGAGAAATGATGTATGTTTCGACCCGTGGCACTGCGCCAATCTTACCATTCCAAGACGCGATGCGCACCGGGCTGGCGCGCGATGGGGGGCTATATGTGCCCCAATCCATCCCGCAAATGTCGCAGGCCGATATCGCGGCACTGGCGGGCCTAAGCTATGAAGAGATTGCATTTCGTGTCATGCGCCCCTTTGTCGGTGATACATTCACAGATGAGGAATTCGGGGATATAATTGCCAAGGCTTATGCCAACTTTGGCCATTCCGCGCGCGCGCCTTTGGTTCAGTTGGATAACAACCATTTTTTGCTTGAATTGTTCCATGGTCCAACCTTGGCGTTCAAAGATTTTGCAATGCAGTTGATTGGCCAGCTGTTTCAGGTGGTCCTGACGCGTTTGGGCGAACGCATTACGATTGTAACCGCAACCAGTGGCGACACAGGATCCGCCGCGATGGAGGCCTTTCGCGGCTTAGATGCGGTTGATCTGTTTGTGATGTTCCCACACGGGCGCGTGTCCGAAGTGCAGCGTCGTCAAATGACCACGCCATCTGAAAGCAATGTCCATGCCTTGGCGGTTGATGGACATTTCGATGATTGTCAGGCCCGATTGAAAGATATGTTCAACGATTTTGAATTCCGCGATGGTGTCAAATTGGCGGGCGTTAATTCGATCAACTGGGCGCGCGTTCTGGCGCAGGTGGTGTATTATTTCTCATCCGCTGTTCAGCTGGGTGCGCCGCAGCGTAAGGTCAGCTTTACCGTGCCGACCGGGAACTTTGGTGATATTTTTGCAGGCTATATTGCCAAACAAATGGGGTTGCCCATTGATCGTCTGGTCGTGGCAACAAACCAAAACGACATTTTGCACCGTTGTTTGACGACGGGTGCGTATCATACGGGCGATGTATCACCGTCCATCAGCCCATCGATGGATATTCAGGTCAGTTCAAATTTTGAACGTGCGTTGTTTGACGCCTATGATCGTGATGGTGCGTCTGTCGTACAGTTGATGAATGATTTGAAAACCAAAGGTGGATTTGATCTGTCCCAAGGTATACTTGATCGCTTGCGTGATCAGTTTGACAGTGGCCGCGTGTCCGAGGATGAAACAATGGCCGAAATTTCGGCATCATTCACGGGACGTGCAGAATTGTTGTGTCCCCATTCCGCCATCGGGGTGCGTGTCGCAGACCAGTTGCGCGATACGGCGACACCTATGATAACACTTGCAACAGCACATCCAGCCAAGTTCCCTGATGCTGTGGAACGTGCCACGGGTCTGCGTCCACCTTTGCCAACCAGAATGGCGGATTTGTATGACCGAGAAGAGCGTGTGACCCGTGTCGCAAACGATCTGGATGCGTTAAAGACCGTTGTTTTGGATCGGATATAAAGCGTGAGCATAGAACATCATACATTGCCCAACGGCTTAAACATCGTCACCGAGCATATGCCAGGTTTGCAATCTGCATCCATTGGTGTTTGGGTCGCCGCTGGTGGCCGTGATGAAACAGCCGAACAAAACGGTATCGCGCATTTTTTGGAACACATGGCGTTCAAAGGGACAACAACACGCTCAGCCCTGCAAATCGCCGAACAGATCGAGGATGTGGGTGGATACATCAATGCCTATACATCGCGTGAAACCACTGCATATTATGTGCGCGTGTTGAACGATGATGTCCCTTTGGCGCTGGATATCCTCTCAGATATTTTACGCAACTCGGTTTTTGATCCACGCGAAATTGAAGTCGAGCGTGGCGTGATTTTACAAGAAATTGGCCAAACCCTAGATACACCAGACGATATCATTTTTGATTGGCTGCAAGAAACGGCCTATCCGGATCAATCTATCGGTCGGTCAATCTTGGGGCCTGATACAAATGTAAAACGGTTTTCCCGCGATGATTTGCAAAACTTTGTGGCGCAACATTATGGTGCGGGACGTATTGTTCTGGCCGCGGCCGGTGGCATCGACCATGATCAATTGCGCAATCTGGCAACCCAAGCTTTCGGTGATCTGCCGGCTGTTTCTGCCGCTGCGGCGCCATCTTTGGCACAGTTTAAGGCAGGTGAATTTCGCAAAGAACGGACATTAGAACAGGCGCATTTCACCTTGGGCTTTGAAGGGCCCAGTTATCGCGATGATGCGATATATACCGCGCAAATTTATGCAATCGCATTGGGCGGCGGAATGTCATCACGTTTGTTCCAAGAAATCCGTGAAAAACGTGGGTTGTGTTATACAATTTTTGCGCAGGCTGGCGCCTATGTTGATACTGGAATGACCACGATTTATGCGGGAACATCGGGTGAGCAGTTGGGTGATCTAAGTCTGCTGACCATCGACGAAATTAAGCGTGCGGCAGATGATTTGTCACAGGCTGAATTGGATCGGGCACGTGCGCAGATGAAGGCGGGCCTGCTCATGGGATTGGAAAGCGCATCAAACCGTGCAGAACGATTGGCCCGTATGATGCAAATTTGGGGTAAAATTCCCGATCTGTCCGAAACGGTCGAACGCATTGACGCGGTCGATCTGGACAAATTGCGGTCCTACGCACAGCACGTCGCCACCCAAGCCAAGGTGACCACCGCGCTTTATGGTCCAATCGGATCGGCGCCCGGTCTTGAGGAATTGGAATCCAGACGGGTGGCCTGAATGTTTCTGTTCAAAAAAAAGGTTCAGATTGATACAGAACGCCTGATCCTAAGGTTGCCCCAGCATGCTGATTTCCGCGCCTGGTCAACCTTGCGATATGAGAGTCAGGATTTTCTGTCACCGTGGGAACCCACATGGGCGCCCGATCATTTGTCGCGAAAATCCTTTGCCAATCGTGTGTATTGGTCGCAACGTTCGGTCAACGAAGGCACGGCCTTGCCCCTGTTTTTGGTGCGTCGCAGTGATCACCAGCTGATGGGCGCCATCACCTTGGATCCCATCCGCCGTGGGCCTGCGCAAACGGCCACAATGGGGTATTGGATCGGCCAGCAATTCGCCCGCGAAGGCTATATGAGCGAGGCCATTTTAGCATTGGTTCACTATGCCTTTGTCAAATTAGACCTAAGCCGCATTGAATCCGCCTGCCTGCCTGATAATGTGCCATCCCGTGGTGCGCTGGAAAAATGCGGATTCAAATACGAAGGCGTGGCCCAAGCCTATCTGCAAATCAATGGTCGTTGGCGCACACATGTGCTATATTCGTGTCTACGCGCAGATCGGCGCGGTAAAACGAATGTTGGCTTGGCCTAGGGGGTGATATGCTAAACACCGCAGATGCAATTGTTATTGCGGATTTGGCCGACCAGCTGCCCGATGGCATCCTATCCCCCGCAACCCCAAATTACCTTGAGGAACCGCGTGGCAAATGGCAGGGGCAGGCCGCAACCGTTGCCCGTCCGAAATCCGTGGAACAGTTGTCGCAAATTTTGGCATTTTGTAACGCGCGGCGCATTGGTGTTGTGCCCTATGGCGGGGGTACGGGTTTGGTTGGCGGGCAAATTATGCAAACGGGACCATTGCCCGTATTGGTGTCGCTGGAACGTATGAACCAAATCACCCAAGTGTTTCCATCTGAAAATGTTATGGTGGTGCAGGCCGGTGCAATTTTGGAAAATATCCAAGCCGCAGCAGCAGAGCATAGTCGAATATTTCCGCTGTCATTGGCATCCCAAGGGTCCGCGCAAATCGGGGGCAATCTGGCGACCAATGCAGGCGGGGTCAATGTGCTGCGCTATGGCAATGCACGCGATCTGTGTTTGGGCGTGCAAGCTGTGCTGGCTGATGGATCCGTCTACGACGGCCTGACCCGCCTGCGCAAGGATAACACAGGCTATGATCTGCGCAATCTGCTGATCGGGTCCGAGGGCACGCTAGGCATCATCACCGCCGCAGCCCTGAAATTATTCCCACAACCCGCCAGCATCGGAACCGCATTATTGGCCGTCACCAATCCGCAAGCCGCAGTCGATTTGTTGGCACTGGCACGCGATATCGCAGGCGAGGGTGTCAGCGCCTTTGAACTGATGTCGCGCATGGGGGTTACATTTTTGAACGAAACCCTGCCAGATTTTCCAATTCCTATGGATCCCTGTCCACAGTGGATGGTTTTGGTTGAATTCGGACTGGGGGCAGATGCCGATGCCGCGCTGACGCAGTTGTTTGAACAGGCCTATGATCAGGGTTTGGTCCAAGACGGGATCATCGCCAGTTCGCAATCACAGCGCACCAGCCTTTGGAATTTGCGCGAAACGATCCCAACCGCCAACCGCCTGATCGGATCCATCAGCAGTCACGATATTTCCCTGCCCATTTCGGCGGTGCCTGAATTCATCGAAACAGCGCCCGACCATATCGCGAAATTGGGTCAGTTCAGGATCAATTGCTTTGGCCATTTGGGGGATGGCAATTTGCACTACAACGTCTTTCCGCCGCAGGGCCGCGACAAAGCTGACTTTGCCAACATCGCGACCGAAGTTCAGAGCGTTGTTCATGATCTGGTGATGCAATACGATGGATCGTTCAGCGCCGAACATGGTGTGGGCCGACTGAAAACTGCCGATCTGGAACGCTATGCGAACCCGACCAAATTAACCATGATGCGTGCGATCAAAGTGGCGTTGGATCCAAATGGCATCCTGAATCCGGGTGTAATATTTTCGGGCGATTAACCCGCGGCCTGTGCCAATCGGCGCAGATGCATACGGTACAGGATCGGGGCCAAGACCCGATCATAAATCGCCCGTGACATTTGCAAAATAAGTGGCAATGACACGATCCAAGCCAGCGGCCGATAGCGCGGCATCATCCGCCAAATCACGACAAAGGCATCAACGCCCGAAACCACTTGGCCGTCATGTAACACATGCAACCGCCGCGCTGCTTGATCCGCTGTCACACCATAGGCGGCGGGATCAACGGTGTTCAGATCGTCAAACCCAAAGGGAATACCCCGCGCAATGGCATAGCGCTGGTAATGACAGATTTCAGCATTACAGATCGGACATTCCGCGTTGTAGAGGATGCGTGTGGTCATGTTGGTGAGATATTGCGTCACGGGCGAACTTCAAGATCGAGCTTGATATAAACGCGTGAGATGTAACTAGATAATTAGCACACGGCATAAGTTGTGCATAAGTTCCATAATTGATATAATCTCAGGTCATTGTTTAGTTTTATTTTCTAGTGAGGAAAGAAATGGCAAGAAAGTCTTTGAGTGGCGGATTAACTGTCTTTGAGAAATCTATATCCAAGAAATTGCTCGAAATTGGTTGGAGAAATCAGGATATCATACATCTCTTAAATATTGGGCGGGCGAGCACAATAAATCAGGGAAGGGTACAAAGGGTTTGCTTAACGACAAAACCATTTCATCCGCCACTGAAGAAGAATTGGAGCGTTTCCTAAAACGACAAGAAAGTTGGGATTTAAATACTGGCCTCAATCCATTTGTGCCCGAACATCTCAGGCTTTGGCGCGCGCGGGAAGCGATGCTGTCAGCGATAGCAATTTTCAATAATCCGCAGCAGTTTTTCAAGGCTGAAAGTTTTTGCGTGAACGCATGTATTGCTTGGACCTATTTGTTACATCATGCTTACACGCTGGCAAAAGGTAGCGAGCCAATCAATTCGAACGGTAAATATCTTTCATTAAGCGATATGATCACAAAACCTTATGCCGGCCTACACTATGAACAACAAGCGAACTTAAAGAGTGTGATCGAAATTAGGGATGACGCCGTTCATAGATATCTTGACCCCAATGACGAGCGGATTTTTGACGCGTTGTTTTTATCATGTGCAATAAATTTTGATTTCGCGCTTCGTACAATTGGAGGGGAAAAGAAAACTATTGCTGATAAATTGACGTTTGCGTTACATTTGTCTGCGCCAAAACTAAACAATACTAACATTTCCCTTTCAGCAAACCTTCCAAACCATGTTTCGCAAAAAATTGACTCGATTGTTAATCCAACTGATCCAAAGTTGCAGAGTAGTGATTATCAATCTGTGATACGTGCGCAGTTGGTGAAGGGAAATGCGCAAGATTCAAGTACGAGAATAATCAACACGGGACAGGCAAATGGTGTTGCAGTGTTGCATCCAACACCGATGAATAAACCCCGACTGATCGCAACGGAAGTAGTGCAAAAGGTTGCCAAAAGACACCCTGGTTTCAAGATGACTTCCCATACAATCGCGTGGAAGTACTTCAAAGTAAGGGAGGCAAACCCATCATTATCAACCGATGAAAAGTACTGTTGGGCGGAGGTTCGTGGAAAGTCGGTTAATTACAGTTACTCAGATGCTTGGGTTGAAAAGCTAATCGACGAATTAAATAAATACCCCAATGCAATAAATGACTGGAAGGCAAAAATGACTAGTTAGATCGGTCTCAAAGTCGTATTTATTTGAGTACCCCCCACAAATCATATTCCCCTGCTTCGTCCACCTCGACCGTAACGATATCGCCGACGGACAGGTTTTCGAACCCTTCGTCGATAAACAGGTTGCCGTCGATTTCGGGGGCATCGGATTTGGTGCGGCAGGTGGCGCCGTCGTCGTCGATCTCATCCACGATCACATCCATGACGCGGCCGACTTTGGCGGCCAGTTTCGCCTCGGATATCGCTTGGGCTTTGGCCATGAACCGGTCCCAACGGTCCTGTTTCATTTCATTGGGTACATGATCGGGCAGATCGTTGGATCGTGCCCCATCGACGTTTTCATATTGAAAACATCCCACGCGGTCCAGTTGTGCCTCATCCATCCAATCCAGAAGGGTTTGGAATTCCTCCTCGGTCTCGCCCGGATAGCCGACAATAAACGTGGATCGCAGGGTGATATCGGGGCAGGCATCGCGCCATGCGGCGATTTCATCCAGTGTTTTCGCCGCCGCCGCAGGGCGGGCCATGCGTTTCAACGTATCAGGATGGGCATGTTGGAACGGGATATCCAGATATGGCAGGATCAGCCCATCAGCCATCAGCGGGATCAGATCGCGCACGTGCGGATAGGGGTACACATAGTGCAGCCGCACCCATGCGCCCAGTGATCCCAAATCCCGCGCCAGATCTGTAATATGGGCGCGGTGGCCGCGATCCTCGGCATATTTGATGTCGACGCCATAGGCCGAGGTGTCTTGGGAAATCACCAACAGCTCACGCACGCCATTTTCGACCAGTTTTTCTGCCTCGCGCATAACGGCATGCGCTGGGCGCGATTGTAGGCGGCCGCGCATGTCGGGGATGATGCAGAATTTGCATTTGTGGTTACAGCCTTCGGAGATTTTCAAATAACTGTAATGGCGTGGGGTCAGTTTGATACCCGATGCCGGCAACAGATCAACAAAGGGATCAGGGCTGGGTGGTACGGCCGCATGGACTGCATCCAACACCTGTTCGTATTGATGTGGGCCTGTCACGGCCAAGACACGAGGGTGCACGCCGGTGATATATTCCGGTTCTGCCCCCAAACAGCCCGTCACGATCACGCGGCCATTTTCTGCAAGCGCCTCGCCGATTGCCTCAAGGCTTTCTGCTTTGGCGCTGTCCAGAAAACCGCAGGTATTCACGATCACCGCATCTGCGCCCGAGTAGTCGGGGGAAATACCATAGCCTTCGGCCCGCAGGCGGGTCAGGATGCGTTCGCTGTCCACCAACGCTTTGGGGCAGCCAAGGCTGACCATCCCAATGGTTGGTTGGCCTGTGCGGCGGTCATCACGGATCTTGGCATTTGCCAAATCGGGGCGGAGGTTGGGTGGGTTCTGAATCATGCGCGCGTTATACATCGGAATATCGGACCATGAAAGCTGTTTGGTTGGTTGTTTGGTAAATAGGGCTTAGTGCTATCACCTGATCAGAAAACGTCATTAAATGTCGGCGTTTGGGGTTGAAATTGTTCCGTTCTCTTGGTCTTTTTAATAAAAAGTCGGAGGACGGAACATGCGCTTTTCCGCGCTAAAAATATTGCAAGAGGGTTTGACGGGAAACAAAGGCTGGACGCATCATTGGCGCGACCCCCAGCCCAAGTCCGAATATGATATTGTTATCATTGGGGGCGGTGGTCATGGGTTGGCCACGGCCTATTATTTGGCGAAACGTCATGGCCTGACCAATATTGCAGTTCTAGAAAAAGGTTATATCGGTGGCGGCAATGTGGGCCGTAATACCACGATTGTTCGTGCCAATTATGGCATGCCCGGAAATTCCGAATTCTACAGCCATTCGCTAAAGTTATGGGAGGGTCTAGAGCAAGACCTGAACTATAATGTCATGCATTCCCAACGGGGCATTATCAATCTGTTTCATTCGGACGGTCAACGCGATGCCTTTGCTTGGCGCGGCAACGCCATTCGCAATCAGGGTGACGATGCCGAATTGTTGGATCGCAATGACCTGCGCAAAATGCTGCCCTATCTGAACTTTGACAATGCGCGGTTTCCTGTGCGGGGCGGGTTGTTGCAACGGCGTGGCGGAACAGCGCGCCATGATGCCGTGGTTTGGGGCTTGGCGCGTGGTGCCGATCAGCGCGGTGTTGACATCATCCAAAATTGCGAAGTCACCGGCATTGATATCGAAAATGGCACGGTCAAAGGCGTGCAAACATCCCGCGGTGCCATTCGCGCCAAAAAGGTGGGCATCGTGGTTGCCGGCCGTTCGGGCCAAGTGGCGGCCATGGCGGGTATGCGTTTACCGATTGAGAGCCATATTTTACAGGCCTTTGTCACCGAAGGGATTAAGCCTGCGATTGATCATGTTGTCAGCTTTGGCATGGGGCATTTTTATATCAGCCAATCGGACAAAGGCGGGTTGGTGTTCGGCGGTGATCTGGATTTTTATGCCAGCTATGCATCACGCGGCAACCTGCCCATGATGGAACATGTGATGGAGGCCGGCATGGCCCTGATGCCCGCCATCGGCAAAGCCAAGGTGCTGCGCAGTTGGGGTGGCATTATGGATATGACCCCAGATGGCAGCCCGATCATTGATAAAACGCATATTGATGGGCTCTATATCGATTGTGGCTGGTGTTATGGCGGGTTCAAGGCGGTGCCAGGATCGGGCGATTGTTTCGCCCATCTGATTGCAACCGATACACCGCATCCTGCCGCAACCGGTTTCCGATTGGATCGGTTCAAAACAGGCGTCGGCCTGATGGACGAAGAGGGCACCGGCTCTCAGCATAATTTACATTAGGGGGCTGGGTGATGCGAATTAAATGCCCAATCTGCGGTGATCGCGATATGCGCGAATATTATTACCAAGGTGATGCCGTGATGATCCATCGCCCCGCGCCAGATGCGGGCGATCAGGTCTGGGATGATTATCTGCACAACCGCGACAACCCTGCGGGTGATACCCGTGAACTATGGCATCATGGCGCAGGCTGTGGCGAATGGGTGGTTGTAACCCGCAATACTGTGACCCATGCCATATCGAACACGGCCTTGGCCCGCGACGTCAAGGGGGCATCATCATGAGGATTGCAGGCAAAGGATTGGTGCAAAACGCGCCCAAGGTTACGTTTCAATTTGATGGATCCCCCGTGCATGGTGTTGTGGGTGATACGGTGGCCTCGGCCTTATTGGCGAATGATATCCGGCTGGTGGGTCGGTCGTTCAAATACCATCGCCCGCGCGGTATCCTGACCGCGGGATCAGAGGAACCCAATGCCCTGTTAACCGTGGGAACCGGTGCGGCGCAGGATCCCAACGTGCGTGCAACGCAACAGGAAATTTATGATGGTTTGGTGACGGCCAGCCAAAACCGTTGGCCATCGTTGAAATACGATGTGTTGTCGGTAAACAATCTGCTGTCGCCCTTTCTGGGTGCAGGGTTTTATTACAAAACCTTTATGTGGCCCGAAAAGTTTTGGGAAAAGATCTATGAACCTTTTATCCGGCATGCTGCGGGTTTGGGCGCATTATCGATGCAGCCCAATGCGGATAAATATGACCGCGCATTTGCCTTTTGTGATGTGTTGATTGTAGGCGGTGGGCCAACGGGATTGATGGCGGCGAAAACGGCTGCCTTGGCGGGGTTGGATGTTATCCTAGCGGACGAAGATTTCGTCTTGGGTGGTCGCCTGAACAGCGAAACCTATGACATTGACGGTCAGTCAGGGGCGCAATGGGCGGCACAAACGGTGCAAGATTTGTCCCAGATGGACAATGTGCGTATCATGTCGCGCACCACGGTAACTGGGGCCTATGATCAGGGGATATACGGCGCATTGCAGCGCATGGGTCATCACGGTCCGCGCCGCAACCCAGACGCACCGCTGGAATGTTTTTGGCGCATCACTGCGAAACGCACCATTTTGGCGGCGGGCGCATTGGAACGGATGATCGCGTTTGCCAACAACGATCGACCCGGGATTATGACCGCATCGGCTGTGCGATCCTATCTGAACCGATATGGTGTTGTGGGCGGTCAAACGGTTGCGATATTTGGCAATAATGACAATGCCCTGCGCACCGCACGCGATTTGTCTGATGCAGGTGTTTCCATATCAGCCTATGTTGACAGTCGGCCGGACGCTGAAATTTCCGGCGATTTTCCAATTTATCGCGGTGCGGTCATTTGTGACACGGCGGGCAGTCTAGGGCTGACATCCGTTACAATCAAACATGCAGGTGGCACTGATAAAATTGCGACCGAAGTTTTGGGCGTATCGGGCGGCTGGAATCCAACCGTTCATCTGACATGCCACATGAATGGGCGGCCCACATGGTCGGATGACATCGCCAGTTTCGTGCCAACCACTGGCACCATTCCGGGATTAACCGCGGCAGGATCGGCGGCGGGCTATATGTCTACGCGGGACTGTCTGCAATCTGCCATCGACGTGGCCCGCAGCGTGATTTCGGATCTGGGTGCCAAAGTGGCGTCAATCGATGTGCCGCAGGCTGAGGATGCAGGCTATCGCATCAAACCCCTATGGGCCGTTGCGGGCAAGGGGCGCGCGTGGCTAGATTTCCAAAATGATGTCACGGTCAAGGATATCAAACAGGCCGCGCAGGAAAATTTCCGGTCGGTCGAACATATGAAACGCTATACCACCCAAGGGATGGCGACGGATCAGGGTAAAAATTCAAATGTTGCGGCCTTGGCCATTTTGGCCGATGTCACGGGGCGTGGGATCCCTGAAACGGGCACAACAACATTCCGCCCACCCTTTGTGCCGGTGTCGATTGCGGCCATGGGACAATTGGGTCAGGACAAAGGGTTCGCACCCGAACGCTTTACCACATCACATCAGGCGTCTGTGGAACGCGGCGCACCGTTTATCGAGGCAGGGCTATGGCACCGCCCCAGCTATTTCCCGATTGCAGGGGAAACCACATGGCGGCAATCCTGCGACCGAGAGGTCAACATGGTGCGCAATGCGGTTGGCATTTGCGATGTGTCCACCTTGGGCAAAATTGACATTCAGGGTCCCGATGCGGCCAAGTTGTTGGATTTTGTCTATACCAATACATTTTCCACCCTTAAAATTGGGCGCACCCGATACGGGTTGATGCTGCGCGAAGATGGCCATGTTTTGGATGATGGCACCACCGCGAGATTGGGGGAAAACCATTATGTCTTGACCACGACAACCGCTGCGGCGGGATTGGTGATGCGTCATTTGGATTTTGTGATGCAGGCGCTGCATCCCGAATGGGATGTGCATATTCAGTCAGTGACCGATCATTGGGCGCAATTTGCAATTGCTGGACCCAAAGCGCGTGACCTGCTGCAGGGGGTTTTGGATCAACCCGTGGACAATGACACATGGCCCTTTATGGCCTGTGGCCCTGTAACCTTGGGATCCGTTCAGGGGCGTTTGTTCCGCATTTCATTCAGCGGTGAACTGGGGTTCGAATTGGCCGTGCCTGCGCGGTTTGGCGATGCGCTGTTCCGCGACCTGTGTGCACGCGCCGAAAAATTGGGCGGCGGCCCCTACGGGATGGAGGCACTGAACGTTCTACGCATTGAAAAAGGGTTCATCACGCATGCCGAAATTCACGGGCGCACAACGGCCTTTGATATCGGGATGGAAAAAATGATAAGTCCCAAGAAAGATTGCATCGGCAAAACCATGGCGGCGCGTTCTGGTTTGATTGATCCGACGCGGCCGCGTTTGGTCGGGTTGAAACCGGTGGGGGATGTCAAGCAACTGTTGGCGGGGGCACATCTGTTTAACCCAGATGATGATCCGGTGCGTATTCATGACCAAGGCTACATTACATCGGCCTGTTATTCGCCAACCTTGGGTCATTCGCTTGCAATGGGGTTTTTGAAAAACGGTCCTAATCGAATTGGGGACCATGTGAAAATGGTTGATCATTTGCGCGGTGTTGAGGCGCTGTGTGAGGTGATCCATCCCATCGCCTTTGATCCAGAGGGGGGACGCTTGCGTGCTTAATTTGTCGTCAATATCAGCAACCCAAGGTGTGTTGCCCGTCACACATGGAACGCTAGAGCTATGTGAAATCTGCCCTGATCATATCACATCACTGGCCGCCTATCGCGGGCAGGCGGATGCATTGTCGGCTGCGTTGAAATCGGCGCATGGGCTGACCCTGCCAGCGATCAATCGTGCCACGGGGCGCGATGGCGCGCGGGCCATTTGGTTTGGTCCCAGCGTTGTGTTGGTGGGCCCTGCGCCTGATGCCAGCTTGGCCCAACATGCGGCTGTGGTTGATCTATCGGATGGGTGGTGCCAGCTGCGACTGTTGGGGGATCGGATCGACGATGTTCTGGCCCGACTGGCCCCTGTTGATTTGCGTTGGTCCGTATTTGGGCGCGGGCATGTGGCGCGCAGCCAGCTGGTGCATGCCAATGTGGCCTATCACCGTGTGTCGGAAACCACTGTCGATATTTACGGGTTTCGGTCCATGGCCCATAGCCTGGTCCATGAAATCACCCGTGCAATGGCATCGGTCGATGCGATGGGCATGCAATGATATTTGCGTTGGCATCTGGACTCTGACTGCAACAGCACCGATATTTAGGGCATGAGCCTGCCACCCGGATTCTTGGATGAGTTACGAACCCGCGTCACCCTGTCAGCAGTGGTGGGGCGAAAAGTCATGTGGGATCGCCGCAAATCCAATCAAGGCAAAGGGGACATGTGGGCCCCGTGCCCGTTTCACCATGAAAAAACCGCGTCCTTCCATGTCGATGATGGCAAGGGGTTTTATTATTGTTTCGGTTGCCAAGCCAAAGGCGATGTGATCGGTTTTATCAAAGAAACCGAAAATGTCGGTTTCATGGAGGCGGTGGAATTATTGGCGCGCGAGGCGGGCATGACCATGCCCCAAGCTGATCCCAAAGCCCGCGAACGTGCCGATCGTCGGACCCAGCTGGCCGATGTGATGGAGGAGGCGGTCAAGTTCTTCCGCATGTCTTTGAATACCGCGGTGGCGGAAAACGCGCGGCAGTATTTGGTCAAACGTGGCTTGGATGCGGCTGCCCTGGATCGGTTTGAAATCGGCTTTGCCCCCAATTCGCGCGATGGTATTCTGCTGGCACTGACGGGGCGCGGCATTGCCGTTCAGGATTTGATTGATACCGGCATGTGCATCAAGCCCGATGATGGGGGCCAGCCCTATGATCGGTTTCGCGGGCGGATCATGTTTCCCATTCGCGACGCACGCGGACGCTGCATTGCCTTTGGTGGGCGATCAATGGATCCCAATGCGCGGGCGAAATACCTGAATTCGCCGGAAACCATGTTGTTTGATAAAGGGCGCAGCCTGTACAACCATGCCCCTGCACGTGGTGCCGTGGGCCGTGGTCAGCCCCTGATCGTAGCCGAAGGGTATATGGATGTCATTGCCCTGTGTCTGGCAGGATTTGAGGGGGCAGTTGCGCCCTTGGGGACCGCCATAACCGAAAACCAGTTAAATATGGTTTGGCAAATTAGCCCAGAACCGATCATTGCCCTAGATGGGGACAAAGCGGGACTGCGCGCGGCCTATCGTTTGATGGAACTGTCATTGCCACATCTGCAAACGGGGCGCGCATTGCGCTTTGCCCTGATGCCCGAAGGGCAGGATCCCGATGATCTGATCCGGGCCAAGGGCCCCGGTGCCGTTCAAACCGTATTGGATCAGGCAATGCCATTGGTCGAACTGCTGTGGCAACGCGAAACCGAGGGCCAAAATTTCGACAGCCCTGACCGCCGTGCGGCCTTGGAAAAACGGTTGTTTGATTCATTGCAGCAGATCAAAGATAAAACACTGTCGTCGCATTATTTGCGGTCCATAAAAGATTTACTGTGGGCGCATTTCAGATCAGGGCCCAAAGGCGGGTTTCGTGCAAAATCCCCTGTTGCCAAAGCGCAGCCAACCACGCGCGCATCGGCCTTGGTGCAATCACAAGAGAACGTGGCCCAGTTTTTACGCGAAACTGTGATCGTTGCCGTATTGGTTAAAACACCGCAAATCATCCCAGCGTTTCTTGATGATCTTGTAATGATCGATTTTGACTATGCTGAACATCAGGAAATCCTGAAGCTGCTTGTTGCGAATGTGCCATCGGACGAATCCGCCGCACGGGAATTGGTGCAGAAAAAATTGGGTGATGCCGCCCTTGAAAAGTTGTTTCAACAAAGCCATTTGAATATCGTCCCTGCACTGCGCAAAGCGGGCGATGTGGAATTGGCGCGCCTAACCTTACAAGAAGAGCTGGCCAAAATGGCCACAGACCGTGGCTTGCGTGCGGAATTAAATGAATTTACATCGTCCAACCCAGATGAATTGGATGATGTGATGTTCTATCGTTTGGGGCAGGCAGCAGACGCGCGCAATCGTGCCACGCGCCCAGACCAAGAGGATACGGCGCATTATGATTTGGGCGAAAACGGTGCGCGAATCAATCGTGATGAACGGGACAAACTTGACGCTTTGTTAAAAACAATCTCGTATAGCAAGAAAAAATAGCAGAAAAATTGCGCAAAACCCTAAAAAAACAGTGTCAGACGGGTGCGCGAATCAAATTGAAAGGGTATTGATTCTATCAAGCGAATCACGCGCCCGGTAAAGGAACACGGAATGGCAGCTGCAGAAGAAGACGATAAAAAGCCTCAGGACCAAGATGGTGAAATCTCGCTGGATATGAGCCAAGCCCAGGTCAAGCGCATGATTGCTGAGGCACGCGAGCGTGGGTACATTACCTATGATCAGCTTAATACAGTGTTGCCGCCTGACCAGGTATCGTCGGAACAAATCGAAGATGTGATGTCGATGCTGTCTGAAATGGGCATCAACATTATCGAAGATGAAGATGCCGAAGATGAAGACCTAGGCGCAACTGAGCTGGTTACAACCAGCAACAAAGATGTTGCCGTTGCATCGAATGAGAGCGAGAAGCTAGATCGCACAGACGACCCAGTGCGTATGTACCTGCGCGAAATGGGTTCGGTCGAATTGCTAAGCCGTGAAGGCGAAATTGCGATTGCCAAGCGCATCGAAGCTGGTCGTAACACAATGATTATGGGCCTGTGCGAAAGCCCTTTGACATTCCAAGCGATCACGATCTGGCGTGAAGAATTGCTGAGCGAAGACATCTTGCTGCGTGATGTGATCGACCTAGAGGCGACATTTGGCAACCAGCTTGATGGCGAAGAGGACGGCGTAGAAAGTGTTTTAGACCCAAGCAAAATCAATTCTGCGGGTGAAACGCCGGGTAAATCTGATGAACCTGAATACGATGCGGATGGTAATCCGATCTCTTCGGATGATGATGACGAGGATGATCAATCCAACATGTCTTTGGCCGCGATGGAGGCCGCATTAAAACCGCGTGTTCTGGAAACCCTAGAACGCATCGCAACCGATTATGAACGGTTGTCCGAAATGCAAGACAGCCGTATTTCTGCCACCTTGAACGAAAGCGATCGTTTTAGCGCGTCCGAAGAAGAGACATATCAATCGTTGCGTTATGAAATTGTGCAGTTGGTGAATGAACTGCATCTGCACAACAACCGGATTGAGGCGTTGATTGATCAGTTGTACGGCATCAATCGTCGCATCATGCAGATCGACAGCAGCATGGTGAAATTGGCCGATCAGGCCCGTATCAACCGTCGCGAATTCATTGATGAATATCGTGGCTATGAATTGGATCCAAATTGGTTGGATCGCATGGCTGAAAAATCGGGCCGCGGGTGGCAGATGTTTATCGAACGCTCGCGCGACAAGGCCGAAGGTCTGCGTTCAGATATGGCGCAGGTTGGGCAATATGTCGGCCTAGATATTTCGGAATTCCGTCGGATTGTATCACAGGTACAAAAGGGCGAAAAAGAAGCCCGCCAAGCCAAAAAAGAAATGGTCGAAGCCAACCTGCGATTGGTGATTTCGATTGCGAAAAAATATACCAACCGTGGTTTGCAATTCTTGGATCTGATCCAAGAAGGTAACATCGGTTTGATGAAAGCGGTTGATAAATTTGAATATCGCCGTGGGTACAAATTTTCGACCTATGCCACATGGTGGATCCGTCAGGCGATCACCCGTTCGATTGCAGATCAGGCGCGGACCATCCGTATTCCGGTGCATATGATCGAAACGATCAACAAATTGGTGCGCACAGGGCGCCAAATGTTGCATGAAATTGGCCGCGAACCCACCCCCGAAGAATTGGCAGAAAAACTGCAAATGCCTTTGGAAAAGGTGCGCAAGGTGATGAAGATCGCCAAAGAGCCGATTTCATTGGAGACCCCAATCGGCGACGAAGAAGACAGCCAACTGGGCGATTTCATCGAGGACAAAAACGCGATCCTGCCATTGGACAGCGCGATCCAAGAAAACCTGAAAGAAACCACAACCCGTGTTTTGTCATCACTGACCCCACGCGAAGAACGCGTTTTGCGGATGCGGTTTGGTATTGGTATGAATACCGACCACACGCTTGAGGAAGTTGGACAGCAGTTCAGCGTGACGCGTGAACGGATTCGCCAGATTGAGGCCAAAGCATTGCGCAAGCTGAAACATCCCAGCAGATCACGCAAACTGCGCAGTTTTCTGGACGAATAAAATTAAAAAAAATCCCGCCTCGAGCGGGATTTTTTGTATTTGTATTGATAGAAACTTTCTATCAAATAACGATATTTCGATATTGAAATAACGTATAAAACTGCGCATGACATGACAAACCGCGAAAAGGCCTGTCATGACTGAAATTACTTATACAGATGATGATTTGCGTCACATTATTGACCAGCATCTAACACTAGAAGGGCCAATGCTGCCCATTTTGCACGCACTACAACATGCCTTTGGCCACATTCCAGCGCGTGCGCGCGAATTGATTGCCGATGCGTTGAACATCACCAAAGCCGAAGTGCATGGCGTGATCAGTTTTTACCATGATTTCAGGGACAATCCAGCGGGCAAACATGTGGTCAAAATCTGTCGCGCCGAGGCCTGTCAATCGGTCGGTGCGGATGCACTTGCCGAATCGACGTTGAAAAAACTGGGGCTGGATTGGCATCAAACAACCCAAAACGGCAATGTCACGATTGAACCTGTCTATTGTTTGGGGCTGTGCGCCTGTGGTCCGGCTGTGATGGTTGATGACCGTGTGGTGGCCCGTGTGGATGGTACGAAAATGGACGATATCCTGAAAGGGGCAGGCGCATGAAGATTTATGTCCCTCTAGACAGTGTCGCCGTGGCCCTGGGCGCGGATGACCTGGCACAAAACATTGCGGATCAGGCCGCTGCGCGTGGGATTGATGTCACAATCATCCGCAATGGATCGCACGGTATGGTCTGGTTGGAACCGCTGGTTGAGGTCGAGACAGATCAGGGCCGCATCGGCTATGGCCCTGTGTCCCCCGACCAAGCGGGCGATTTGTTGGATGGTAAATTGTCCAGCCTAGGGGCCGTTGCAGATATTCCGTTTATGGCGCGTCAAACACGACTGACCTTTGCGCGTTGTGGAATTGTCGATCCGTTGGATGTTGATGATTATCAGGCGCATGGCGGCTTGACTGGTCTGCGCCGCGCATTGGGGATGACCCAATCCGAAATCGTGGATGAGGTCACAAAATCTGGTCTGCGCGGGCGTGGCGGCGCAGGGTTTCCAACAGGCATCAAATGGAAAACCGTGTCCGAGGCGCAAGCAGATCAGAAATACATCGTTTGTAATGCCGACGAAGGCGACAGCGGTACATTCGCCGACCGCATGATTATGGAGGGCGACCCCCTGTCCCTGATCGAAGGGATGGCCATTGCTGGCGTGGGCGTCGGGGCCACCCGTGGTTATGTGTATTTGCGGTCGGAATATCCCGTGGCCATCCGCGTCATGCGCGCTGCGGTTGACGCCGCCCGTCAGGCGGGCGTGTTGGGTCGCGGTATTTTGGGGTCGGATCGTGATTTCGATATGGAAATTCGCGTGGGCGCTGGTGCCTATGTGTGCGGCGAAGAAACGTCGCTGCTCAATTCCCTAGAAGGTAAGCGCGGCATCGTGCGCGCCAAACCGCCGCTGCCCGCGCTTGAGGGGTTCTTGGGCCGACCAACGGTGGTTAACAACGTGATTTCGCTGGCCTCGGTTCCCGTCATTTTTGAAAAGGGTGCCGACCATTACGCCAGCTTTGGTGTTGGTCGTTCACGCGGTACTGTGACATTGCAGATTGCTGGCAATGTCAAACACGGTGGCCTGTTTGAAACGGCCTTTGGCACCACATTGGGCGAGGTTGTGAACGACATCGCAGGCGGCACAGCATCAGGTCGTCCGGTCAAGGCGGTGCAGGTGGGCGGACCCTTGGGTGCCTATATGCCTGTGTCAAAATTTGACACGCCCATGGGCTATGAAGAGTTTGACCAAAACGGCGGCTTGATCGGTCACGCGGGCATGGTTGTGTTCGATGACAGCGCAGACATGCTGAAAATGGCCCGCTTTGCGATGGAATTCTGCGCGGTTGAAAGCTGCGGGAAATGTACGCCATGTCGGATTGGTGCGGTACGCGGTGTCGAAACCATCGACCGCATTGCGCAAGGTGACAGCACTGCCACCGAATTGCTGACAGATCTATGTGAAACAATGAAAGATGGGTCACTTTGCGCCTTGGGTGGGTTTACACCATTCCCAGTCATGTCCGCGCTGACCCATTTCCCTGATGACTTTGCTACCCATAAAGAGGCCGCAGAATGAAAGATTTTATAATTCCTTGGGATGATGATCGTGATCTGGGGACCCCCGCGGCCCATGGTGAACCGGTTACATTAACAATTGATGGCTTTGAGGTGACTGTTCCGGCGGGTACCTCGGTCATGCGTGCGGCTGCTTTGGCTGATATTCAGGTGCCCAAGCTATGCGCATCTGACAACCTTGAGGCATTCGGATCCTGCCGGTTGTGTGTCGTCGAAATCGAAGGGCGTCGGGGCACACCTGCGTCGTGCACAACACCCGTTGCCCCTGGCATGGTTGTGCATACCCAATCGCAAAAAATTCGCAAAATCCGCAAAGGCGTGATGGAGCTTTATATCTCGGATCACCCGTTGGATTGTTTGACTTGTTCAGCCAATGGCGATTGCGAACTGCAGGATATGGCGGGGGCCGTCGGCCTGCGCGATGTGCGCTATCAAGCGCCCGAGGGCGGTGAATTGGCCAACCATTTCGCCGTGCGCAACACATCTGGCGAAGCCAATCCAGAATGGCAATGCAAAGACGATAGCAATCCATATTTTACATATGATCCGTCGAAATGTATTGTGTGTAACCGGTGTGTGCGCGCCTGCGAAGAGGTGCAAGGCACCTTTGCCCTAACCATCGAAGGTCGCGGTTTTGACAGCCGCGTATCCTCTGGTGGTCCGCTGGATAATTTCCTGACGTCTGATTGTGTCAGCTGTGGTGCCTGTGTGCAGGCCTGCCCAACGGCGACGTTGCAGGAAAAATCTGTGATCGAATTGGGAACGCCCGATCGATCCGTGGTGACAACCTGTGCCTATTGTGGCGTGGGCTGTTCGTTCAAGGCAGAAATGCAGGGCGATCAATTGGTACGCATGGTGCCGTTCAAAAACGGCAAAGCGAACCGTGGCCATTCCTGCGTCAAAGGGCGCTTTGCCTATGGGTATGCCAACCACAAAGACCGCATTTTGAACCCGATGATCCGCGACAGCATTGACGAACCATGGCGCGAAGTGTCATGGGACGAAGCCCTGTCCTTCACCGCCAATAAACTGCGCGGGATTACCGAAAAATACGGTCGCAAATCAACAGGTGTGATTACATCCAGCCGCTGCACGAACGAAGAAACGTTCTTGGTGCAAAAACTGACCCGCGCGGTGTTCAAAAACAACAACACCGACACCTGCGCCCGCGTGTGCCATTCGCCCACCGGTTACGGTTTGGGCCAAACATTCGGCACATCAGCAGGGACACAGGATTTCGACAGCGTGGAACATACGGATGTTGTCATCGTCATTGGGGCAAACCCAACCGATGGCCACCCCGTCTTTGCATCGCGTTTGAAAAAACGTCTGCGCGCTGGCGCGAAATTGATCGTGATCGACCCACGTCGCATTGATTTGGTGAAATCGGCGCATATTGCAGCATCGCATCACCTGCAATTACAGCCCGGCACCAACGTGGCTGTCGTGACAGCATTGGCGCATACGATCGTGACCGAAGGGCTGATGGATCAAGAGTTCATTCAAACCCGCTGTGATTGGAACGAATTCCAAGAATACGCAGAATTCGTATCCCAAGATCGCCACAGCCCAGAGGCCACCGAATTGTTGACCGGTGTACCAGCTGCAGAATTGCGCGCAGCGGCGCGTTTGTTTGCAACAGGTGGCAATGGCGCGATTTACTATGGCCTAGGCGTGACGGAACACAGCCAAGGGTCCACAACCGTTATGGGCATTGCCAACCTCGCCATGTTGACCGGTAACATTGGTCGTCGCGGTGTGGGTGTGAACCCGTTGCGCGGACAAAACAATGTGCAGGGGTCGTGTGATATGGGGTCATTCCCCCACGAATTGCCCGGCTACCGCCATGTCAAATTGCCCGAGGTTCGTAATATTTTCGAACAGGCTTGGGGCGTTGAAATTGATCCAGAACCCGGTTTGCGCATTCCAAACATGTTGGACGCCGCCGTCGATGGCACGTTCAAGGCGCTGTATTGCCAAGGCGAAGACATCTTGCAATCTGACCCTGACACCAAACATGTGGCTGCAGGTCTGGCTGCGATGGAATGTGTGATCGTGCACGATCTGTTCCTGAACGAAACCGCAAACTATGCGCATGTGTTCTTGCCCGGATCAACATTCTTGGAAAAGGATGGCACATTCACCAACGCCGAACGTCGGATCAACCGTGTTCGTCGCGTGATGGCACCGCGCAATGGCTATGCAGATTGGGAAATTACCCAAATGTTGGCCAATGCTATGGGCGCGGGATGGAATTATTCCCACCCCAGCGAAATCATGGCCGAAATTGCAGAAACCACCCCATCTTTTGCCAATGTCACCTATGATCTGCTTGAGCAAAAGGGATCGGTTCAGTGGCCGTGTAATGACGCCACCCCCGATGGCACGCCATTGATGCACGTCGATGGATTTGTGCGCGGCAAGGGGCGGTTTATTGTCACCGAATATGTGGCCACCGATGAACGCACTGGTCCGCGGTTCCCATTGCTGCTGACCACAGGTCGAATTTTGTCGCAATATAACGTGGGTGCACAAACGCGTCGTACCGATAACGTTGTCTGGCATGATCAGGATGTATTGGAAATTCACCCCCATGACGCCGAAAACCGCGGCATCAATGATGGTGATTTCATCAAATTGGCGTCACGGTCGGGTGAAACCGCGCTGCGTGCAAAAATCACCGATCGTGTGGCGCCGGGGGTTGTGTACACCACATTCCACCACCCTGATACGCAGGCCAATGTGATTACCACCGATTATTCGGATTGGGCGACCAACTGTCCCGAATATAAGGTGACGGCCGTGCAAGTCAGCCCATCAAACGGTCCAACTGATTGGCAAGAGCAATATAACGCCCAAGCCGCACAGTCGCGCCGCATTTTGCCTGCGGCGGAATAAATTATGGAACGTGCGCCCAGTATTTTGGCGCAGGGTTTGTCCATCACATCTGATGGGCAAACCGACGTTGCGTATGATGTGCCGAACGAAACGGCCGTGGCCGTATCTGTTAATGGCACCACCCACGCGGTGATGATGGCAACCCCGCAACATTTGCGTGATTTTGCCATCGGATTTGCCCTGACCGAAGGCATTTTGACAGACACAGACCAGATACGGTCGCTGGACATCATCGATCATCCAAACGGGGTCGAGGCGCAATTTTGGTTGACCGACGAAACCGCCCAGCCATTTTTGGCCCGCCGTCGCGCGATGGCAGGACCTGTGGGCTGTGGTTTGTGCGGGATCGACAGTTTGGATCAGGCGGTTCGGACTTTGCCACGGGTGGGCGATGATACAGCCCATTTCCCAGCGGATCAGATTGTATCAGCCTGCGATGAACTGCAACGCCAACAACCCCTGCATGATGTGACGCATGGTGTGCATGCGGCTGGATTTTTGACGCGCGATCATGGGATCACCATCGTGCGCGAAGATGTGGGCCGCCATAATGCGCTGGATAAATTGATCGGCGCTTTGCGGCAGTCAGGCGTTGATCCGGCAACTGGGGCCATTGTGTTAACATCGCGGGTTTCGGTTGAAATGGTACAAAAAACCGCGCTTGCTGGCTGCGGCATGATCATCGCAGTATCGACCCCGACGTCACATGCGCTGGATCTAGCGCAATCTGCAAACATTACATTGTGCGCGATCACGCGTTCAGGGCGAACCGTGTGTTTTGCCCATCCACACCGACTAGAAGGAAACAGCTAACATGGCCCCCGAAAAAATGGTCCGCATGGCCAATCAAATTGCTACGTTTTTCAAAACCCAACCCGGCACAGATCAGTCGGACAAAGTCGCCGCACATCTGCGCGATTTTTGGGAACCTGGCATGCGCCAACGGTTGAAAGATTACATTGCCGCAAACAACAGCGCGGAATTGGATGACATTGTGGTGCAGGCCGCCAAACAACTGTGACATGGTGCTAAACGCAAGTAAAACCATCGCTGATCCATCGGCGGTGGTTTTTTCGTTTCCACAGGTATTTTTACAGATATCGAAATGGCGGATTTCCGGCAATTTTCACGACGGAAAAATGGTGCTGCTGAGTAGGATTGAACTACCGACCTCTCCCTTACCAAGGGAGTGCTCTACCACTGAGCTACAGCAGCACTCTGTGCGCCGCTGATTAGACGGAATTTCGCCAATGTGCAAGACTAATCTAGACGCTTTTTAAGCATTATTGTAAAGATGATCCATGACAAGCAGTAAATCAAACATAAACCCAGAAAAATCAGCAAAAAACCGGGATGACCGGTTAAAAGCCGCGTTGAAAGCAAACATGGCCAAGCGCAAGGCACAGGCCAAAGCGCGCGCAAATACAGCTGTACAGGGTGGCGAGGCGAAGAAGGAACAATAATGGATTCGATTTTAGTCAAAGGCAATGGCCCACTTAGCGGACAAATTCCGATTGCAGGGGCCAAAAATGCCTGTTTGACGCTCATGCCCGCCACGTTGCTAAGTGACGAGCCATTGACGTTAACAAACGCGCCTAGGCTGTCCGATATCAAAACAATGTCGACACTTTTGGCGTCGCTTGGAGCCGAAGTCAGCAGTCTTAATGACGGTTTGGTTTTGGCCATGTCATCGCATGACTTGAACAATCTGACCGCTGATTACGATATTGTGCGCAAAATGCGGGCGTCTAATTTGGTGCTGGGCCCGTTGTTGGCCCGTGCAGGGCAGGCAATTGTATCATTGCCGGGGGGCTGTGCGATTGGCGCGCGTCCTATGGATTTGCATATCGCAGCCCTAGAATCGCTTGGTGCCGAAATCGAGCTGCGCGATGGGTATTTGCATGCCAAGGTGGCGGGCAGCCGATTGAAAGGCGCGGTGCATAACATGCGTTTTGCGTCTGTTGGGGCCACCGAAAACTTTGTTATGGCTGCCACCTTAGCCAAAGGGACGTCAGTGTTGAAAAACGCAGCGCGCGAACCTGAAATTGTTGATCTGGTTCACTGCCTGCGCAAAATGGGTGCGCAGATCGAGGGCGAAGGGACATCAGAAATCACGATCCAAGGTGTTGATCGTCTGAATGGCGCCACCCATCCCGTGGTTGTGGATCGCATCGAATTGGGAACCTATATGCTGGCACCAGCGATTGCCGGCGGTGAAGTCGAGTGCCTTGGCGGTTCGATCGAATTGATTCAGTCCTTTGTTGATAAATTGGACGCCGCCGGTGTTGATGTCACGCAAACGCAATCGGGTATTCGGGTCAAACGTCGTGCTGATCATATCAATGCTGTGGACGTGCGCACCGAGGTATTTCCAGGCTTTCCGACCGACTTACAGGCACAAATGATGGCGCTGATGTGCACGGCGCAGGGTGTCAGTAAGCTAGAAGAAACCATTTTTGAAAATCGCTTTATGCATGCGCCCGAATTGATGCGCATGGGGGCAGATATCGACGTGAATGGCGGGACTGCCACGGTGACTGGCGTGGATCAATTAAAGGGTGCACCTGTTATGGCGACAGATTTGCGGGCCTCTGTTTCGCTGATCTTGGCTGGACTGGCCGCGCAGGGCGAAACAGTTGTCAGCCGTGTTTATCACCTTGATCGAGGTTATGAAAAACTGGTCGAAAAACTGTCGGCCGTTGGCGCACATGTCGAACGGGTGTCCAGCAATGGCTGATGCCGAATTTTCCGATGGTGCAGAACGTCCCGTAAATCTAGGGGCGTTTGATACTGATGATCTGCGCATTATTTCTGCGCTTGCGCAAGATGCCGTTTTACCTGCAACAGAAATCAAATGGCTGCGTCGGGAACGTAAATTGGCCCTGTTGGTCAACCGTTTCCGATGGGAAGACGTCGATCAAGCCAAATCCCAACGCCGGCCTGTGGAACGTGTGCAGTCCTTGTTGGTGATAAACCAAGTGTCTGCTGTTGCTTCACAAGGTATTGATCCGCGCGATCGTGATTTGGTGTTGTCGGTCCTATCGCTTGATTTTGATGGTCCCGATGACGGGGCTGGTCACGTTGTGATCACCTTGGCAGGCGATGGGGCGGTGCGGGCAAGCGTGGATGCCCTGGATGTAATGTTGCGCGATGTTACACGTCCCTATGTCGCGCCCTCGGGCAACGTGCCGCAACACAAAGTGTGACCATAGACTTGTAGTGGGGCGGCATGAATTGTATGGCTTGGTCACAAACGAAAGCGATATGACATGCCCGTATTTCTAAACGCACAAGATCCTGAATTTGAAACCCAGTTTCAGCAATTGCTGTCCGCCAAACGCGAAGACAGCCCCGACGTGGATGATACTGTTGCAGGTATCATTGCCGATGTTCGCGCCCGTGGCGATGCCGCTGTTTTGGAATTGACCGCCAAATTCGATCGTATGGATATTACGGCGGATCAGTTGCGCTTTGGTCCAGCGGAAATTGATGCGGAAATTGCCAAGGTATCGGATGCTGATCGCGCGGCATTGGAATTGGCGGCGGATCGGATCCGCGCCTATCATGAACGGCAAATGCCCAGCGATGCCTATTGGACTGATGAAACCGGCGCAGAATTGGGATGGCGCTGGACCCCTGTTTCGGCTGCGGGCCTGTATGTCCCTGGGGGATTGGCCAGCTATCCGTCATCGGTGTTGATGAATGCCATTCCGGCCAAGGTGGCGGGGGTTCAGCGTTTGGCCATTACGGTGCCGACGCCCGATGGTATTTGTAACCCGCTGGTGCTGCTTGCTGCGAAATTGGCCGGCGTTGACGAAGTGTACCGCATCGGCGGCGCGCAGGCCATTGCGGCACTGGCCTATGGTACCGAAACGATTTCACCAGTCGATAAAATTACGGGCCCTGGCAACGCCTTTGTCGCGGCGGCAAAACGGCGCGTGTTTGGCAAAGTGGGCATTGATATGATTGCGGGGCCATCGGAAATCTTGGTGATTGCAGATGGTGACAATGATCCCGATTGGATCGCACTTGATCTGCTTAGTCAGGCAGAACACGATGAAAGCGCGCAATCAATCTTGATTACTGATGATGCTGAATTTGGTAATCAAGTGGCACAGGCCGTCGACAATCATTTGAAAACACTTGAACGACGCGACATTGCTGGACCCAGCTGGCGTGATTATGGCGCGGTGATCGTTGTGCCCGACTTGGACGTTGCGGCACAGCTGTCCGATCGCATTGCGCCGGAACATTTGGAATTATGCGTGGCCGATCCTGTGGCCTATAGTCAACAGATCACCCATGCCGGTGCTATATTTTTGGGCGCATGGACGCCCGAGGCAATCGGCGACTATGTGGGTGGACCAAACCACGTTTTGCCAACTGCGCGTTCGGCACGGTTTTCCAGTGGCCTGTCGGTGATGGATTTTGTCAAACGCACGACATTGGCGCGCATGACACCGGACGCCCTGCGTGCAATTGGCCCTGCGGCAGAAACGCTGGCCACATCTGAGAGCTTGCAGGCCCATGGTCTGTCCGTCACGGCACGTTTGCAAAAATTAAATCGCTAAACTGCGAATTTGGCATGCAGGGTGCATTGTATTCCTGCGTGGGTTGGGTTTAGCTGATATCCAGATTGGAAAATAACACATGAGCCGTATTGCACATATCGACCTTGATGATCGTAATCTGCCGCCGCCCACGCCTGAGATTGAACAGGAACGGCGCGTAGCGATTTTTGATTTGCTTGAGGATAACACATTTGACCTGCCCAAGCGCGATGATCGCATCGTGCCCGAAGGCCCGTACAAAGTTGCCCTGTCCATTCGTGAAAAACGTCTGGTCTTTGATATCGCAACCGAGACGGGGCAAAGCGCGGTCGAGTTTCATTTGTCACTGTCCCCCTTTCGCCAAGTCGTCAAGGATTACTGGGCCATTTGCGAAAGCTATTATGACGCGGTCAAAAACATGCCGCCCAGCCAAATCGAAACGATTGATATGGCCCGTCGTGGTATCCACAACGAAGGTGCGCGGGTGCTGGCAGAGCGGCTAGAGGGCAAAGCCATCGTCGATAATGACACGGCGCGTCGGTTGTTCACATTGATCTGTGTTCTACATTTCGGGGGCTGATCGTGTTGCGGGACATGCCACAATCTGTCCTGTTTTGCTGTGACCATAATGCGGTCCGATCCCCCATGGCCGAGGGGATCATGAAGAAATTTTATGGCACCGATACCTATGTGCAATCTGTCGGTGTCATGAATGATTTGGAAATTGACGGTTTTTCTATTGCCGTATGTCAAGAAATTGGGGTCGAACTGTCACGCCATAGGTCCCGCAGCTTTGATGAAATGGAACAATGGGGTGATGATTTGTCATCATTCGATTTGATTGTGGCTTTGTCCCCTGCAAGCCAACGGCGCGCATTGGAATTGACCCGTTATTTTCACCTAGATGTCGAATATTGGCCAATTATGGACCCAACTGGACTAGGCGAAACACGAGACACTAAGTTAACCGCCTATCGACAAACCCGCGACCAAATCGCGGATCAGCTGATAACACGGTGGGGTAAACCGTTGGGGGAATGATATGAACGTGATCGAGACATATTTTAACGCGTTTAATAATGGTGACGTACAGGGCATGTTGGATTGTCTGTCTGATGATGTGGCCCACCATGTCAACGAAGGACAAGTCCGCATCGGCAAGGACAAGTTTGCATCATTTTGCGAACATATGAACATCTGTTACAAGGAAAACCTGACCGATATCGTTGTGTTCACAAATGACAACAACACCCGCGGCGCGGCGGAATTTACAGTCAATGGGACCTATTTGAAAACGGACGGTGATTTGCCGGCAGCCCACGGGCAACAGTATTGTTTACCCGCGGGATCGTTTTTTTCGCTTGTAGATGGAAAAATTACACGCGTCGTTACCTATTACAATTTGTCCGACTGGATTGCACAGGTTTCATGATTGACCTGCGTATTTTGACAGGCGATGCGCTGCAGGCGGCGTTGGACGATGTCGCCCAGCTGCGTATTTCGGTGTTTCGTGATTGGCCATATCTTTATGATGGCGATATCGAATATGAACGTAAATATTTGCAAACCTATCGTGATAGCGCAGCGGCGATTTTGGTTGGTGCGTTTGATGGCGATCAATTGGTGGGGGCATCAACGGGCACGCCGATGGATGACCATGCACAGGATTTCGCGGATGCCTTTGCACAGACAGATTATAATTTGAACGATTTGTTTTATTGTGCTGAATCGGTTTTGTTGCCGGACTATCGCGGTCAGGGAATTGGACATGCCTTTTTCGAATATCGCGAAGCGCACGCGCGTAAATTGGGGTTTGATTATGTCACCTTTTGCGGTGTCATTCGCCCAGATGATCATCCACTGCGACCCAAATCATATCGCCCGTTGGATCCGTTTTGGACCAAGCGGGGATATAAAAAACTGACCGGTGTAACCGCGCAGTTTCAATGGAAAGACGTGGATCAGCCCGAACAAACGGGCAAACCGTTACAGTTCTGGATCAAACCGGTTTAGGAGATATCCTGCATTGCGGTCAAAAATGCGCGGATTTCATCCATGGAATTATAATGGCACATGGACACGCGCACGCAATCTGACCAGCCCAATGGATTTAGGATCCCACCGGAATAGTGGTCTGCCTTGCGTGTATGTGTTCGGATGCCACGTTCGTTTAGGGCTGTGACCAACTCAGTCGATGCCCGTCCCGCAATTCGAAACGATACCAATCCTTTGCGTGATGGGTTATCAACGCCGCCAATGATTTCGACATTTTCAAGATCCGCCAGCCCCTTGAGGTTGCCAATCCCATGGATCATTGCATCGGTCAACTGGGTTTCATAGGCCAATATAGCTTGCCCCGCGCCTACCAAACGTTCGCGTCGGTTGGGGGATGGGCAAACCTGGCTGCCGAGCCAGTCCATATAGTTTACGACATCCGACATGGTCGCATAGCTGCCCGTGTCGCGTGTTCCCAGTTCCCAATTTTGCTGCGGCCCATCCAGTAGGCATTCATGATCTAATGCGGTTAATCGGTCTGCGACCCATGCAAAGCCATAGCCATGACGCGAAAACATTTTGTATGGGGAAATAGCATATCCGTCTATATCATAACTGTCGATGTCCAATGTGCCGTGGGCCGCGTTTTGGACGCCGTCAACGATGATAAAACAGTCAGGCGATGCGGCGCGGATGGCGACGACGATTCCTGCCAAATCAACTCCCATCCCCGTCACGGGCGAGGCATGCAAAATCGTGGCAACACGGGTATTGTGGTTGACGACATCTGCATAGGCCTGCGGTGTCACAAGACCTGTTGCATCATCATGTGCCACACTTAGGTAGGGGCGATCTGACACCTCGGCCCAATGTTTCAATGCGCTGCGGGTTGCGGGGTGTTCAAAGGTTGATCCGACGACATTGCCACCATCAGGCGCACCAACTGTTGCCGTGCGCACCAGACGAAACAACAGCTCGGTCCCGCTTTCACCCACAAAAAACTGGCCCTTTTGTGTGCCGAACAAATCGGCTGCATCTGATTTGGCCTGTTTGATTATATCAACCAACGCATGTGATGCTGGGTTGTCGCGCCCTTGGTTGTCGGGAATTGCTGCAAATTTTGTCGACGTGTCCACAACCGATTTCAACGTCAAAGCACCGCCGGCATTTTCAAAAAAGATGCGTTCGCCGGAAAAAGGGCAGGTATCAACATGTGCAAATTTTTCGCGGATTACTGGCAGAATGTCTGAAATCGTCTGTGTCATTCGTTTACTCGCTTTGGCTAGGGTCGCATTATCCATATCCAGATTTAGGACAAAAGCAATGGGAAACCAGATTTCATTTTTGCGCCCCTTGCGTTGGATGTCGCAAGGTGTAATCTGCCAAGCAAAGGGGAAGTTATGTCAGATTTTGTAACGCTATACGAAATGGGCCCACGCGATGGTTTGCAAAACGAACCTGATTTGATCGCGACACAGGATAAAATTGCATTGGTTGATCGCTTGTCTGCATGTGGACTAAAACATATCGAAGTGACCAGCTTTGTCAGCCCGAAATGGGTGCCACAAATGGCAGATGCGGCCCAAGTACTGGCCGCGATTTCACGCAAACCTGGTGTGGTCTATGCTGCGCTGACACCGAACATCAGGGGCTTTGAAAATGCGTTAGCAGCGGGCGCAGACGAAGTGGCGATTTTTGCCTCTGCCTCAGAGGGGTTTAGTCACGCGAACATCAATTGTTCGATTGCGCAAAGCATTGAACGTTTTGCCCCGATCATGGATGCCGCACGTGATGCAGGGGTGCGTGTGCGCGGATATGTGTCATGTGTAACGGATTGCCCCTATGATGGGTCTGTAACACCAAGCGCGGTTGCAGACGTCGCCGCAAAATTAATGGCGCTGGGATGTTATCAGGTGTCTTTGGGCGATACGATTGGGGCTGCAACCCCCAAAAAAACAACCGAAATGTTGACCGCTGTCTTGACCCAAGTTGCGGCACAAAACTTGGCTGGGCATTTTCATGATACCCAAGGCCATGCGATTGATAATATTGCCGTTTCTTTGGATATGGGATTGCGCGAATTTGATGCTGCCGTTGGTGGGTTGGGGGGATGCCCCTATGCCCCTGGTGCGCAGGGCAATGTTGCAACGGAACGTGTCGTGGAATTTCTACATGCGCAGGGGTTCGAAACGGGAATAGACCGCGAAAAATTGAATGCGGCTGCGGTTTTTGCCAAGGAATTGCGTAAATGAATGCAAAATTTGAAACATTGAATGTCACGCGCGACGACGCAGGGGTCATATCGTTGGAACTGGCGCGGCCTGATAAACGCAACGCAATGTCCGGTGAAATGATTTCAGAGCTGACGCAATTTGCGAAATCTGTTGGTGACGATAAAACCGCACGGGCTGTCATTTTATCGGGGCAGGGTTCCGTATTTTGCGCAGGTGGTGATTTAGGTTGGATGCAACAACAGATACAGGCCGACCGCCCCCAACGCATGGCCCAAGCCCGAAAACTGGCCGAAATGTTGTTTGCACTGAATACGATGCCGTTGCCATTGATTGGGCAGGTGCATGGCGGTGCATTTGGGGGTGGCGTGGGCCTGTGCAGTGTTTGTGATGTTGTCATCGCCGCACAAGAGACCAAGTTTGCATTCACGGAAACGCGGCTGGGGCTGATCCCCGCAACCATCAGCCCCTATGTGTTGGCGAAAATGGGCGAACGGAATGCGCGGCATGTTTTCATGTCATCGCGTGTATTCACTGCCAAAGAAGCTGTTGATTTAGCCTTGGTCAGCGATGTTGTTGACATGGCAGATTTGGCCGATCGTGTGCAGGCCGAAATTGATCCGTATTTATCCGTCGCACCAGGGGCAGTTGCTGCATCGAAATCATTGGCGCGTTCACTGGGGCCACGTATCGATCCAGATGTGATAGAGGATACAATCATCCGACTAGCGGACACTTGGGAAACAGAAGAGGCGTCGCATGGAATCGATGCATTTTTGAATAAAACCAAACCCCGCTGGGCGTGATCCAGCCGCGCCTTAGCTAAGTCCGTTGAATGGATTGTAAGTGCTGTAAAATCTGCGGACCAATTGGGGTGGGGCGCTGGGAATTGGCATCCACCTGCACTTGTGCAAAAAAACCCAACGCAAATGCGCGTGCCTCTTGGTTTCTAAATAAACCAATGTCATAGCGCCACGATGTACGCCCAATGTGCGTTACGCATAGGCCAAGATGAATTTTGTCTGGATAGGCGGCCTGTTGCAGATATTTGCATCCACTTTCGACAACGAAAAACTGCACGTCAGTGAAATCAAAAAAACCACGTTCCCTTTGCCAATTCGTAACAGCCGTATCGATTAATGAATAATGAACGACATTATTCATATGGCCATAGGCATCATTGTCCATCCACCTGGTATCAAGGGATTGGAATTCAAAAAAATCTGTTCTGTGATCAAATGCGTTTTCTGTCATGGATCCATCATTCCCCAAGGTCGGTAAAATGACAAATGGTATTTGATGACGCTAGGTAATATTCGCATGTCTTGAACTGCGCTTAAATTTCTATCAAGGTTTCGAAAACCAACTGGAGGTATGGAAAATGCAGTTCACAGAAAAAACAGTTGCTATTGTGACAGGTGGGGCGTCTGGCTTGGGTGCCGCGACAGTACGTGCTTTGCGTGCACAGGGCGCACAAGTTACAATTTTCGATATGAATGCAGAGCTTGCTGCGCAAGTTGTGGCCGAAACAGGTGCCAGTTTTATTCAGGTTGATGTCACAAACCCCCAACAGGTTGCTACAGCCGTAGCCAGTGTTGCGCAGGCAGGTGGGTTGCATATTGCCGTTAACTGCGCCGGTATTGGGCCTGCGGCCAAAACTGTGTCACGCGATCAGGCGCATGATCCAGAATTGTTTGCCAAAGTGATTTCAGTGAACTTGATTGGAACATTCAATATCGCATCGCAAGCTGCATTGTGGATGACACGCAATGATGCTTTGTCGGATGATGGGGCACGGGGGGTCATTGTCAACACTGCCTCGGTCGCGGCATATGATGGGCAAATCGGGCAAATTGCCTATGCCGCATCAAAAGGCGGCATTGTCGGAATGACATTACCAATGGCGCGCGATCTTGCACAAACTGGTATACGGGTTGTTTCCATTGCGCCGGGGTTATTTTTAACACCGCTTTTGGAATCGCTACCCGAAGATGTGCAAACATCACTGGGCCAACAGGTCCCGTTCCCATCGCGTTTGGGGAAACCGGCAGAATATGCCAAGATGGTCTGTCATATTTTTGAAAATGACATGCTAAATGGTGAAACAATTCGACTAGACGGTGCCATACGCATGGCGCCACGATAAACGCGGCCGTGTTACTGGGTGCGCAGTATGCGGAAAAACGCAGATGCGCCCCAACCCGCAACGACAGCTATGACAAGCGATAGTAACGCGTATAAAAACGGTTTTTCGTGGGCAAGCGTGTATAAGAAATCTTCCATCCCGACTTTGCGAACGTCGATGGTCGTTTCAAAGCTTGATACGACAGCACGATCGCGGGTCAAATAAATTTTCGTTTTATAATCGCCGGCGGTTAAATTTGCCGGCATCGGGATGCGGGTTTGGAATAATGTGTCTTGATCCAATAAAACGCCATTTTCGTAGATACCGAATTTGCCCTGTGTTTCACGGATCCGTTTTAACGCATCATTGAATACTTCGGTATCTGTGACCCGGGTGTCCACGGCACGAATGGCACGAGGGATTGAAATGCGATGGCGCAGATCCTCGGTATCAGAAATAATGTCCAGCCATGGCATCGACGTTGAAACGGCGTAAAAACTGGGCGCAGCGTCGACTTCAATTTCGTCGGTGTTCATCCATATTCCGAACTTGCGTTCTTTTCGGCGAACTTTGACGCGTTCATTCGGGCCGACGATTGTCACAATGACGCCCAGTTTCCCATCAGGCTGGGGGGCATCGCGTTTGATTGCCCCAAATATCAAAATCTCTGATCCATCAAAATTGGCAGTGATTTGGACTTCGTCATGGTTCATACCTAAAACGATGTCCTCTGCCCTTAGGGCGGTCGCAACAAACAAAGACAGGATAAAAAACAGTCGGATCATGGCAAGATCGCCACGCGGCTGATCGAATACAGTTCTGCCGGTTCAATCATCAATTCAAGCGCAATTTTGAAACAGACCAGCAAAACCATCGTGGCCAATAAAATGCGCAACTGTTCTGCTTTCAACTTTGCGCCGATTTGGGTGCCAATTTGTGCACCGATCACCGCGCCCAACAGCAGCAATACCGCCAACACAACATCAACTGTTTGACTGGTCACTGAATGCAAAACCGTTGTGAACGCGGTCACAAAAATAATTTGATACAGTGATGTTCCAACAACCACTTTGGTTGGCATATGCAGCAAATATATCATTGCAGGGATCATAATGAACCCGCCGCCAACGCCCATGATTGCGGATAAAACACCAACGCATAATCCCACGAGCAACGGCGGAATAACCGAAATATAAAGGCCAGATGTCCGAAACCGCATTTTCAATGGCAATGTTTCAACCAGCCCACGTTTGCGGCGCACTGCGGGGGTATGGCCGTTTTTCTGACGGCGTATCGCACGCAGGCTTTCGATGAACATTAATCCACCAATCACACCCAAAAACACGACATAGCACAATCGCACCAGCAGATCGACTTGGCCCAGTGATTTCAGATAATTGAACAAGATCACGCCAAACGCAGCACCAATCAATCCGCCAATCACCAATATGGATCCCATTTTGAAATCCACGGTTTTTCGTTGCAGGTGGGCCAACACGCCTGATATTGATGACGCCACGATCTGGGTGGATTGTGTCGCAACGGCGACTGCGGGTGGGATACCGATGAAAAACAAAAGTGGGGTCAATAAAAACCCACCACCAACACCAAACATCCCGGATAAAATGCCCACGACCCCACCCAGGCCAAGGACCAGGAATATGTTCACCGATACTTCTGCTATGGGTAAGTAAAATTGCATTATTTGATTATCGCAGTCTGGGCTTAAATTGCAAGCAAGGTGTATGGTATTCGTCTAGCGTTCCTTGACATATGGTTCGCCCCCTGCGCGTGGGGGGATGGCTTTGCCAACAAAGCCGGCCAAGATGACCACAGTCAACACATAAGGTAGCGCATCAAGCAGTTGTACTTGGACCTTAAAGCCCGCGTATTTTTCGATTAAATCTGGGCGCAGTGCCAAGGCCTGTAAAAATCCAAACAGTAAACACGAATACAGGGCATACCACGGGCGCCATTTGGCAAAAATGAGCGCCGCCAGTGCGATATATCCGCGCCCTGCGGTCATATCCTTGACGAAACCAGCCTGCAACGCGGTCGCCATATAGGCCCCTGCAATGCCGCAGAGCACACCACAGATCATCACTGCGCTGTAACGCAATCCGATCACGGATATGCCTGCGGTGTCGACTGCCTCGGGTGCCTCGCCCACGGCGCGCAGACGCAAGCCAAAGCGTGTGCGATACAGAACCCACCATGACGCAGGCACGCATGCCAGCGCCAGATAAACCAAAATGGAATGGCCTGAAATCAATTCAGCATAGATTGGTCCGAAAAACGGCACCCCCTCTAGCGCAGAGGCAAAGGGCAGATCCAGTGATTCAAACCGTGCGCCCCCAAACAACGATGGTGTTCTGCCGCCTTGTTGGAACCAACTTTGCGCCACCAATACGGTCATGCCGGCTGCCAAGAAATTGATCGCAACACCGGAAATCAATTGGTTGCCGCGAAAGGTGATGGACGCCAGTCCATGCAGGATTGACAACGCCAGTGATGCAGCGATCCCTGCCAATAATCCCAAGAACACCGAACCTGATGCAAAGGCAACAGCTGCCGAAAAAAACGCAGCTGCCAGCATTTTGCCCTCTAGGCCGATGTCGAAAATACCTGCGCGTTCTGAAAACAGCCCCGCAAGACAGGCCAACAACAATGGCGTGGCCAAACGCAATGTCGAATCTGATACGGTTAACAAGTCGATAAAAAATTGCATGGCTTTACCCCTTGTTCCGGTTCAGTTTGACAAAGATTTTTTCCAAAGGCGCGCGCACCATGTTGTCCAGCGCACCCGTAAATAAAATCACCAAGGCTTGGATCACAACGATCAATTCGCGTGGGATGGATGTCCACAACGCCAATTCTGCGCCGCCTTGGTACAAAAATCCGAACAAGATTGATGCCAAAACCACGCCGAACGGATGGCTGCGCCCCATCAGTGCCACTGCGATGCCGATAAACCCAGCGCCCTCGGTCATGTTCAAAATCAACCGTTCGCTTTCGCCCATCGTTGTGTTGATGGCCATCATTCCCGCAAGCGCGCCGGAAATCAGCATGGCAATAACGGTTATTTTGACTGGGTTGATGCCTGCATATTTGGCCGCGGATTCAGATTGACCGAATGCGCGGATTTCATAGCCTAGCTTTGTGCGCCAAATCAGCACCCAAACAAAAAACGCAGCCAAAAGGGCTAGAAGCAAACTTACATTTGCAGGTGCAGCTTTGGAAAACTTAATCCCAAGCGGTGTCAACAGATCATGCAGCGTGGGCAAATGTGTGGCCATTGGAAAGCTGGCGGTAGCAGGGTCCATAGATGTCGGTGGCCGCAAGATATTCACAAGCAAATAGTTCAACAGCGCCGCCGCAATAAAGTTAAACATAATTGTGGTAATCACAATGTGGCTGCCACGCTTGGCTTGCAATATTGCAGGGATATAGGCCCAGGCTGCCCCCAGCAATGCCGCCCCGACCGAACAACCAATAATGGCTAGGGTCCAATGTGGCCAAGGAATATAAAGTGCGACCAATGCCACACCCAGCCCGCCCAGCATGGCTTGCCCTTCGCCGCCGATGTTGAACATGCGCGCATGGAATGCAACCGCAACGGCAAGACCTGTAAACATAAAATTCGTTGCGTAATACAGGGTATAGCCCCACCCATAGGTGGACCCAACGGCCCCCGTTACCATCATTTTTACGGCTGCAACTGGATCCTCACCAATGCCTATGATCACCAATCCAGAAATGACGGCTGCAAGAAACAGGGAAATTAGCGGGATCAGAACAATATCTGCCCAAGCTGGCATTTTTT
>Ga0255779_1000323_pt1 | contig 61004 bp, 49 predicted proteins | sample 011ome_21_FD_179977 | JGI IMG/M metagenome (GOLD analysis project Ga0255779, IMG submission 179977) | Coastal salt marsh microbial communities from the Groves Creek Marsh, Skidaway Island, Georgia - 011508AT metaG (version 2) | ecosystem: Environmental > Aquatic > Marine > Intertidal zone > Salt... | reverse complement strand
CGGCGTAACGGACGAGCCTACATTGGATCTTGCAATTCGAGCATCGTCGCGAGCGTCCCACCAGATACTGGAAGCCCTCACTCAGTCAGGCTTGAAATGCGCCATCACCAATTCCGTACGATCCACGCCTAAGGGAATCATCAAAGGGGTCGACTTTCAAAGGAGTGGAAAGGTTGACCGCATTGATGCGGAATTCCTCACCCACCTGATATCAAAAAGCATCATACCCATTATTCAGCCGATCGGTTTCGATCGGAACGGACATACTTTTCGGATTAACAGCGACCTTCTAGCCATCGAGGTTGCTTTCGCACTGAAAGCGACAAAAACGATTTTCATAACCGAAAGAGACGGTCTTGAAATAGAAGGCGGGTTCGCTCGCCAACTTTCCGTAGACAGACTCAAAGCGAATCTAAGCAGCAACTCTATCAAGGAACCCTTTCTTAGCAAAGCGGAACACGCACTTGCCGGCGTCAAAGGGGGCATTGCTCGTATCCACATTTTGAATGGCAATATTCACGATGGACTCATCCGTGAGGTCTTTTCCAATGAAGGCGTTGGAACGCTGGTATACGGAAATGAGTATCAGCAGATCAGGCAAGCGACTCGATCCGACGTTCCCAGAATTTTCAACTTAACAAGCAGCTCTGTGGAAAAGGAAGAGCTCACTCGCCGTTCCATCGAGTCGATCGAAAAGGACATAAACAACTTCTATGTTTACGAGATCGATGGCAACTTAGTCGGATGTGTCCTCATAACTCGATTTGAGGAGGATTCTACCACCGCGGAAATAAACACACTGTTCGTTCACCCATTACACCAGCGGCAAGGCGTAGGCTCAAAACTTACAAGCTTCGCCTGCCTCAAGCTTAAAGAACTCGGGGTCGAGCGCGTTTTGGCCCTCACAACTCAAAGCGTTGGCTTTTTCGAAACCGTTGATGGATTCACCGAAACAGGTTCCGATACACTACCGAAAAGTCGGAGAGTCAGCTACGAGGCTCAAAACCGCAATTCAAAGGTATTCCTGAAAACCTTATAGACCCCACCCTAGAAACGGAGGTAGCTCTAGTCCAAATAGGAATTTCCCTCAGCAGCGCTCTTGATCCGGCGCAACTTCTCCAGCCCGCCTTGGTCCTTGGGATCCAGCTCTTCGAGGAGATCTTCCAAGCACCTTTTCGGCCGAGCCGACCTTGAAGCCAATGAACCGATACTGTGAATGGCGTCACGACTCAGACCTCCTGAACATGAGGCCGCTCTGATCATCATTTGGATTTCTTGTGCCGTAGCCATCCGTTAGACATCGGTAATTCTCCCATATTCTTTAGATGCAAGGACTTCCTCCGATCTATTATTCAAACTCGAATTGCGATTTCTCCAAATAGGGAGATAATCTCTCTAAATTTAGGAAATCCACACCGCGCCAATTTAAGTGATTAGAATTCTTTCAGACCTCCACTGGGGACACAAGGCCAGCCGCGTCAAAGAGTTAGACGCGCTGGAAAGCCTCGTTTGCGGGGCAGACACTGTGATTTTTAACGGCGACACGGTAGAACAGAAGTTCGAGGATTCACCCGCTCACCTTAATCACCCGCTACCTCCCATCGGGCGTTTAAAGGATAAAATCGAAAGCTTTAACTCGAGGGCCCTATTCCTCACAGGAAACCACGATCCGGAAGTCTCCAATGCCCATTATTGCGCGATCGACAATGGGTCCATCATCATCACCCACGGTGATGCCATATTTGGCGCAATTGCTCCCTGGAGCGCAAACGCCAGAATGCTCAAAAAGTTGGTCGAACAAGGTTTGGGAAAGTACCATGCAGATGGACCCACTCCCTTCTATGACTACCTTCAGGTCTTCAAGGAAGCTTCAATCAGAGAGCACGCCATCCTTAAGGACTACGACCCCTCTGTCTGGGGGAAGATCGAGATTTTCGCTCGCCAAGCCTGGCCCCCCAATAGGCCACTAAAAATTCTAGAATGCTGGAAAAACGCTCCGAAAAAGGCAGTCGATCTAATGACTCAATTTGGGATATCGCCCGAGTTCCTGATAATCGGCCACACCCACAAGCCTGACATTTCAGTTGTTGGCGGAACCACTGTCATTAATACAGGAGCTTTCCTTCCTTGGCCCGGCGCCACTGCCGTCGATATTGATTCAAATGGCATCACCGTTCGAAAAGTCCTGCACCGAAAAGGCGAGTTTTCACTGGGTGAAACAGTGAAGCGATTCAAAATGGAGATTGACCTCCAATCGCTCGACGCTCCAGTCCCCGAAAACGGTACAATTCGCTCTAAAGCAGAATCACAGGTATCTGCCTAAGGGGCTTCGCAAAAGGCAGCCCAAATAGGGGCTAGCCAAACCTGAATCTCTCTCAATTGGAAGACCCGGATTGAGGTAATTCCCCAAGGCCCACTAGGCGCATCCGTTCATCTCCTATTTCAATTATGTGAAATAGCTGTCTAACAGTACATTTCAGGTGAGATAGAGCCGTATGAAAGGTAGTTCGCGCAAATCGCATTCGCCAATTCCGACTCGACTAATTTCATGAGCCTAGAAATCCGCTTCAAACAAGACTCAAACTCATCACCTCAGTACCTTTCCCTCCAGGATGGGGAAAGCCTCCAGGTTTTTTCCGGAGAAATCTTCCAAATTCAAAACCCGCAGGTGGTCGCTCAACTAGTACCACAAGCGAATGACCTCCAGGTCGTTTGCCATGATGGTTCAAGCTACATATTGAAAAGCTTTCTCGACACCCTCTTCTCCCAAGAACCTGTGCTCGAGATAAAGGAGGGAACGAGCATCACCTGGCACGACTTCGTTCAACAAAACGATGGGGTGGACATAGCTAACCTACCAGACGACCAATACAGCCAAAGCCTCCTATTCGCCCCTCTTCACGTCATAGCAATGACGTCGGAGTCCCCAAAATGGGCCCTGACACAATTCCCTCCCGAAAGTGACGAGAGGGCTAAAGATTCCGGTATTGTATCAAACGACCCTTCCTTTGTTCCTTCAGCCACAGCAGAAGAATCTCAGGAAAATTCCAGTGCAAACACCGCCGCAATTTCAGAAAAACCTCAACCGGAAACCGGCATTGCAAACAGTACTCCGGAAGACGCAGAATCGAGCAATGCTGAATCGAGTCGCACGGATCCAGACAATGGCAGTCCGCTTCACTACACCACATCAAGCTCCCTCAATGGGATTAATATCGATATTCGCGATTTCATCCCACAGCTGCATGAACAAAACCTATCGGATAATCTCACGATCACCGCAAAGACAGTAGGAGAGGACCCCATTGAAATCGAAATCGACGCGGGGGCCGGCATTCTCCGCCTTCCCGACAACATCTTCGATGACGATAATCAAAAGAAGTTTATCATCTCCATTAAAGACAACGGAGATGAGACAGGGACAGCAATCACCATTACCCAAACGAAAGACGGAGGGGGCGAAGTATTTCACCTCATTCTAAGTCACGATCGAGTAACTGAAAATAACGAAGGGGCATTAATCGGGAAACTGGATACCGATGACTCCGGTCAAGGCCACACCTACCAGTACTCAATTGTCAGCGATAATTCAGGCGTTTTCGAAATCGTTGGAAACGTTCTCAAGCTAAAAGACGGTGTCAGTATCGACTACGAAGCGCAACCGGATCGGTATCCCCTAACAATCGCGTCAATCGACGAGAACGGCAATCGGATCGAGCAAACGATGTCTGTATGGCCCGAAGATGTGAACGAAGCAGCATCCGTTTCATCGGTAGGCGTTTCTTCTCTTGAGGATGTCACAGTAGCATTCAATCCGGAAGATTTCGAAAACTCATTTGAGGACGAAGACAGTGACTACTTGGAGATGATCCGCATCGATTCCCTGCCGGACAACGGTGTCCTGTTGATTGAGGGCGAAAAGGTAACCAACGGTCAGTTAATCGATATCGATCAAGTTGAAGATCTCGAGTTTCATCCTGACGTAAACTGGAATGGGAATACCGAATTCACCTGGTCTGGTTTTGACGGTCAAAAGTGGTCAGGCGAAAGTTCTCCGGTCAATATTACAATCGACGCAGTCAATGACGCTCCCGTCGTAAACGTAAACGTGGGTGGTGAAACCGCTACTACTGAAACACCTTTCGAAATCGTTCTTCCTGAAAACGCTTTCATCGACGCGGATACTGGAGACACGTTGACCTATTCCGGGGATTTCCCCGCCTGGTTAAATATCGATCCGACAACAGGTACTCTAAGTGGAACCCCTAGCCCCGAATCGGTCGGCGAACACACGGTCACCATAACCGCCTCCGATTCATCTGAAGAGACCGCCAGCCAGTCATTCCAACTCGTTATCGACCCAGCAAATCGGGCTCCGACTCTCACTCAAATTGAAGATCAAACCACCGATGAAGACAGCCTCTTCAACCTCGACGTTTCGAGTAACTTTGAAGATTTAGATGGCGACGCTCTAACGTTTTCCGCAACGCTTGAAAACGGGGATTCCCTTCCCGACTGGCTTTCTTTCAATTCGGAAACAGGAGTTTTCAATGGAACGCCAAGAAACGATGACGTCGGAGCGATTGAAGTAGTGGTAACCGCGTCTGATGGCAGCGAAACGATTTCAAGCACGTTCGCGATTGACGTTGAAAACACGAATGACGGGCCAGTTGTAGAATCCAGCATCCTGAATGCTACAACCGATGAAGACGCCGCTTTTTCGCTCGATGTATCCGAAAATTTTTCGGATCAGGATCTGGGAGACACCCTTACTTTTTCTGCCACTCTTGAGAATGGTGAACCTCTGCCTAGTTGGCTTTCAATCGATCCGGAATCCGGCGAACTTACCGGTACTCCAGAAAATGGAGACGTTGGTACCATCCAAATATCCGTTACGGCATCCGATGGCGGAGCAACCGCCAATAATGTATTCTCCCTAACCGTCGAGAACACCAACGACGAGCCCGTTGTAACTACAGACATTGGGGATCAGAACGTGCTTGAAGACAGCTCTTTTCTCTTGGATGCATCAGAGCACTTTGATGACGCCGACCTAGGCGACACGCTTTCCTATTCGGCAACCCTTCAAAACGGAGATCCTCTTCCAGACTGGGTATCCGTAGATTCGGAATCAGGACATATTTCTGGGAAACCTCTGAACGCTGACGTAGGCGAACTCGAGATTACCGTTACCGCATCTGATGGTGAAAACGCGACAAGCCAATCATTCGCCCTGACGGTCGAAAACACTAACGACGAACCCACCCTCACAGCTAACTTCGTCGACCAAACGGTTAACGAAGACAGTGCCTTTAATCTGGACGTCTCTGCCAATTTCGCAGACGAAGACCTCGGCGACACCCTCACCTACTCCGCTTCCCTTGAAAGTGGAGACCTGCTACCTGGATGGCTGTCAATCAACACGGAAACCGGCGAGCTCTCGGGAATTCCCGAAAATGGTGACGTCGGCAACCTCTCGATTACCGTCACCGCTTCCGATGGAGAGGCTTCGGCGTCCGACACCTTTTCCGTCACCGTCGAAAACACTAACGACGGCCCCTCAGTCTCATTAGAAATTGATGATCAGTCGGTCGATGAGGACTCTGCCTTTTCATTGGATGTTTCAAGTAACTTTGTCGACGAGGATCTGGGAGACTCGCTGACATTTACCGCTACTCTCAAGGATGGGGAACCCCTACCCGACTGGCTCTCGATTGATAGCGATACCGGCATATTTTCTGGAACCCCCGAGAACGGCGACGTCGGCAACCTCTCCATCACCGTCACCGCGTACGACGGCCAGGATTCCGCTTCCGACACCTTCTCCGTCACCGTCGAGAACACCAACGACGGGCCAATCGTATCGACCGCGATCGCCGATCAGTCGGTGGATGAGGACAGCTCCTTCAGTCTGGACATAACCAGCAACTTTTCGGACGAAGACTTAGGAGACAGTTTAACGTATTCAGTTCTTCTTACAAATGAGTCTGGAACTCAAATAGGCGATGGATCACTTCCGGATTGGCTCACCTTTGATTCGAATACAGGCCAGTTTTCTGGAACGCCCGAAAACGGGGACGTAGGCTCATTTTGCGTACAAGTCACTGCTTCGGACGGGGAATCATCCGCTAGCGACATTGTCGCGGTATCGGTGGAGAATACCAACGACGGGCCAATCGTTAGCGCTACAATTGCGGATCAAATAACAGATGAAGACGCCGCCTTCTCGCTCGACGTCGCCGGAAACTTCGCTGACGAGGACCTGGGTGACACCCTCACCTTTTCCGCCACCCTCGAAAATGGCGACCCGCTACCCGACTGGATGTCCATTGACGAGACCTCGGGCGAGCTCTCGGGAACGCCCGATAACGGCGACGTGGGGGACATATTGGTCACCGTCACCGCATCCGACGGGAAGGCCACTGCCTCCGACACCTTCTCCGTATCCGTCGAGAATACCAATGACGGGCCAATTATATCGTCCTCTATTCAGGATCAGAGTGTTGAAGAAGACAGCCTCTTTTCGCTAGATATTTCTGGAAACTTCTCCGACCCAGACCTCGGTGATACCCTCTCTTTTTCTGCCACGCTTGAAAATGGGGATCCCCTACCCAGCTGGTTGAGCATTGACGCGTCTACGGGTATCGTTTCGGGAACTCCAGATTCCGGAGACATCGGAGATATATCCATTAATGTTACCGCCTCTGACGGCGAGTCTAGCGTTTCGGATATCTTCGATCTGGATGTCAATTCGGACTTCCCCGATCCTGACCAAAACATAAACGGAGGAAACGGCTCTCAAACGATCGTCACAGGATCCGGCGACGATACGATCGATGGAGGGAATGGTGCCGACACGATAACTAGCGGAGCTAGCGACGACGTAGTACTTGGCGGATCTGGATCCGACAACATCAACACTGGTTCAGGCGACGATGTAATTGATGGGGGCGTAGGGAGCGATATCATCGATGCGGGAAGCGGTGATGATACGATCTACGCAACTGAGGGGCAAGATACTATCAACGCGGGAGACGGAGACGATACGTTCATCATAGACGCGGGCAAAAATTTTGGAGACCTGTACGGTGGCGACGGAGAAGACACTATTCAGCTCGATGGATCCGATATTACTTTAGATTTTTCTAAGGTAAACAATGACGTGACGAACATAGAACGGCTCGATATAGATGGTACTGGTGAGAACAATCTAAAGCTCAGCGCAGAGGATGTCCTCGATATGACCGATGCTGAAAACAGGCTTTTCATCGATGGAGGATCCGACGATAGCGTGGAAATTTCCGCTGACTTCAGTAGCCAGGGAACAGAAACGGTAGATGGGGTGGATTATACGCACTACTATGATGCCGGTACTGACTCACACCTCTATATTAACAATGATATTTCCGACCTGAATACTTTCTAGATCGTTGGCCTTTTGACAATTGGAGGAACCTCCAGACTCGTCTGTTAAGACTAGTTTCAATTTGCCTTGTGTTGCAACCGGCCTTCCAGTCAGATGCACTGATGGCTCTTACGATCAATGGTTTCAAAGTTGAAAAAGAAGCGATTCTGCAGGAAGCGCAACGTTTAGCTGAGGATGTGAACCAACAATTTCCATGGCTGGATCCGATTGCCAAGAAACTGCAAGCGGAGGACATGGCCAAAGATCGGATTATCGAGCACCGGCTTTTATTCGAAGAGTCCCGAAAACAAATCCAAGAACTCACTACAGAAGAGGTCGAATCGGAATTCAAACAGATCGCCAAAAAGCATGGAGGAGAAAAGAGTTTCCTGAAAAAATTCAGTATTAGCCCAAGTGATCTACCCAACGTCAAGCTGGAGATCGCCGACGACGTCAGGTTTCAGCGTTACATGGATTCCTTAAACCAGCAGGTGCCTAAGATTCCCGACGAAGAGGTTGCGGCTATTTTTCAGCACAACGAGCAGAACTACCGTGCTGCCGATCAGTTCAAAGCATCCCACATCGTTTACCACACAAACAACGGACAGGATCGCAACGAAGCGAAGAAAAAGGCTCAAGACGCTCTCATTCGACTACAGTCTGGTGAAGCATTGGAGAAAATAGCCGACGAGGATTCGGACTGTCCCGGCCAAGGAGGAGATCTTGGTTGGTTCGCGGAGGGCTATATGGTTCAGGAGTTTGAAGATGTTTTGAACCAACTCGAGATCGGGGCAACGAGCAAAGTCTTCGAGACGCCTTTCGGTTTTCACATCGCCAGACTAGATGACAAAAAGACGGGTGAACTCCAATCATTAGAGGTGGTAGGCCCTACGATTCGAAAGGAACTCGAGAAACAGAAACGAGACGCGTTTTTTCGGGAAACTATTGCCGCATTAAAGAAGTCCGCCGATATCCAGTACACTTAGCTGATCCGGGGAAATCGCTCCCCTTGATGGCAACTACTTAGTGAAAGTGGTGTCATCCGTAGGAAAGAAATGCTAAACCGAGTTGATTCTCTCCTTTGAGATCGAATGTCTTCTAGGCTTCAATAGTTTGGCTACTTTTGACTTATCAAAAATTGGAGTGGAATCATGCGTTACTTTTCTCGCCTTAAACCAACGACGCTACTTTTAGCCGTATTCTTTCAACCCTTCCTTTCCGAGGCCCAGAGGACGATCAACTCAACGCTCGCCCTCCCCACTGAACTTCCTACCGGCAACTACGACCTCGAAGTATTTGGCAATTTCAGCACGGTATTGGCCATCGCGAATCCTCTAGACGAGCGAAACACATTATACTTCGCCGAGAGATCCGGTAGAATCATTGTATATTCCGACCTTGAAAATCAAATACGTGAGCAGGATCCTTTCCTTATCATCCCTTCGACCGTAACAACCAATGGTGAAAACGGTTTGCTCGGCTTGGCGTTTCATCCTCAGTATCGATTGAATGGTTACTTTTTTGTCTTCTACACATCTCAGCGAGAAAATGGTGAGCGGACCAATCGTATTTCGCGGTTTAGCAGATCCCAATCAGATCCGTTCTTAGCCAACTCCAATTCAGCGCTTATCCTCTTTGATCAAGTTGACCAGGCAAGCAATCACAATGGAGGCGACATTCATTTTGGGCCAGACGGATACCTGTATATTTCGCTAGGCGATGAGGGGGCGGGAAATGACTCCTACAACAATAGTCAAGTGGTCGATGGTGATCTCTTTGCCGGTATTGCACGAATCGACGTCGATAAGCTTCCAGGAAATCTCGAACCGACCAATCACCCCGACATACCACGCAATGGCGAAGGAAAGGCCTACTACAGTATTCCCATTGACAACCCACTGGTTTCCAAGTGGCAGGACGAAGGCAGCAACCCAGAGTCTGATCTTCGACTTGAGTTTTATGCGATCGGTTTGCGGAATCCTTGGAGGATGTCGTTCGACCCCGCTACAGGCAATCTTTGGACCGGTGATGTGGGCCAAGGCTCACGAGAGGAAATTGATGTCATCATAAAAGGGGCAAACTACGGATGGGCTTTCCGAGAGGGTTTTGTTAGCGGACCCAAGAACCAAACACCACCAGCGGGATTCGAATCAGTGGCGGACCCGATCCACGACTACCCTCGAAGCCAGGGAGTCTCGGTTACGGGAGGAGTCGTCTATCGCGGGTCCCGCCTGCCCGAGTTGGAGGGAGCATATATTTTCGGAGATTATGGAAGTGGCAGAATATGGGCTCTGTTCCCAGATCCAAACGGGGGTGCACCCAGCGTCGAGCAGATCACATCCGTATCCAATCCAGTCGCTTTTGCTAGAGATCCCATCAATGGCGACATTTTAGTTAGCACCATTTCAGGAAGCGTTCGCCGCCTTGTTCGAGGAAGTGGAGAAGAGCCCGTCTTTCCTGAAACTCTGACGCAAACAGGGGCATTTAAGTCACTGGCTACTCTTGAACCTGAAGATGGGATCATCGCTTATGAGCCCAATGTTTCGTTTTGGTCGGACCATGCGGCTAAACAACGCTGGGTGGCTGTACCGGAGGGAATAGTCGCTTTTTCCGAAGACGATCCATGGACTTTTCCTACCGGTACGGTCTGGATAAAACATTTCGAACTAGATTTAGAGCGAGGCAATCCTCAAACCAGCGTACGAATCGAAACCCGATTTCTGGTCAAAACCCCCACTAGCATTTACGGCCTTAGCTACCGTTGGAATGAAGATCAAACTGAAGCCTACCTCGTCGCGAATGAAGGCGAAGACATCCTTTACAATATCCAGGATGAAGGAGAGCAAATCGAACAGAACTGGCGAATCCCTAGCCGACAAGAATGCCTCCAATGTCACACAGCTGTGGCCGGCTATGCTCTCAGCTTCAATGCGCGACAGTTAAACCGGACCCTGACAATCAACGAAAACGAGCAAAACATTCTAAGCTACTTTTCAGAAATTGGCATTTTGGATACAGCGATAGAAAACCCTCAGTCCGTCGCTTCGTTCGCCCAGCTTGACGATCCCACCAAACCGCTTCGCGAGAAAGTTCGATCCTACCTCGCAGTCAACTGCGTTTCTTGCCATCAACCCGGAGGAACGGCTCCTTCAAATTGGGATGCTAGACCTCATATCCCAATCGAAAACATGGGTATAATAAATGGATCTGTGGTTGATAACCGAGGGAACAGCAACCGACGTCTTGTAATACCTGGATCCAATGAACTCTCAGTTTTGCTGAGCCGCGTTCAAGGGTCGCATGGCTATCAACGCATGCCACCCATTGGTAGCAACGTGATCGATGAGGCAGGGATTCAATTGCTCTCTGACTGGATTAACTTGGTTCCTCCCACTGACTCTTCCTTTGAAGAATGGCAGATCACGTTTTTCGGCAGCGCTAACTCATCAGATGCCGCCGCCTCAGCCGATCCTGACCGCGATGGAAACTCGAACCTCCTCGAGTTCATGACGTTTACGCATCGTCTCAATTCGGAAGACTTCTGGCATCCGGAAATTGCGCAAATCGGACGCCAAGCTCAGGTACGCTTTGCCATGCCTCCATCGAGAAACTATGAGATCCAGATAAGCTACGATCTGGAGAACTGGGATACTTGGATCGTGCCGGGTAATCCTCCGCAGTCCGACCCTATCGAAGAAATCCAAGTAAATATCGAAGGGCTCCTCCCAGAAAGCGCCAACAATAGCTTTCTCCGCATCCAAATCACCTCTGAACCGCAATAATTCGTCAAGCCCTACATCCTTTTCAGGATTCGATCTAGGTAAGCTATTTTAAATCAATACTTTATGGCTTAAACTCAGGGATTCAAAAGTTTATTGGATTTCGAGTGAATAATCGCAGCGGGCTCAACGTCTTAATCCGTACAAAACAATTTGAATGGAAAGGACGTTGAACATGAAAAATATACTCATTATCACGCTGATCGCTGCATTGGTAGGTTCGGTAACTACCACAAATGCAAAGGCCGACCGCGAGGGACGTGCCTTAGTCGGAGGTCTTATCGGAGGCCTAATTATAGGATCGATATTAGATGGCGACCACCATCATCATCGGCGGACAACAGTCCACCACCGGTCCAGCCACCGGTACGATGGTTGCGGATGCAGCGGGCACCACGACTACATTTCAGTAAAAACGTGGATCAATGGTCGCTGGTCGATCCACTACGACAATTGTGGAAATCGATTCCGCGACTGGCATCCAGGTCACTACACCTATTCAAAAAGGCGGGTTTGGGTACCTCACAATCGAGGTTGTCGCTACTACAATGGTCCAAGTCATCACCGCTATGACCATGACTACAGAAGTGATCGTCACCACGGAAGACGTTAGGGAAAAGGGAAACAGGTAAACCTCTTGGCTTCGGTCAAGAGGCTTGCCTCGTGTCGGGATTCATCCGATCATTGAACAACAAATCAAAAATGGAATCTAAAACAACAGATCTCACCGAATCAGAAGCTCAATTGTTAATGAGTTGTCTGATGGATGGCGAGCTGCCTGCGGACGATGCCGATCGACTCTATCAGTTTCTAGAGGCAAATCCAGATGCAATCGACTGGATGGAGTCCAATCAAGCGATTGCCGATTCCAATAGAGCGGTTGAATACGCTGATCCTCAAACTTCCTGGGAAAAAATTCGAACTGCAATTAGTAAAGATACCGGGGATAAAGGGGCCTCTTCGAAGTTAATTCAGTTCCCGCCATTATTTCGAGTTCTGGGAATCGCCGCCGCAATCGCCCTAGTCGCTTCTATCGTTTGGAAAAATTTGCCTTCGACCCAGATGGAAGTCACAGAGCGCTATGCCGCTAGCCAATCTGTAGTAGAATTTGTCGACACAGATATTCCGGATGTGAGCCCAGTTGTTTATACAGACGAGATATCAGGGTGGACCGTTGTCTGGGTCGCCGAAATGGATCCGATAGCAGACGAAACAGGATAATTTCGTTTTTCCTGAGAATACTAGACGAACATAGGATGATTCGTCGTTTGCATTATGGGCAAAAAGTTGTTCCAATAATCATCGATCCAATTCTCCCATGAAAATTGCAGGAATCCTATTTCTATCCACCTTTATACTTGCAGTTGCTTCTCGCGGTCACGAGGAATCAGAACCAAGTGAAGCCCTTTTCTTCGACAAGCCAGTCGCTAAAGAAATGGCGATTCGATTTGAAATCGAAGAAGACTTATACCCGACCCGCAGTTCCTTTGAGATCCTCGATTTCGCTTTTCTTAGCAATGAAGCTGGAGAACGTTGGGCACTTGCAATCGTCTACAACAATGTTCGGGAGCCACGAACATTTACGGAGAACCAATTAATTGGCTTTTTTGCATCGGGTGAGCATCGAGGTCCTCTCAAACTGGCGACAAGAATCGAAGGTGGAAAATCCGAAACCATCATGATCCCATTCGGAAAATCGAAAATGCCTCTGGTCAAACTAATGACCCGCGGATTCTAACTCTGAGGACTACGGCCTCTATTGGGAGGCGATATTGAAGTTCCCGTTTTAACAGCTACTCCCTCAATCCGTTTTTCCAGTCGCTTGGCGCCAGTAGCCGTAACCAAGGATCCCCAAACGTATACGCGCTCGAGTTGCTTTAGATTTGCGAGTTTCAGGAGCCCTTTGTCCGTTATCTTAGTATCACGTAAATTAAGTGTTCTAAGGTTTGCCAATTGAGAAACGAAATCCAAAGACTGATCATCCACCTCAGTTCTGCTAAGATCCAAATATTCGATACTCGCCAGCTCTGAAAGCAAGCTAAGATCTTCATTCGTAATTCTTGTTCTCGCCAAGGTCAGTTTTTTCAGGGAATCCTTCAATGGCGCTAACGAAGACAATTCGAATTCGCCTGGTCCACGATCCGCGTGGGTATAACTTACTTCAAACAGGCTCGAGTCATGATTGACGGTATCAACCAGTAAATCAGACGCTCGGAGGTTTTCAACAACCTCCAAGGCATCACCCATAATCATATATTTTCGTGCCGAGTCGGGATCTGCATCCGCAAATTTGGATTGGACCCTAAGATCTTGATCATGGACAAACCCTTTCCCGAAGGACGCACCCTCTTCAATCCATGCCCTCAGCAAATTTTGCTCTGGCGTGGACAGGCCTTCTCCTTTTTGAGGCATGTAATCAGGGTCGTCTTTCGGATAGGTCGTCAGGATAAAAAGAGAGCTTTTATTCGGTTCGCCTGAAACCAAAACAATGCCACCTTTTCCCCCAGCCAGGATTCCCTCAGGAGAATCAAGCCTGAGATCCCCCTTCACCTTTTCATCGTCGTGGCACCGATAACACTTTTCTTCCAAAATCGGCTTGATTTGCCGATCAAAATCAACCGCCGCACTCGCAGAAAAACCTAGCCAAACCAACGCAGAGAACCGCAAACCTACTTGAGCATTCATTTCTTCAAAGCGAGGGACCGCCTCAGCCAAAAAGGCTCAAAATAGGTTTTCCCTTATCCGCCACACGGAACGGACGCCCACTGGGAGAATAGACGGTTTTCTCCAATGGCATTCCGAGCGCATAGGCGATCGTTGCATTAAAATCAGGTACATCGACCTTCTCACTTTTCACAAATCTTCCCGTCGTATCCGTTTCTCCATACACCTGGCCACCTCGAATTCCTCCGCCAGCAAGCGCACAGGAGAAGGCAGTCGGAGAATGGTCTCGACCCTTGTTATCGTTTATCTTTGGAGTGCGGCCAAACTCAGTGGCTAAAACAACCATGGTTTCCTCAAGCATCCCACGGTTATCCAAATCCGTTAAAAGAGTACCCAGGGCTTGATCGAGGACCTGTCCATTTTCCGCCACTCGCTCAAAGTTGTTGGTGTGAGTATCCCATCCTCCCAGGGTGACCTCGACGAAACGAACATCGTGCTCTACGAGCCTCCTCGCCAAAAGGCAGCCCTGTCCAAACGGATTGTTTCCATAAGCCTCACGAATGACTTTTGATTCTAGATCCAGTTCGAAAGCTGCCAAATCACGGCTCTTCATTAACTTGATTGCATCGTCGTACATGTCTGAATACGCACGCGTTTTCTTCTGGTTGTATTTCCGGTGAAACTCCGCATCAAACGCGTTGGTCAGCATCACCGTATCCTCAAACTCCTTCTCGGTTGTTCCTTTGCGAATTTTACTGTTCTGCAAGCCCGCTTCGGGATTCCCGATTACCAAGGGTGCGAATTTTTGTTCAAAGAAGCCACTTCCCCCACCAGGATTAGGGCTTCCTACATGGATCACACCAGGCAAATTCGGGTTACGAGGGCCATCCATTTTCACCAACCAAGAACCCATTCCCGGATGTACAATTGTCCCTCGCTTTGTGTAACTTGAATGCATGAAGTATCTGCCTTCCTCATGCGCACCCTGGGTTGAGCTCAATGAACGTAAAAGCGCTAGCTTATCCATCTGGCTAGCGATTCTAGGAAGATACTCACTTATTTGAATACCTGCCTCTTTGGTTCCAATCGCTTCGACAGGTCCTTTAACGCTCCTATCTGATTTTGGATCCAATGTATCCAAATGACTCATCCCTCCTGCCATGTACAAATAGATAACATTTTTTGCAGTCGGCATACGTGCGGGTGTCGCACTAGCAAAGGCACTCGATCTTACGGCCAGCGGCATCAGCCCCACTCCTAAAAACGTCTTTGCCGAATACGCCAGAAATTCTCTACGGTCCTGATCCGGAAACTTCTTTAGAATATTTTTCATATTACCTTTTCTCTTTTTCTAAATCCAAAAGACCATTAGACAGAGTCTACTGGATGAACCGGAATTCCTGTGTATTTACAAGAGCAGCCAATAGTTGCTGATAGCCGCGATTTCGCCCACTTGATTGAAACTGATCACCAATTAGCTCGCGCTCCCTCGCCGTTGGTAATCGAGAGAAGAAGCTTTGGAATATTACTTCCATCCGAGCTCGGCCGTTCGATTCTTTCCGCAGTTCCACATTCAGGGCAGAATTGGGTCTCATCAGCCAGTTTAGGGCTTCACCATTAAGTAGCCTAAGGGCCTGCGAAATCGACGCTTCCTCCTCTGAGCTTTCGATGATTTCCCGATCCGATTGACCAAACTGTCTCAGAAAGTGACCTGGAGGAGCGGGTGACACGACTTCTGAAGCGCGAACCATATTGGGTGACATGCCACGCCATCGCGGGTCCCGCCTCATCGCTTTACTTCGCTCGACGTCTTCTTCGTTACTCGCTACATAACCAGGACTCATTGAGCCGGTCTCCATCTGGTAGAGTGCCTGAGTCAATCCGTCTGTGTCTTCGCCATTCAGCTTCGCCAGCATAATCTCCGTAGCCTGGTTTTTCTGTGAACGAGTCTTTCGATAATCTTTACGAAGTTCGCTTTTCTCCTTTTCCGTAGTAGCGTTTTGGAGGTTTTTTCGGTAATTTTTTTCGTATTCAATAAATCGATACTCAAGCTCAGTAAGATGTTTCGCCAAACCGTACACGGTCGCACTATCCAAATTTTCAAGACGCTCCACCCTATCTTGCATTTGCTGTTCCCCTTGACGAGCCCTGAGAAGCTGAGGCTCAATCCCAATGCGCTCATCTAAGTCGATAACCGCCAGAGTTAAAATTGAATCCCACAACTGCTCCGCCGTCATCCGACGAAGGATCGGACCTTGGAATTGATATTTTTCCTCAGACTGAGGAGATTCCGCTGAAACCTCGCTTTGATAAGTCCGTGTATTAAAAACGACTCTTAAGTAGCGCTTCATGTCGTATCCGCTTTCAACCATTATGGATTCCAAGTATTCCATAAGTTCAGGGTTCGAGGGGATCGTATCGTCTGTCAAATTGTCGACGGGTTCGATTAGTCCAATGCCCATCGCTTTCTTCCACAGCCGATTCGCAATTACTTTTGTAAAACGAGGGTTTTCAGCTGATGCCAACCAATCGGCATAGACTTCTCTGGTGTCGTCATTCTTCCCTATAATAGCCTCTTCCCCAAAGGGCGTCTTTGGCGCAATTTTCTGTTTCGGACGACCATTACTATATTGGTAGTCGTCAGGCAATTTCAATTCCCGCTCAACTTCGGCAGCTTGTGCCGTCATCGGAAGCAACAAATCTCGAACCACTCTCCTTTGGGCGCCCGAGGGCTGCGCCATTTTGCGAGCTTCCTCCCTAGTATATCCTTCCTTCAAGGACTTCTGCACCATGCCTCTTTGTATTTTTTGGAAGTCTTGCGAAAGGGGCACCTTGCCATAAGGCAGTTGCGACTGCAGGCCAAATGTATAGGCCGCCATATGATAGTATTCCTTCTGTGTCCATTTATCGAACGGATGGTCATGGCATTGCGCGCATTGCATTCGCGTACCCAGAAACACTTGTGCCGTATTCGACATATTGTCTAAAGGCATTCCAGCATCTCTCAAGTAATAACCAACTGCAGGGTCATCCCAGACATACCCCTCAGAGGTAATCAACTCCCTGACAAATTCGTCATAGGGCAAATTCTCACGCAAACTATCCTTAATCCAATCCTGGTAGGAGACCATGATGGTACGACGTCCTCTGGACTTAACCCTCAAAATATCAGCCCAGAAGTTATAGTAAGAACTTACGTAGCCTTCCGAATCCAATAGCTTATCTATGAGCAAAGACCTTTTGTTTTCGTTTTCCGATTCAAGAAACTGGCTCAGCTCGGAAAAGGTTGGAATCCGACCCGCTATGTCCAAGTAAATCCTCCGGGCGAATATGTCATCTGATATAGGAGGGTTCCGTTTGAGGCCTTTCGCTTCCAAGTTCGCTTGGACCAGACCATCGATTCGACTAATGGCTCGAAGCAGATCATCCGAAAGGTGGTTGGCAGGTCGGTCGGAAAATTCAGCAAGCGATGGAACCGTCACAAAAAAAGTAGCCACTACCAAGCTAATTAAACGGGGAAACAGGTCACTTAATCTCATTGTCCTTGGGGCTAAACCGGTGAATTTGATCATCATCTGACTTATGAAAGCCATTACAATATAACGGCAGAGGGACGTGACAAGTTTCGATTATTTCAACAATTCCAGCTTAGCAGCAGGATTGCTTCCCAAAATCAACTGTCTATCTGACCAATTGAAGCTGAGAACTTCCAGCCACCCTAAGCTGTAAGTACTATTCAGGGCTCTTGCATCAGATTTCGCTGAAACTAGACGATCTCAATTGGCTCCTGGCTCTTAACGAGATCGTCCAGCTGCTTGAGTTGCTCTAAAAACAGCTCAACCTTATCGAGTGGCAACGCGCAAGGTCCATCGCATTTAGCGCTATCAGGATCAGGATGAGTCTCTAAAAACAGACCTGCTATCCCAACCGCCAATCCAGCTTTCGCCAGATCGAACACCTGACTCCTTCTACCACCCGCAGCTTCAGACTGCCCACCAGGAATTTGCAACGAATGCGTAACGTCAAAGATAATTGGATACTCAAATTTTTTCATGACTCCGAATCCGAGCATATCCACAACAAGATTATTGTATCCAAAACTACTGCCACGTTCGCAAAGCATGATTTTGTCATTTCCCGCTTCCTCTATCTTGCGAGCGATGTGCCCCATCTCTCTAGGCGAGAGAAACTGCGCCTTCTTTACATTGATAATCGCGCCCGTCTTCGCCATAGCCACCACGAGGTCGGTCTGCCGACACAGAAAAGCAGGAAGTTGGATAATGTCACATACATCCGCAACGGGCTGCGCCTGATAGGCTTCATGCACATCTGTAATCACAGGTACACCTAATGCTTCTTTCAAATCCGCCAATATTTCCAGCCCTTTGTCGATTCCAGGGCCTCGATAGCTGTTGATTGAGGATCGATTCGCTTTGTCAAAGGACGCTTTGAAAACGTACGGAATCCCCAAATTCGAAGTAACTCTTTTTAGTTCGGAAGCTATTTCGAAGGCCAAATCTCTCGATTCCAGCACGTTCATTCCCGCCAAAAGCACGAATGGCTTTCCATTGCCGCAAGGAATTCCGGCAATATCGATCGTCTTACTCATTCACCCTTCTTTCACCGAGTAAGCCTTCGTGCAAAATAAAAATCCTCCGAGTGCAGGCGCTTTTGAAGAAAAGAGAAATCCGCTCCATTTTTGTTGCTGTCATTTCTGTGATTTCTCTGCTTGGGTACCTCTCGAATCATGGACTTCCCAATCACAATATTCTCTACCCCCTCAACGGGAGAGACCTGAAAAAATCAAATACCTATGTCTAAACGCCGATTTTGCTGGATAGATCTGGAAATGACAGGACTGGATCCCGCTAACGACCGAATCCTTGAGGCTGCGGTCATTGTGACTAATAAGCAACTCGAGCCCGTATTCGAATGGGAGACCCCAGTTTTTCAGCATCCTGAGGTCCTGGAAAACATGAACGACTGGTGCAAACACCATCATGCCGTTAGCGGATTGATCGATCGCGTTCCGAACGGCATTACAGAAGCATCGCTTGATGAAAGGTTATGCGAAATCGCAAAAAAGCATTTCAAGAAAAAGAACCCGGTTGTCATTTGCGGGAATTCGATTTCCCAAGACCGCAAATTTATCGATGCCTATCTCCCTTTGTTTGCCTCTAGACTTCACTATCGAATGCTTGATGTTTCCAGTTTCAAAATCGTATTCCGAGAAATGCTGGGAAGGGAGTTCAAGAAAAACAATACGCATCGGGCGCTAGACGATATCCGGGAGTCAATCGCCGAGCTCAAATATTACATGAGTTCGATCGACCCATCAGGGTTAGCATTGATCAACAACGATCCCAAAGGACCCGTCACGGATTCGACGGAGGATTCGTAATGCTTTCAGTCGACTCCTTTTTGCCGTAAAACTTGTTTATCTTCTGAGAAACGTCACGGTACCCGATATCGTTGGAGTAAATCGCTTTATACTGCTGAATGGCGTCTTCCTGCTTGTCCAGGCGCTCATAGCATTGAGCTAGCAAGTAGAGAACCTCCTTTTTCAATTCGTCGACCACTGTCAAACTCTCGGCAGGTTGCTTCAGCTGTTCCAATGCAAGATCAAATAGCTCTTTCGCCATAAAGCAGCGACCGAGAAGGACCAGTGACTTAATTCTCAAGCTAGGGCTTCTTTGCGAAATCTGAAACTGCTGAATTGCCGCATCCACGTTGCCGCTCTCAAACAGATACTCCCCGTACTTGTAACGCTGACTATAGTCATTGGGAAACTGCTCCACCAGTTTGCGGCTTTCTCCGAGCTTCAGCTCCAAAAGCTCCGCCTCTAAGGTCTTGAGCTGGTCGTCGGAACCCCCGTTTTCAGCGATTTCCCTTCTTAGGTCGAACAGCTCCCGCTCCACGCGATTCACTTTCAATTCACTTCTCAGCTGGCGAAGCGGGGCATCCGCCTCTGCCTCGGGCAAAGCAAATGCTTTATCGAGCCACTCCATCGCTTCTGAGTACCGCTCCTGATTGATCAGAGACCTGACAAGCAACTTGTGGCTATCCACTTGTTGCGGATCTTTTTGGAGCGCTTCGATCAAATCCTCAGCCCGTTCTTCGCTGCCGCTCTCATCGACCACGACTCGATTTGCCCTTTCAAGGGAGTCCGCTTCCTTTTTGTTTTTAAGCTTTGAACGAAAGTCTTCTTCCTTGTCCGCCCACTTCCCTTGATTAATCGAGTGAGCCACGGATGCCGATTTCACTAGTTCCTGCACGGCGCTGCTCCCCGGTCTCAAACGCGTAAGCCTCTCCGCTATCCTCAACGCTTTCTCGGTCGATCCCGACTTTATAAGCGCTTCACACAGACGCTCCATTTTAACAACATTGTGGGGGTATTTTTCGCAAATTAGTTCCAAACAATAGGACTCCGTTTCATTCAGCTCCAACGCCCTTGCCCCTCGGGCGATCAGTGAGAGCGCCTTTGAGCTATACACGTTTCTATTGAGGACGCTTTCCCCGATTGACATGGCCTTACCAGGATCTCTCTTCAGAATTAAGTAGCCGCGGAACAAAGCTAAATAACCAGCCAAGCGAGCAAACATAAGACCTAAGCCCTTGCCGCTGTTGGCATATACCCTCCTCTGCGCCTTCCTCAATAGACGCCGCACTTCCAAACAGCGTGGCTCTTCCTCGAGAAGCGAACAGCAAATCTCAATGGTGTACTCGAAATTTCCGCGAGTCATCGCAGTACGCGCGTTCTAAATCTTTTTGCGATCCCGATCGCTCAAATCGTATTCAAGTACTTCCGACATTCCATGCAATCAGCTCCCTAGCTGAGATCTTTACGAACCGCTTCTTCCAATTTCCCAATAGACTCGCTTGCTATGTCAATGGTCTTGGCTTCGACAAGCAATCTTATCTTTGGCTCCGTACCTGAATACCTAACTAGTAATCTCCCGTCATCTCCGAACATCTTCTCAAGATCCTGCATCGTTGCGCGGATATTCGGACACTCGTCCAAGGGCTTCTTTGAAGCTACTGCGATCGCTCTCGTTTCTTGCGGAAAAGCCCCATAAAAAGAGGCCAGATCCGCCAGCGAATCGCTTTTTTCCACCACCGTTCGAGCGACGCATAATGCTGAAAACAAGCCATCACCTGTCATCGAAAAATCCCCAATTACAACGTGCCCGGACTCCTCTCCTCCTAAGGAAAATCCTTTCGCGATCATCAATCGGGAAACAAATTTATCCCCAATGTTCACTCTCTCAACCGATATCCCATAATCGGACAAAGCAGAATCTAACCCCAAATTGCTTTGCAGCGTGGTAACCAGCGTATCATCTCTTAGCTTCCGCAGCTCCTTAAAGCGAATGGCCAGCAGTCCCAAGACAGCTTCACCCGACAATTTCGCTCCTTTGTGATCAAACGCCACCATCCGGTCTCCATCTCCGTCAAAGGAAAATGCCATATCGTACTGATGGGCCGTATACATTTCCGCCATTGACTGCGGACACTCACTCCCGACTCCGTCATTGATATTCGATCCGTTCGGACTGCATCCCACCGTGTCCACTTCAGCTCCTAGAGACTCAAAGACTCCGGTAGCAATCGAGCTCAAGGCCCCATTTGCGCAATCAAGGGCAATTCTCTTTCCCAAAAGAAGCCCCGGGGCGAAAGCTCCCCGAACCCGAGATACATACAACTCAGTCTTTTCGGTAAAACCATCTTCAATCGCAGGAAAATCCGTTTCTTTCGGGGTCGCCACCTCACCCACGCTACGGTCCAGATCCAACTCAAACGACTCCGAAGGCTTCGTTCCGTTGAATTGGAAAAACTTAATCCCATTATCCTTGCTCGGATTGTGGGAAGCGGTAATTGCGCAGCCGGCTAAGGCGTTTCCAAGCTCCACCACCTTGGCAATCGCTGGAGTCGGCGCCACACCAATCGACTCGATGGCACCCCCTTCCGAACGGAATCCAGCTCCCAATGCTGCTATAAGGTTCAGACCGGACGCTCGGGTATCCCTGCCTACAACCATGAGCGGAGCCTCAATTTCATGCTGCTTCTTCAACAGCCGTGCAATGGCTACGCCCGCTCGAAAGGCAATGCCATCATTGAGGCTGGGGCCGCCGTACTCGCCGCGTATCCCATCCGTTCCAAAGTATTTAAGAGCCATTACGATTTGTAGAATTCCTTCGCCTGTCCGATTTTCTTCCGGACGCTGCCACCTATCAACAGGTCCCGGGCTTCCTCGACTCCTTCCGCAATACTCGCGTAACGTCCCGTCACGAAAAAAGCCGCCGCAGCATTAACGACGACTGAATTCTCCAAGGCTTTAGGGGCCTTACCCTCCAGCAGTCGATCCAATATCTGCATATTCTCTTCGACATCACCGCCTTCAAGATCTTCCAGCGGACCAGACTCAATCCCCATCTCGCTCGGAGCCCAACGAGCATCGATACCTCCTAGAGATCCAAAGCCTCGGGCTATATTTGTCCCCGCTGCGCTAAACTCATCCATTCCACCTTTCGCCCCCAAATCGCAATGAGCGATCAGACCGGCTTTGAGACCGAGAGAGTCTTGGGCCTTCGCCATCATATCGACAACGGTCCCGCTGAACACTCCCAGCAGCTGGTAGGCTGGTTTCGCCGGGTTGATCAACGGCCCCAGAATATTGAATACAGTGCGCTGCCCTTTTTCAGCCAGGGCTTGTCGCACTGGTACAATTTCCTTAAACGCTGGGTGAAAGGCGGGAGCAAACATGAAGCAGAATCCCAACTCCTCCATCGATCGCTGCAAAATAGCGTCATCGGACCCGATATCGATCCCTACGGCCTCCAAAAGATTCGAGCTTCCGCACTTCGATGTAATCGATCGATTCCCATGCTTGAGAACAGGAATCCCGGCTGCCGCTACGATAAACGTTACGGTGGTGCTAATGTTAAATGTATGCTGCTTATCCCCCCCAGTTCCGCAAACGTCGATCGCCCGGGAGCTCCATTCATCCAGTCCAGGATTTCGAGCAAGCTCCCTATAACGTCTGGCAAGTCCCGCAACTTCCTGAAAAGATTCTCCCTTAAGAGCGAGTTTTGTAAGAAAATCCGCTTTCTCGACGGGGTCCTCCTCCGCTGACGCTAAAAGATCAGCTACAACTGATGCCTGATCCTCAGTCAGACTGGATCCCTCTGAAACGATGGCTGAAAACTCCGCAAGTTTCATATCCAAAGAGGATTATGCGTCCCAATCGCAAAAACAATTATAATCGCTCTTCATCTAAATCGCCTTGCCCAAGCGGCTTAGGCCTAACAAGTTCGGGCCAGTCTCAAGGTAGAACATCTTGTCCAATGAGTCGAATTGCGGTTCAATCCCAAACAATTACTTGACGGCCCACATAGCGACCGTTATCAACCGCTCCTTTTCTAAAACCACGCGCTAATCCAAGCATAGAATTTATTACAAATGGCCAACCCTAAACGCAAGCAGTCCAAACGCCGTAGTCGTCTCCGCCGCGGAGCCAATCGCTTCGAGGAGCCACAACTCGCGAAAGATCCAGTTGACGGCTCAGCGTTCCGTCCGCATCGCGTGAATCCAAACAACGGAATGTACCGCGGTCGCCAAGTGACCGATGTATCCTTGTAACTTCCTAAATGTGACGCGGAACCTTCCCGCTCGCGCTATCCGGATGTCCATGCGATAATGGAGATTCAGGCTAAAGCCTGCATCGCTGTCGATGCTATGGGTGCGGATAAGGGCCCTTCCGAGATAGTGGCTGCCGTTAGGCTCGCCTTCGACGCTTTCCCCGATCTCTCCCCCATCCTTCTCGTGGGCCAAGAGACAGTGCTCAACCCTATCGTAGAGGAAGCGGGACTCGCTTCTCACCCAAAGCTTCGCATCGTCCATGCTTCTCAAATTGTCGATATGGACGACAAGCCACTCCAGGCGATGAAGCAGAAGCGGGACTCCAGCATGGCCCGATCCATAGAACTGGTGAAGGACGGGGAGGCTGCAGTCGTCGTCAGCTGTGGCAATACCGGCACCTTGATGGCTAGCGGAACGATTCGACTGAGAACAATGGATGGCGTAGAACGCCCCGCCCTCGCGACAGTCATGCCACGCCAAAAGGGTCACTTCGTGTTGATTGACGCTGGTGCCAACCCGCTGGCGAAAGCGGAACACTTAGTCCACAACGCCGTACTGGGAAGCGACTACTGCAAGCACGTGCTCGGCAATAAGAGTCCTCGGGTAGGTCTCATGACGATTGGCACTGAAGAAGGCAAAGGAAATGAAACCACCAACGCGGCTAACGAGCTTCTCAAAAAAATATCGGGAGTCATCAACTACCACGGCCCGATTGAAGGATTCCAGCTGTTCGAGGATGTCGTTGATGTCGTTGTCTGCGACGGCTTCACAGGGAATGTCGTCCTGAAAACCTGCGAGTCCCTTTTCAAATGCCTTTTCAAGGACTTCCTTGGGGGCGAGATAAAGCGTAATCCGCTACGCCAGTTCGGGTATCTGTGTTCCAAGGGAGCGTACGACGCTATTAGAACGCAATTAAATCCAGACCGTTATGGCGGAGCGCCCCTCCTTGGATTAAAGGGAAATATTCTGAAAGCTCATGGATCCAGTAACCGCGAGGCGGTTATGAATGCGATTCGCATCGCTAACGAGATCATCAGCAAAGACTTAAATTCCCAGATCACCGGGGATATCGAAAAAGCTAACCGCATTATTTTTCCCGAAACAAACTGAGCCATCGCTCATTTGCGAGTTGCCTCGCAGACAAGTCTCGCCATTCAGTCTCAACACATGAGCACTCTGCCACGGTCAGTTGTTATTAAAGGAACAGGTTCCTATACCCCTGCCACCATAAAGACAAACAACAACTTGGCAGAAATCGTAGACACTTCTGACGAGTGGATCTTTACCCGCACTGGGATCAAGGAGCGTCGCATCGCGGCTGAAGGAGAAAACGCCTCTCACATGGGAACTGAAGCGTCCCGCCGGGCGCTTGCTAATGCGGGGCTCCAAGCAGACGACATCGATTTAGTAATCGTCGCTACGATTACCCCTGATATGCCGTTTCCTTCTACGGCCTGCCTGATTCAAACCCAGTTAGGGGTTCGCAATGCCGTTTGCATGGACATTGAAGCGGCGTGCTCCGGTTTCCTCTACATCATGGAAGTCGCCGCATCCTTGATTAAAACGGGTCGATACCAAAACGCCCTGATTGTCGGAACTGAAAAGCTGTCCAGCATATTGGATTGGGAAGACCGAACCACTTGTGTCCTCTTTGGCGATGGAGCGGGAGCAGCCGTCCTCGGCCCTTCGGACCGTCCGCAGACTGGTTTGCTCGACTTCAAACTAGGAGCAGACGGAGCAAACGGTGAAGTGCTTTTCATGCCCGGAGGAGGTTCCGCCAACCCCGCAACAGGAGCCTCGATCGACAACCGCCTGCACTTCCTGAAAATGCGTGGTAGAGAGGTATTTAAACTAGCGGTCAAAGTAATGGAGCAGGCGGCTAAAGAAATTCTTGAACAAAATGGCCTGAATTCGGACCAACTAGCGTGCGTCATTCCACATCAAGCCAATTTAAGGATCATCGAATTGCTTTCTTCCCGACTGGAAATTCCAATGGATCGCTTCTATCTCAATCTCGAAAAGTACGGGAACACCTCAGCGGCTTCGATACCGATTGCCCTCGACGAGGCATTTCAGGACGGACGGATAAACTCGGGCGATCTCGTCCTACTCGTCGCCTTCGGAGCTGGTTTGACCTGGGGAGCCACCTTGGTTCGCTGCCCCTAGGCGTGCTTAGAAACTTTAGCTTGATACACTCTAATAGACTCGATTCCCTTCTTGCCCTATGATTCGACACTCCATCGTTACGTTCGCCCTACTGTTTTCGGCTCTTGGAGCCGGTGCGGCCAACCTCACGTGGGACCCAACCAACGGCTATCAATCGGACGAAGTCGAATTATCGGGACTTCTACCACAAGAAATACAGCGCGTTTTGGACTGGATGAACGCCGGTCGCAAGGCCGAGGAAAATAAGAATTACAGAAAAGCCCTCAGAAAATACAAACGGGTCAATAAAAAGTATCCTAAGAGTCAGTATTCACCCGAATCCCTTTACCGGACTTCCCAAATTCGGCTAAAGCAGAACAAAATCGACCATGCCTTCGACGCATTCGAATTGATTGCCTATGTTTATCCGAGCTACGGGAGCTTCAATGACACGATCGGCGAAATGTACAAAATCGCAGTTCGCAGACAGGAAAGCTATCGACAAAAGATCTTTGGCGTATTCCCGGGATTTCTGAACTACGATCGAGCTATCCGGTATTTCGAACGCATCGTTTCCATCGCCCCGTATAGCGACTACGCTCCTCTTTCTTTAATGAATATCGCTCAAATCTGGTCGAAACGGAAGAACGACACCATGGCGATCTATTCGCTGGACCGTCTCATCACCCACTATCCCAAAAGCTTCCTAACCCCGGACGCCTATATCCAGTTAGCGAGTACACATGCAAATCTGGTACGAGGACCCTACTACGACCAAAGCAATACGGAAGACGCCATTACCTTCTTCGAAGATTTTCTCATTCAATTCCCTTCGAACAATAGGGTCGATGAAGCGGAGGAAGGCCTTATCGAAACGCAGGATATCATGGCCCTAAGCAAAGTAAAAATTGGGGACTTCTACTTTCACAAACGATCTGACTTCCATGCTGCCAGGGTTCTTTACAATGAGGCCATAACGATTGCTCCGAAATCTGGAACCGCCGAAATGGCTCGAAAAAAGTTGAAGATGATCGAAGTAAAAGAGGAGAAACTCGGTATCGAAGACGAGCCTGAATCTGAAAGAGAAGCGCCAACCGTTGAAGAAATGGAGAAAAAGGCGGAAAAGCGGGCGAAAAGAAAAGTACTGGGCATTTTCTAGATCCACCATGATCTTCCCTTCGTAACTGTTTTCTATGCGACGTTTCTTCCACACGCTTTTTGGCATCGGCATAATCGTCGGCCTTGCAGGCTGCGCCTCCTATCAGATGGGGCAGCCCGGCGAATCAGATTCCTACCGGAGCGTCTACGTTAAACCTGTGCGAAACGACTCGACCTATCCGATGCTCAAGGCGAGTTTGACCGCTTCGCTCCGAAAAGCGATCGCCGATACCGGATTTTTGGACGTCGCTACGTCTACCTCCGCCGACACTGTTCTCGAAACCAGAGTAATCTCGGTCAACCGAGAGATAGCCGCAGTTTCCTCCATTGATGTCGGCCGTGGTAGAAAGTACGAGCTGGAGTTCGAAACACTCTGTACCCTCTACCAGAAAGTTGGCGGCCAGCTTCAACCGGTTTTTGTGAATCGCAGAATAACCGTAAAGCAAGACATCTTCGCAGACAGCGGACAGGTAAACGCGGAGCACCAGGCAGGACCTGAAATCGCTCGCAAGATCGCCCAGCGAGTCACCGAATCAATCGTAGACACCTGGTAGACTTTCTTCGCATTCCATTTTGGGATCGCAATTGAAGCCGCCTTATTTCTAATCGGAGAAATATGGAGTCTCCATTACTAGCGCCTTCGATGCTTGCAGCTGACCACTCGAGATTGGCCGAAGACATTGCTGCCGTTGAAAGGCTCGGAATCAAGTGGCTTCATATTGACATTATGGACGGACACTTCGTCCCAAACCTGTCTTTCGGACCGCAAACCGTTGCGGATCTAAGACCGAAATCAAATCTGTTCTTCGACGTCCATCTCATGCTCGACAATCCGCAGGACTATGTTGACGCATTCATTTCCGCCGGGGCTGATCAAGTCTCTATTCACGTCGAGCCCAGCTACGACATTGGTGGAACCCTTGAAAAAATCCGAAGCTTAGGCGCGAGGCCGGGTATTGCATTAAATCCAAAAACCGAAGCCAATGAAATTCTGCCCTACCTCCCCACTGTCGACATTGTTCTAGCAATGACGGTTCAACCCGGATTTGGGGGCCAGTCATTCGATGACAGCGTCCTCGAAAAGACCAAGCAAATCGACGCTTACCGAAGTGAGCACTCCTTGAACTTCAGGCTCGAAGTAGATGGAGGAATCAATCTTGATACAGCCCTAAAGTGTCGTAATCATGGAGTGGATACATTTGTCGCCGGGACCGCATTCTTCAAATCCGACGATCAGGCAAAATTCCTGAGTGAAATCGAGTCGATGTCCTAACGTGGAGATTCCCCAGAAAAAGCCTAGCTACGGACTCGAGGATCTGGAATCCATCTTACTAACCGAAGCGCAAATTGCCAATCGTGTTTCGGAACTCGCAGAAGAGATCTCTTCTCACTACGGCGACACGGACATCACCATCATCTGCGTGCTTAGCGGCGCCCTCGTTTTCACATCTGATCTTATTCGAAAACTCGAGCTTCCAACTCGACTGGATTGTCTCAGATCAGACAGCTACGGGGATTCAACAAAGTCGAATCACTCTCCCCGCATATCAAGTCCATTAAAAACTGGCATTGAAAATCAACACGTGCTCCTGGTCGATGATATCCTGGATACAGGGAACACGCTTTCGGAGCTTATGGAACACTTGGCCCAATCTAAGCCCGCCTCCCTCAGGACCTGTGTACTTCTCGACAAAAAGGAGCGACGCCAGTTGGAAATACAAGCGGATCATGTTGGGTTCACTGTCCCAGATGCCTTTGTCGTCGGCTATGGACTCGATTTCGCGGAACGCTATCGGACGCTGCCGTGCATAGGCGTACTCAAGCCTGAATTTCAAAAGGCATCCTGTTTCTAGCGCGAATGTTAAGATCCATCTATTTCGTACTCTTGATTGGCTCAAATAAGCGCGCTTCGATATAACCGAATGATACTGGCTAACACCTGGACAGATTACGAGATCCTTGAATGCGGCGAAGGCATGAAAAAGGAGCGCTGGGGTGACATCATTTTGGTCCGACCAGACCCCCAGGTCATATGGCCCTTAAAATCGAAAGACTGGGGAGAGTTTGATGCCTTTTACCATCGGAGTAAAAAGGGCGGCGGAACCTGGGAATATCGCCGAAAGATCCCTCAATCGTGGAATATTCAATATGGCGATTGCACATTCAAGATTAGGCCAACCGATTTTAAACATACCGGCCTTTTTCCCGAGCAGGCAGTGAACTGGGACTGGTGTAGTTCGAAAATCAAACTTTCACAAAGCAGTCCCAAAATCCTGAACTTATTTGGCTATACAGGTGCGGCAACGATCTCAGCAGCCAAAGCTGGCGCTCAGGTATGTCACGTGGATGCCGCGAAAGGAATGGTCGCCTGGTGTCGGGAAAACGCTGCACTTAGCGGACTTCAAAACGCCCCTATTCGATTCATTGTCGACGACTGCGTTAAATTTGTTGAGCGCGAGATCCGCAGAGGAAGCCAATACGACGGAATCATCATGGATCCCCCATCCTACGGTAGAGGTAAAAAGGGAGAGATATGGCAATTCGACCGAGACCTTTTTCAGCTCCTCCAAAAGTGCCGCCAGATCCTTTCTGCTTCACCTCTGTTTTTTCTCGTCAATGCGTACACTACGGGAATTTCTCCGACCATAGTCGGCAATTTGCTGAGAGAGACTCTCTCCGACCTGAAAGGAAGTGTCACAAACGGCGAGATTGGCCTCCCGATCGGCAATAGCCTGAATGCGCTGCCTTGCGGGCTTTACGCCCGATGGGAATCCCAACATTTTTCGAAATTATAACGCAAATCGATGTGGTTTGCCTTGAACTGGAGGCCGCATGGCCAACTCTTACCCCGACTCGCACCAAATTAATCGAATATGAAATCTAACGACTTCGTCAGGAGTAAATTTTTTAATTTCTACAACGACATAGACTTCAGTTCTTACCAAAAAGAGAAGAAGCGTCTGCAAGTGGAGCTTCTCAAGCTACAACATTGGGTCATCAACAATAACAAGAGAGTGGCTCTCGTTTTCGAAGGTCGAGATGCTGCAGGAAAGGGAGGATCCATAAAGCGATTCACCGAGTACATGATGCCGAAGCATTTCAACGTAGTTGAACTTGGAATACCAACACGTAAAGAATCTAAAAATTGGTTTCGAAGATACGAAAAACACTTACCGGCAGAAGGTGAAATCACTTTCTTCGATCGCTCCTGGTACAACCGCGCGCTTATAGAGCCGACGATGGGCTATTGCACAAAGTCTCAATACAAATACTTCATGAACAAAGTCCTTAAGTGGGAAGAATCTCACATAGACAATGGCTTAATCATGGTAAAAGTCTATCTGTCCGTATCTAAGCACACTCAGTCTTTCCGTTTCAAAGAGAGACAAGTCGACCCATTGAAGTACTGGAAGTATTCGGAGAACGACAAATACGCTCGCGAGCACTGGGATGTATTCACAAAATATAAAGAGCAGATGTTTCGACGTACGTCATCTGACAAGAGTCCTTGGGTGGTTATCAACTCAAACAACAAATTGGAAACTCGGCTTAAGTCTATGCTCTACGTTTTGTCTCAGATTCCGTACACCAGCAATTTCGACTATCGCCCTCTAAAAAAGGAAGACAAACGACAGAGGTATTCAATAAATATAGACGGTGTGTCCTTCAACAATCTAAACTACCGCCAATTCCTTCTACTGGAAACCCTTCACGGACTCTACAAGAAGTAATCGCCTCTCAAATACTGAAGTCGGTAAATCTTCAAATAAAAGAGCCTACCCCTAGAATAATGGCAAGGCTCTCCTTGACCCTCACCCTCTTGAGAACTTCGGGGTCTTCAAATCAAATGGCACGCGGCGAGGGAGTCGAACCCCCAACCTCCTGATCCGTAGTCAGGTGCTCTATCCAATTGAGCTAGCCGCGCAGACCATCGAGACCGCCATAGGCAGTCGAAGGGTCAGGAGAAAAGAATCAATAGTTGCGCATTTCAAGGCATTTTTTCCTAAAAACGAAAATGCCCGAAAATCGACCCCAATTAGCCCGAACTCACAGACAACGATGCGGGTGTCGCACAATAAACGGCTCAAAGCATTCCTTGCCCTGAGCCGCCGATGAAAATCGAAATCTTGAATATCAGACTTTCGGCAGGTTAGCCGGAATGTCGACCTCGTGAGTGTCCTTGCGTTTCACAAGCCTCAATCGAGAGCGGCGCCTCAGCATGCGGTCGAGCTTATCAACCAGAAGATCGATCGCCTTGTGACAGTCCGCGTCATGCACTGAAACATTCATCGAAGGCCCATTGATCTCTATATGCCCTTTGGCGGTAAACTCATGCTCTTTCCCGCTTTTAGTATGATCGCACTCCAACTCCACTTTGACTCTGATTATTCTCTCTTCATGCCTAAAAAGTCGCTCCACTTTATCTTTGACACTCTGCTTCAGAGATTCCGTCAAGTCCATGTGAATGCCAGTAATGATCAGATCGTGGTTGTTGGCTTGCATATGTATATTACTCCTTTGTGTTGGTGTTTTATCCAATGACCCCAGGCCCGATAACGTACCGAAAGACCTCTAGATGCAGCGATCCTTCATCTGTTCTCGGGTTCGCTTCTGGGATTTCAAATTCAATCATTGAACGATTATTTAAAATAGGACGAACAGGCGGATTTTGCAATCTTTCTCCGTCCGGATCCCATACTTTTTTATCGACGAAAACAGGCCGTTTCTTGAGAAACCTAATTCTTTCAATTCAGACAAACTCCAGCCTCGAAATTCAACATGCCAATTACTGACTGGGGCTGGGAAGTCACGGAAGCCGAACTCCGTTCGTGGATCATCCAGGATGACAACGACATCATATTAATCAACAAACCCGCACTGGTCGTCTGCCATCCCTCAAAACGAGGCCCTTGGTCTTCCTTGGTCGGAGCCTGCAGGGAGTGCTTAGGCTACGAAAGGACCCATCTGATCGCTCGGCTAGATCGGGAGACCAGCGGAATCATCCTACTAGCAAAACACCGACTAGCGGCTCGGCACTTCCAAATGGCGCTAGAAAGACGGGCAGTAACAAAGAGCTATCTCGCGATTCTCGAGGGTTCCCTTACCCAAACAATAGAGGTTGACGCAGCAATTGGGAAAGACCCGGACAGTATCATCCATTGTAAGTCAGCGGTCCGAACGGACGGAAAAAAACAGACAGCCCAAACGCGATTCGAACCCATTCATTCTACATCGGACTACACGCTCGCCCAAGTTGAGCCCCTTACCGGTCGAAAACACCAAATTCGAGTTCACGCGCAACACATTGGTCACTCTATAATTGGAGATAAACTCTATGGACCCGACGAAACTTTTTTCCTCGATTTCATCGAATCGGGTTGGACCGAAAAACTCGCTGAAACCCTGCCTATCAACCGCCAAGCCCTCCACGCGTTCAAAATGACGTTCGATCTAGAATCAGGACCGAGATCTTTTTCCGCGCCCCCTACCGAAGACTTTGTTCAGTTCTGCGAGAACCACTTGAATCTCCCTAAATCGGATCTCCTTAAGTTGATTTCCTCATCATAATCCGCCAGCTGTCTAGTCTTTTCCCCTATATGTAAATTAAACGCTAATTAGCGCTTTCTTTACGGAATCACTTGAGCTAAATTGGGGCCATGAGATTCAACGCTACTGCAATCGTTTCAATGATGGTCTTTTCAATTTTCATTGGGATCTACGTCATCAACACAGCTTGGATGGTTGCCCGTGAGATCATGGCGTTTATTTTTTAAGAATCTTTCCTTCAGCGGGTTACATCCCTTCCGAGGAGATGATTTAATCCCTCGCGATCGATTGATTGTCATCATTCCTCCTCTCAACAGGGATCAGTCGAATAGGTGAAACAAAGGGAGTTTTCCCTTTGCTAGGCTCCTTCATGTCGGATTGTCTCCCGATTTGTGAGCGAAAAACCAGATATCAACGTACTGAAACTCCCCAATATTCGTCGTTTCATTGCCTTCCGAATTTTCTTCAATGCTCGATTTTACTATCCGGTATTCACCATTCTCTTTCTGGATTTCGGACTCACACTGGAGCAATTCGCTATTCTTAACGCGGCCTGGGCCGCAACCATCGTCCTGCTCGAAGTTCCATCTGGGGCGTTAGCCGACACGATTGGACGACGCAATCTAGTGATCGCTTCAGCCGGCATAATGATTGTCGAGATGGCCCTACTCTCTCTGGCGCCAATCGGTCAAATGCCGATTGTATTCTATCTTTTTCTAATCAACCGCGTATTGAGCGGGGCTGCCGAAGCGTCTGCGAGCGGAGCTGACGAAGCCCTTGCCTACGACACGCTGAAAGACCTCGGACTTGAGAAGAGCTGGGGGAAGGTGTTGGAGACGCAAATGCGTTTCCAATCGATCGCCTTCATTGTGGCAATGTCCCTTGGAGCGTTGCTTTACGATGCCGACCGCCTCAACCAAATATTCACCGCTCTGTCTCTGGATATCGAGGTTTCCAAATCATTCGCCATGCGGATTCCTCTCATACTGACCCTGTTCCTCGGCGTAGGCGCCCTTATCACGGCATTAGGTCTAAAGGAGCCAATTTCTGAGAAAACCGCCCGTCGCGAAGCCCGCCAAGAGGACTGGTTCGCTACGATTAAACAGGCGTTTGGAAAGACAATGAATACAGGGAAATGGATTCTGAATACCCCCGTCGCCATGATGATCATTCTGGGCGGATTCCTAATCGATCACATCGCTCGAATGATTCTCACTCTAAACAGCGAGTACTACCGGCGAATCGAGCTGCCAGAAGCGAGTTTCGGGATTATCAGCACGGGATTCGGATTAATGGGACTGTTCATACCCAGACTGGGTAGGTGGCTCTCCGAAAACAGGAGTAAAACATTCAATTTTTCGACTGTTGGAGTCACTACGTTTTTTGGTCTGCTTGGCATGACCTATTTCGTTCCCTATTGGGGAGTCGCCCCAATGATTTTGATTTACGGATCTATTGGATTAGCCGGCTTTCTCGTCAGCGCCTATCTGAACGCGGAAACGCCGTCGAGCGCCAGAGCGACAGCACTGAGCTTCAAGGGGCTTTCCTACAACTTAGCTTATGGCGGGATCGGTCTCATGTATTCGCTACTCGTGTACAAATTACGAACAACAGAGTCGATGCAGACTGTTCCATCAGAGCATGTGGAAGCAGAACTCTTCAAATCTGCCCTAAGCTACTTCCCAGGCTATTTCGCAGCCGCCTTTGTGCTCGTAATGCTATTCGGTTTTATCAACCGGTACTCAATCGACACTTCACCCTTGAATAAGAACGACTCTGTTTAGCAAAAAATGCCAAAACGATAGCTCGATCCGCTCTCCAACAAAAAAGCCGGCCCTCAAAAGAGAGCCGACTCGAAAATGATGAAAGACTGGACAGCGCTTTTTACAGGGCGGTTTCTCCACGCTCGTCGGTCCGAATCCGGATCGCTTCTTCGAGCGGTAAGACAAATACCTTGCCATCTCCAATCTTGCCGGTTTTGGCAGATTTTACGATCGCTTCAGCAGCTTGCGAAACCGCTTCGTCCTGGACGGCGATCTCGACCTTCACTTTAGGGAGAAAGTCCACCGTGTATTCACTTCCACGATATATCTCCGTGTGTCCTTTTTGGCGTCCGAAGCCTTTGACTTCGGTCACTGTCATTCCTTCGATACCGACTTCTGAAAGGGCCTCTTTGACCTCCTCCAATTTGAACGGCTTAATGATTGCTACAACAAGTTTCATTAAAATTTCCTTTGAGGTTGATTGCTGATGTAAATTTATCGCTTACCTAAATGCAAGTTAATGTGTTACTTAACCTAGACAAGCGTTTTATCTACTATGAATTGGTGTTATAGGCCTCCTGACCGTGCTCAGATATGTCGAGTCCCTCAAATTCTTCTTCTTCTGAAACTCTCACGCCCATAATGGCCTTGATAATTCCGAATAAGACAAAAGAGAAGACGAAAGCGAACACGTAGACTCCTATCACACCGATGATTTGAGACATAAGATTCGCTCCTCCGAAAATAGCTACCGCAACTGTACCCCAGATACCACAAACACCATGCACGGAAATCGCTCCGACAGGATCGTCGATCTTGATTTTGTCGAAGAAAATGATCGCAAATACTACGATCGCTCCACCAACGGCACCCATAATGATTGACGAGAGGACCGATACAGAGTCCGCCCCTGCCGTAATACTAACCAATCCAGCAAGAAGTCCGTTTAAAGCCATCGATAGGTCTGGTTTCTTGAGAACAGCCCAGGATACTGTGATAGATGCGATACCACCAGCAGCGGCTGCCAATGCGGTCGTGGTGAAGACAAGCCCCAATGGACCTGGATTTGCAGATAGGACCGAGCCACCGTTGAATCCGAACCATCCGAAAAAGAGTAGGAATACACCCACAGCTGCCAGAGGCATGCTATGACCTAAAATCGGCTTGATTGCACCGTCTTTAGTGTACTTGCCCTTGCGAGGGCCGAGAATCAAAACAGCTGCGAGAGCGGCCGCCCCACCAAATCCGTGTACAACTGTGGAACCTGCGAAGTCGTAAAATCCGGCTTCTCCTCCACCCAATTGTGAGAGCCAGCCTCCACCCCAGTGCCATGAACCTGCAATCGTGTAACCGAATGCTACCAAGATCGTAGAGTAGATCATGAATGATGAAAGCTTTACACGTTCCGCAACAGCACCCGAGACGATGGTTGCTGCAGTAGCCGCAAACATAGCTTGGAAAATGAAGTCGCCATAACCCGTCATCGCGAGACTCAATCCTCCGTATCCCCAGGTGTCTCCACCATCGGCGTTAAGATCTCCGATCATGGATCCTATGCTTATCCAACCATTGAAATCTCCCGGATAGTGAGTGTTAAATCCTACAAGTGCGTAAGTGATCAATCCGATCGAAATGATCCATACGTTTTTAAACAGGATGTTTATCGTATTCTTTGCTTGGGTCAGACCCGCCTCTAGCGTGGCAAATCCAAGGTGCATTATGAAGACGAGTGCCGCAGCAATCACCGTCCAAAGCATGGATACGGTGAAGAAGTCGAATGCAGGTGCATATTCGGCTCCCGATGCCTCGACAAGCTCGAGATACTCATCGACCGGGCCTGCCTCTTCTTGTGCCAAGGCTGGCGTTAAACCGGCCATCATTGCTGCTATCAAAGCAAAGAGCAATGGTCCGGGAAGTTTAGTGAGGAGTTTTATCATGACGTTCGTAATGTTTAGTTAATCAGGAATTGTTGCTGCTCTTTCGCAGCGGTTAATCACCCCGATTTAGCAACTCGCATGCCATCTCTCTCAGCTTAGCCAGATTTCCGGCCGATATGCACAAAACTACTGAAAAGTAATACTATTTAAAGAACGTGATCACCCCTTCGCGCTCAATTGTAACCTTTTGGGCACCCTCAATTAAAAAACCGCTCAAATTAGAGCGGTTCGCAAAAGATTTTCATTCTCTTTGGCAATGGCTTTAGCGCCACCGGTCTTACAGCGGGATCATCAATGCTCTTTTTCTAGAAGCGTCGTTTCGATGTGTAGCTCCTTGAGTTGCTTTTCCGACACGGGACTGGGGCTTTCCGTCATGAGACATTGACCCTTCTGCGTCTTTGGAAACGCAATCACTTCTCGGATACTAGACATTCCGCAAAGAATCATCACTAGCCTGTCCAGTCCGAAAGCGATACCTCCGTGCGGCGGGGCTCCATATTTGAACGCTTCAAGCATGTAGCCAAATCGACTCTCCACCACATCAGCAGGAATCTGCAACACATCTTCAAAAATCTTCTTTTGCAGATCCGCCTGGTGAATACGAATGCTTCCACCTCCCAACTCGACGCCATTCAAGACTAAGTCGTAATGCTGTCCTCTCACTTTCTTCGGATCGGAATCCAGCAAATGGCTATCCTCCGGAACCGGCGAGGTAAACGGATGATGAGACGCTACGTAGCGGCCATGCTCTTCCTCATAGGTCATCAATGGGAAATCCACGACCCATAGGAAATCGTATTGGTCCGATGGAATTTCGAGCTTTCCTCGCTTTTTGAGCAGTTCACCGCATTCTAGCCGAATACGTCCTAAAATCGCGCAGGCCTGCTCCCATTCGGATGCCGCAAAAAAGACGATGTCCCCCTCTTCAAGGTCCAACTTTTCCTGCAGGGTCGCTTTCTCCTCATCCGAGAAGAATTTGACGATGGGCGATTTCCATTCGCCGTCTTCAATCTTGATGAATGCAAGCCCCTTAGCCCCAAGCGATTTAGCGACTTCTTCTAGATTTTTCAGCTCTCCCTGCGTTACGTTGGCCAACGTTGGAGCCTTGAACGCTTTCACCACTCCGCCGTTCTTAACCGTGGCCGAAAAGACCTTGAAGGAAGAACTCGCAAACGTCTCTGAGAAATCGGAGAGTTCGAGACCGAATCGCGTGTCCGGCTTGTCGACCCCATAACGGTCCATCGCCTCCTGGAAAGGCATACGCGGAAATGGGGTTGGGATATCGACGCCCAGCGTGTCCTTCCAAACACGTTTCATCAGCCCTTCCATGATGGAATACATCTCTTCGCGATCGACAAACGAGAGCTCGATATCCAATTGGGTGAACTCCATTTGCCGGTCTGCCCGCAGATCTTCGTCGCGATAGCAACGGGCGATCTGGAAATAGCGCTCCACACCGCTTACCATAAGCATCTGCTTGAACTGCTGCGGCGACTGGGGCAACGCGTAGAAGTGTCCCGGCTGAATGCGGCTGGGAACAAGATATTCACGAGCCCCTTCTGGAGTACTTTTGAAAAGCGTCGGAGTCTCGATTTCGTAGAAACCTTCCTCGTCCATGTAGTTGCGGATCGATTTGGTAGTCTCATGACGCAACTTGAGCATTCGACGCATCTTGCCACGACGAAGATCCAAATAACGGTAGGTCAATCGGAGATCCTCGTTTACCCGGTCTCCTTTCTCGTCATCGATCGGAAACGGGGGCGTTTCAGAGATGTTGTGCACGACAACCTCATTAATCTCCACCTCAATTTCACCCGTTGGAAGAGATGCGTTTACATTATCTCCATCGCGAGCCTCTACCACTCCCCTGATCTCGATCACGGACTCGTCTCTCAGACGATGCACCGTCGCGTTGAAGTCGCTATCATCGCTATTCGGATTAGCCTTAACTTGAGTGAGGCCCTCGCGGTCCCTCAAATCAATAAAGAGGATACCGCCATGATCGCGAATGGAGTCGATCCATCCGATCAATGATACCAGTTTCCCAACATCGCTTCCGCGTAGTTGGCCACAATGATGCGTTCGTTTCATTTGTTTTTCGCTTCTATCGAGTTCGCCTCACAGGCGAGGTCAAAAGTGAGCGCGAACATTGGTAGGAAGATCCGAGAGAATGCAACTTCAATTCGGCGGCTATCCATATCGGCCAATCACAGATCGCTAATATTAAGATAAATTGCCCAAATTTAGTGACATATGGAACGAATTTGCCCATAAAACAGTCGAAATTGCCGTAATTTACAAATACCCGTGTCCATCTGGCTCGATGGATGCTCTCAACGGTTATGGTCATAATAATCAAAGACGAACTGGTCAATCCGCCCACTTGGTTCTCTTCTTTCCACGACCTCACTCTTATTTGCAGCATGAGGCTCCACGCCGACATAGTAATCGAGACTCAAGAGACAGATCTCTATTATAAATGGCTGAAAGCTCGTGGGGGAATGGATTTCATCGCCGATTTCGTCCAACCCGGACTGGAAGAAGGCATTCGAATCGATACGGAACTAAACTTCGATCCTTCCATTGTGGTCGACCGAATTGTTCCCGAAAATACTCATTTACTCTACAATCGGATTCAATTCGCTACTACACTGTAGGCGTTTAGCCAGAAGACTTTTCGCTTTCCCCCGATCATTGGGAACCTCCCGCGCAAACCCTTTTCACACGGGGTTCCTCCGTCCTTGACACTCAGAGACCGATCGGCAGTATCCGCCCATTCTTCACCTAGGGCATGGCTGAAAACTATAAAGATACGCTCAAATTGCCACAGACTTCCTTCCCCATGCGGGCGAATCTCGGCAAGCGTGAACCTGCCCGTGTAGACCACTGGGAAGATGTCAATCTGTATGGCAAGATCCAACAGAAGAACCAGAATGGAGAGCTTTTCCTCCTCCATGACGGCCCCCCCTTTACCAATGGGGACCTCCATCTGGGCCACGCGCTGAATAAGACGCTCAAGGAAATCGTACTTCGCTACAAAGCGGCCAAAGGATTCAGGACTCCCTATATCCCCGGGTGGGACTGTCATGGCCTGCCTATCGAGCATAAGGTCTCTAAAGAGATCCAAGCGACTGGCGAAACGATGACCACCGCTCAACTGAGGGAAAAGTGCGACGCCTTTTCAGAACATTGGATTACCGTCCAGCGCAGACAATTTAAACGACTCGGCGTTTTGGGCGACTGGGATCATGAGTATAAAACTAAGAACCCCGCCTACGAAGCAGAGATCCTACGCACACTAGCTGCTTTCGTAGACAAGGAACTCGTCTATCGCAGCAAAAAGCCGGTCTACTGGTCGATCCCTTTCGAAACCGCCTTGGCCGAAGCGGAGATTGAGTACAAGGACCACACGAGCCCGTCCATTTGGGCTGCTTTCGACATTCCAGAAAAAGCGAAATTGGGTATCGAGAAACCTCTATCAATTGTCATCTGGACCACCACGCCGTGGACGATCCCTGCGAATCTGGCGGTCGCCGTGCATCCAAGACTTGAGTACGCATTTGTCGAAGCAGGCGAGCGCGTATTCATCGTTGCGAAAGAACTGGCTGAAACCTTTGCCGAAGACTGCGGCCTGGAAAATTGGCAAATCGTACAAACGGCCTCGGGCGAAAGCCTTGAAGGCGTCGAGTCACGTCACCCCTTTATTGACCGACCTAGCCCGATCGTTCTTGCGGAATACGTTACTACCGAATCGGGTACGGGTTGCGTTCATACGGCTCCCGGTCACGGACTTGACGATTATCTGACCGGTCTCAAGTACGGATTGGATATCTATTGTCCCGTAAACGACAAAGGCGAATACGACGATGATGGCCAAATTCCTGATTCCCTCGTTGGGGAATCCGTTCTCGAATCAGATGGTTGGGTCCCCGCAAACGGGAAAGTTCTGAAAGCGCTGGCTGAAACCGGCTCGCTAATTAAGAAGCAGAAAATCACCCATAGCTACCCCCATTGTTGGCGCTCCAAAACACCGGTCATTTTTAGGGCGGTTGACCAATGGTTTGTCGCTTTAGACAAAGATGGACAACGCGATAAAGCTTTAGACGCAATCGAATCAGTAAGATGGATACCTGACTGGGGCAAAAACCGAATTCGAGGCGCTGTTGAATCACGACCCGACTGGTGTATTAGTCGCCAGAGATCATGGGGGGTTCCAATCCCTGCGTTTTACGACGAAGAGGGCAATGGTCACTTGGACGCAAGCGTCATAAGGGCGATCGCCGACAAGATTGAAACCGACGGAACCAATCTTTGGTATACAAAAACTGCTGACGAGATCCTCGAAGGTGTCGAGCTGCCTGCTTCTTGGCAGGGTAAAAAACTCACCTCGGGCACCGATACGCTCGATGTTTGGATCGATTCCGGCTCGAGCCATTTTGCCGTACTTAAAAATGACGAGAACTTGGCTTGGCCTTGCGATCTTTATCTAGAGGGAAGCGACCAACATCGTGGCTGGTTTCAATCCTCGCTCTGGACCGGAGTAATCCGCGAGGGAGCCGCGCCCTACAAAAGTATCCTGACTCACGGCTTTATCGTAAACCAGGATGGAACCAAGCTTTCAAAAAGCGAAGGGGCCATGACGCTGGAGCACTACATGGACAAATTCGGCTCCGATATTGTCCGGTTGTGGATAGCCTCTACCGATTTTCGGAACGATGTTCCGATGGGCGAAGAAATTTTGAAGACGATCGGCGAAGCCTACCGGCTTCTCAGAAACACTTACCGGTTCCAGATATCAAATTTATTCGATTTCGATATCGAGCAGCACGGAATGCCAGTCCAGGAACTTCACGAACTGGATCGCTGGGCATTGGACAAAACCGCCGTGCTGGCCGAAGCCTGTGAACAGGCCTATGAGCGATACGAGTTCCATCGCGTCTACCAGCTTTGCAATCAATTCTGCTCAGTGACGCTGTCTGCACTGTATCATGACATTCTAAAAGATCGCCTCTATACACTAGCGGATAACCATACCCTCAGGCGCTCCTCCCAAACGGCGATCTACCATATCTTTCGCACACTCGTTCGGGTTCTTGGGCCCATTCTGCCTTTCACTTCCGATGAGGCCTGGAGCTATTTCGTTTCCGATGAGGACTTCGTTGACGAACCGCTGGCCCTTCAAGGATGGCCCACCGAATCTTCCAAATGGCGAGATTCGAATCTTGAAAGCGAATTCGCCACCCTTCTCGACTTCCGAAATTCCGTTAATGAAAAGCTGGAAAAACTCCGCAAGGAAGGTGCCATCGGCCGGTCGCTAGACGCGTTTATCAAACTTTCCGGTCAAGAGTCGGATCCCACCTTCTCACTACTGAGCAAGTACCAGAACTTTCTCGAAGCACTTTTCATCGTTTCGCAGGTAACACTCAACACGAGTGCTGATGGCGGAATAAAAATCAATGTAACCAAGGCTGATGGCGGTCGTTGTCCGCGTTGCTGGAGATGGTTTCCGGACCTTCAAAACGGCGTCGAAAACGATCAACTCTGTCCCAGATGCGCCGAAGCCATTCTTTAACTGTCTCAAATAATGCCCGCTAAGAAATCCGCAGCCAAAAAAGCCGTTAAGAGCACTACCAAGAAGGTAGCTAAAAAGGTAGCCGCCAAAAAAGCGTCTTCGCCCAAAAAGGCGACCTCTCAGAAGAAGACGTCCACAACTAAAAAAGCGGCGTCTCCGAAAAAGACGTCCCCTGCAAAAACGGCTCCGACTAAGAAAGCTCCCGTCAGTGCGGGATTCTCCCTCGAGGACGCGCTTTCAATCGCCAATTCGCGAAAAGTCGAGGATGACGCTATCGCTAAGAAAAAAGCGGCTAAGGAAAAGGCCCAAAAGGAAGTCGAAGAGGCAGAACAAAAAGCGGAAGCCCGCGTTCTCGGTGCCGCATCGCTCTCAGATATTCTCGGATTTGACCCCACGAGTTCAGCGGAATCCCCCATCGAAACCCGGAAAGTACCGAAAAAGCTCCAACCATTCTATGACCTCCTTATCGAGCTGCGCGACCACGTAAAAACGGGTCTAAGCATGCACACAGAAGAGACGCTAAAGCGGTCCAGCAAAGATGACGCGGGCGATCTTTCTGGATACAGCCAACACATGGCCGACGCAGGTACCGATACCTTTGACCGCGACTTCGCGCTAAGCATGGTATCGAGTGAACAAGACGCTTTGACTGAAATTGAAGCAGCGATCGAACGCATTTTCAGCGGAAAATACGGAGTTTGCGAGATGACTGGTCAAGCCATTGACACTGAGCGACTGATGGCCGTTCCCTTCACGCGCTACTCAGTCGAAACGCAAAAGCAGCTCGAAAAGAATAAAACGCGCTCCGTACAACGAGGCGGCGTGTTCGCAGAGGCTTCATCCGAAGATGCGATGACCTTCTCCGACGGGGATTCTGATTAGTTCCCAGATTTTCGATGCAAGGTATCGCAGCGTACAAGCGGCTCCATAGCTTGGCGCTATTGGTTATCGTCTTAGACCAGGTCACGAAAGTTCTTATCGAAAAGACTTTGCCCTACGGCAGCTTCTATCCCCCTCACTGCATTGAAGTGATCCCGGGGTTCTTCAACCTAGTCCATGTCGGAAACACCGGGGCCGCTTGGAGTCTTTTTAGCGGTTATCCAAAAGCTCTAGCGTTTATCGGCATACTTGCTCTCGTTATGCTTTTCGTATTTCGCAATTCGCTACAACTCAAACTGCCACAGTCTCAGTGGGCCTTCGGGCTAATCATTGGCGGAATTATCGGAAACCTCATAGACCGATTTCGTCTGGGGCATGTAACTGACTTTCTAGACTTCCACATCAAAGACTGGTACTGGCCGAGCTTCAACGTCGCCGATTCTGCCATAACGATTGGCGTCGGCCTCTACATTCTGTTTTCCTTTCTCCAGCCAAACGGAGAGCCTTCCGAGAAAGCGTCCTAACGGCTAACTTCAGGAGACTGTAGCTTAAGCGAAGAATCAGGTACCACCTCGGCCAGTGGTATGACTCAAACCCCTTACTCTACATTGGCGACTTGTTCACGAATCCTCTCGAGTTCGTTCTTCAAGGACAATGCGGCTTTGGAAACATCTATGGAACTCGACTTGCTTCCAATCGTGTTAATCTCCCGGGCAATTTCCTGAATGAGAAATTCTATGGAACGACCCACCGGTTCGTCTTTATCCAATAGATCTGAGAACTGGCCTAAATGGCTATCTAGCCGGGTAATTTCTTCGGAAACGTCACACCGGTCCGCAAATAAAGCAATTTCCCGAAGAACCCGCTCATCTTCAACATCAATCTCCAAACCAGCCTGCTCCAATCGACCCAACAGGTTCTCACGATGCTTATTGACCATCTCGGGAGCCAATTTCCCAACCTCGTTCAGTGTATTCTTCATTGCAATACACCGGGCTTCCAAGTCATCACGCAAAGCGGTTCCTTCACATTCACGCATCGCTACCAATTCCTCCAAGGCGGCATCTGCGCATTTCATCAACAACCGGTTCACGACTTCCACTGGCAGTACAATCGCTTCTGACTCCAGCAGCCTAGCTAGATCAACGACAACCTGAGGGGTGATTTCACTCGAGCCACCGTGGCGCTCAGTGATTCGCTTCAACCGCTCAATCCCTGCGTCGATTTGATCGTTGGACGGTAGCCCTGCTGACTCATTTCGCTCGTCCTTAATTTCGATCGAGAACTGTACCCTTCCCCTTCCAATCCGGTTCCTCGCTTTTTCGACAATCGGTCTCTCCAATTGCTGAAACTCTTTTGGAAGGATGCACATGATATCCAGATTCTTCCGGTTAACGGATGATATCTGTACCGAAACAGTGACACCGTCCTCACTTCCTTCCGACCTGCCAAACCCGGTCATGCTCTTCATACGGTTTGTCCCAAAAATTTTGCTACCTGGTTAACGTCCTTGTCTCCGCGACCACTCAGGTTCATAACGATGACCTTATCCTTGGACAATTGTGGCGCTCGCTTGATCGTATAGGCTAGTGCATGAGTCGATTCAAGCGCCGGAATAATTCCTTCCGTGCGGCAAAGCATCTGGAAAGCGGAAAGCACTTCGTCATCCGTTGCATAAGCGTATTCAATACGTCCAATATCCCGATAGTAGGCGTGCTCTGGCCCGATGGCGGCATAGTCAAGTCCTGCTGAGATCGAATGGGTCAGCTCTATTTGACCGTCAGTGTTTTGAAGAATGTAGGTCTTACAACCCTGCAAGACTCCCAACCGACCTCCCTCAAAGCGAGCGGCGTGTTCACCCAGTTTGATTCCTCTTCCTCCCGCCTCCACGCCAACAAGCCGAATATCAGGCTCATCCAGAAACTCATAAAAAAGCCCGATAGCGTTGGATCCGCCGCCAACACAAGCAATCATTTCATCTGGAAGCCGGCCTTCTTTCTCCAATATTTGCTCCCGTGTCTCCTGACCGATTACTCGGTGAAAATCGCGGACCATCATTGGATATGGATGCGCTCCCAATGCCGACCCAAGAATGTAATGAGTATCACGAACATTGGTCACCCAATCGCGCATAGCTTCATTAACCGCGTCTTTCAGGGTTTTCTGTCCCGACTCAACCCCTCTGACTTCCGCCCCACACAGCTCCATTCGGAAAACATTGAGCTTCTGCCGGTCCATATCTACCGCGCCCATGTAGACGACACACTCGAGCCCCATCTTTGCGCAGACCGCTGCCGTAGCAACCCCATGCTGGCCAGCACCTGTTTCCGCTATTATCCGACGCTTTCCCATACGCTTCGCCAGCAAGGCCTGGCCAATTGCGTTATTGATTTTGTGGGCACCCGTATGCAAAAGATCTTCCCGTTTGAAATAGATTTTCGCCCCACCGAGCTCTTCCGATAGCCGTTCCGCAAAATAAAGTCCCGTTGGACGTCCGGCAAATTCCTTCAACTGGTAGGCCAACTCGGCCCGAAACGCCGGGTCAATCTTAGCTCTATCGTATTCTTCGCCGAGCTCTTTCAAAGCAGTCATTAGAGTCTCCGGCACATAGCAACCGCCGAAGTCCCCGAAGCGCCCTTCGCCGTTCGGCAGCGATTCCTTGTTGATCATTTCAGTAGAGATAACGCTCATAAGGGGCGAAATCATTCAGCAGGCTATCGGTGGAAGCAATCGAAAAGCCGTGGGCAAAAGACTAAGAAGAAGAACCGGACAAAAAGGGGGCGACTATCCTTCCGAAACTCGGTTCTTCAAATAGCTTATCACATCCTGAAACTTCGTCTCATTGCCACCATCAGTTTCCACCAAATTTTCGTGGGCTTCAAGGCAAAGCCGGGCGCTATCCAACTCGTCGATTTGCCCGGCCTGCAAAGATTCTGTCACCGCCGATGCATCGATTGCCGGATCGCTCGAATCCAATGTAGCGATTCGGTGCAGCCCTAGACCACGGACAAGCGCTGTATTGCGTTCACTAAGACGCGAGAGAACTAGAGATCCTTTGGGCTCAAGTTTACGTAATTCTAAAGCGCATCCCGCCAGCACCCCTAAAACCGTGCTGTCCATGCCCGTGCAACAAGAGAAATCGAAAACGTAGCTGCGACTTCCCGTTTTCGTAGCATCTTTCAGGAAGTCCTGGAGAGGCATCACGTTCTGAAACGAAGCCCTGCCGACAATCTTCACTGCCACAGGGTTCGAATTCGGATCGACTAAAAATACGGGTTCCTCGTCTGGCATCAAACTCTACTCTCCGTAAACTAAGACCTCCATTCCAACTTTTTGTTTAACTGGAAGCCTTAATTATATCTCGGAGCACGTACGGGAGAATTCCGCCATTGCGGATGTATTCGACTTCAATCGCTGTATCGACGCGAACTTTGAGTTCAATCTCTTCCTTGTCGCCATTCGCTCGTTCGATCACTGCAGTCAAGTTCTGCTGGGGTTTGAGGTCGTCACCCAAGCCGGGTAGCGAAACAATTTCCGATCCGTCGAGATTGAGCGATTGGGCGCTCATTCCATCAATGAACTCAAGCGGGAGGACTCCCATTCCAATCAAATTGGAACGGTGGATTCGCTCGTAGCTCCTCGCCACCACAGCTTTTACTCCGAGGAGACTGGTTCCTTTAGCCGCCCAATCTCGCGAGCTTCCAGTACCATACTCGATTCCTGTGAAAACAATCAGCGGGATTCCGCGTTCCTTGTAAACCTGGGCAGCATCAAAGATCGTTGCCGGCGTTCCCTCTGGCATGATCTTGGTAAATCCGCCTTCCTTCCCGTCCGCCATGAGATTTTTAACCCGGACATTCGCAAAAGTGCCACGTGTCATGATCAAGTCATTACCGCGGCGGGATCCATATGAATTGAAATCCTTTGCCTCCACTCCCTTTGACAGCAGAAACTGTCCCGCAGGAGTTTCCGGCTTGAAAGCCCCTGCTGGAGAAATGTGGTCAGTCGTCACCGAGTCGCCCATTATGGCTAGTGGACGCATGCCAACGATCGGCTGAATCGTTCCCACTTCCATCGAGAAACCTTCAAAGAATGGTGGCTCGTGAATGTAGGTGGATTCTGGATTCCACTGGTAAATGGCTCCAGTTGACGACTCGATCTGAGTCCACTCTTCATTGGAACTCGCTACGTCAGAATACTGATTGTCGAACATCTCCGTCTTTAAGCCGGTTCGAATCGCATTCGCTACCTCCTCGTTGGAAGGCCAAATATCCTTCAAATAGACATCCTGCCCATCCGACCCTTGACCGATCGGATCGTTGTAGAGATCGATATCCACTCGACCCGCTAAAGCATAGGCTACTACGAGCGGGGGTGACATGAGGAAGTTGGACTTGATCGAGCCATGGACCCGGGCCTCAAAATTCCGATTTCCCGATAGGACCGATGCCGCAATCAAATCGCCATCCTTTATCGCCGACTCAATCTCAGGCGCCAGCGGTCCGCTATTGCCGATACAAGTCGTGCAACCATAAGCCACTAAATTGAACCCAAGTTGGTCCAGATAGCTTTGCAGACCGGTTTCATTCAAATAGTCGGTTACGACGCGCGACCCTGGGCCCAAACTCGTTTTCACGTAGGGAGCGACCGTAAGTCCGCGTTCGGCGGCTTTTTTGGCCAACAATCCCGCTGCAAGCATTACGCCCGGATTCGAGGTGTTGGTACAGGATGTGATCGCCGCGATTAAAACCGACCCATGCCCAATCGAGTCTGATCCGTTAATCGAAACCTGAGTATCCCTTTTCTCCTCGGGCAGACCAAAACCGCCATCCGAGACCGGCTTCGTAAAGAGATCATTGAAGGATTGCTTTAACGCCGAAACCGATATGCGCTCTTTAGGATTTTTGGGTCCAGCAACACTCGGTTCGATCTCGCTCAAATCGACCGAAATGCTCTTTGTGTATTCGATACTTCCGGCTTCAGGAATTCCAAAAATCCCTTGGGCCTCACAGTATGATTTAATTACTTCAATTTGCGCTTCGCTTCGACCTGTCTCACGGAGATAGTCCAGCGACTTTTCATCAATCGGGAAGAATCCCATCGTGGCTCCGTACTCTGGAGCCATATTGGCGATTGTCGCGCGATCCGCTAGCGAGAGATTGCGAGCACCCTCTCCAAAGTATTCGACAAACTTGCCCACGACACCCAACGCCCGCAGCCTTTCAGTAATCGTCAGCGTAAGGTCGGTCGCGGTTACACCCTCCTTAAGGGATCCTTTCAACTCAACTCCCACGACTTCAGGAGTCAGGAAATAGACCGGCTGCCCCAGCATCCCCGCTTCGGCTTCAATCCCTCCAACGCCCCAGCCAACGATGCCCAGTCCATTGATCATCGTCGTGTGCGAATCCGTACCCACTAGAGTATCCGGATAGTAAACCGCACCGTCACCTACTTTTCGATTATACACGACCTGAGCCAAATGCTCGAGATTCACCTGGTGAACAATCCCAATGCCCGGCGGCACCACCTGGAATGTATCAAACGCCTGCTGACCCCATTTCAGAAACTCGTAGCGCTCCATGTTACGCTGAAATTCGATGGCCATGTTTTCCTTGAAAGCCTGAGCCGTTCCTGCCTTGTCAACCTGTACCGAATGGTCCACTACAAGGTCAACGGGAACAAGCGGCTCGATCATGGAAGCGTCCTTACCTAACCCATTCACGGCAGATCGCATGGCAGCCAAATCCACCAACAACGGCACACCCGTAAAATCCTGCAACACGATTCTTGATACAACAAACGGAATCTCCTCCTGAGCGGGTGAAGCCGCGTTCCAGTTCGCTAGCGTTTTGACGTCCGTCTCAGTAACACGCTGCCCGTCGCAATTACGTAGAACAGACTCGAGGACGATCCTAATGGAAATCGGCAATTTCGATATCGGACCGACCCCATTTTCTTCCAGCGAGGGCAAAGAGTAAAAGTAGGACTCGCCACTCGCTCCGGAGTTAAACGTCTTTAGTGAATTTAGCGGATTTGGTAGATCGCTCATTTTTTTAATTTGGTCTAAAAGTAATCGGCGCAGTCAGAGGAGCGCCCGCACTCAGGCGGTGAATGAAAAAAGACGACAACCCTTGAATCGGTGTCGTCCTCAATACTAAATAATCTATGAAGCCAAGGCTGCTTTTATCGCGTCGAAGTCAGGGAATTGCCCTAAGTCGTCACTCGACTCGCTATAAATGACCTCTCCGTCTTTGCTGACAACGACTGCCGATCGTTTGGCCACGCCCTTCATGCCTAAAGCCTCTTCAAAAAGCACCTCGTAAGAGGCGCTCGCCTCTTTGTTGCAATCGCTCAGAAGCGGGAAATCAACATTGAGAGAGCTCGCAAAGGCCGCCAAGGCAAAAGGGAAATCAGTACTGATGCCGTAAACTTGAGCATCCAAATTTTTATATTCGCTGATCGAATCTCGGATCGAACACAGTTCCTTTTCGCAAGGACCCGAAAAAGCGAAAGGGAAAAATATCAGAACGGTCGCCGTTTTTCCAAAATTATCACTTAATGTGACGTTGGAAAGACCGCTATCGTTTTTGTGTATCAAAGTGAAGTCCGGAGCTTTGGATCCAGTTGCAATTGCCATAATGATTAGTGGGTTGAATTGATTAAAACGGTAAGGAGAGCAGAGGATTGCGATTTAGGAATCCGAGGCAAATCGAAAGCGCAAAATTCGGCCGATTTTAAAGCATCGCAAGAATCGTCGAGCAAAAATCAAAATGAGCGGACAAATGACCCGCTAACTTGCTGGAAACTATCTCCTCGCGATCGCCCAAACGTTGTCGTTCGTCGGCAGCCGGTCATAGAAATTCATCCTCCAAAGCTTGAGCCCCGAGGTCTCAATCATCCGTGTCAGAGTTCGTGGCGTGAAATAGTTCACATGGTCGGGATACCTAAAGCCACACCAATTCTTCTGTCTGATGTGCCGGTTCCAACAGCCAAAGTTGGGTACTTTGATGATGACGTATCCCCCCTTTTTCAATTTACTGGCAGCTGTTCGCAATACTTCCAACGGCTCCACTTCATGCTCCAGATAGGAGCAGAAGATCACCAAGTCCGCGCTCTCATCCTCCAACTTTTTCAAGCCTTCGATCGCTGAGGAGTGGACGCAACGCCCACCCAGTTTCGACAATCTCTCGTCAGTCTCTCTCGCAAGCTCGGCGGATATTTCGATGCCCACCGGACTCACCGGAATGCCCGTATGCTCCTGGAAATAGCTGCTGATGCGGCATAGCTTTTCCCCGGTTCCGCAACCTACATCAATCATAGTGATCCCGTCCTTGATCCCTTTTTCGTTCACGAGTCGACTGAGAAAGCGAAATGCCACTCGCTCAATCCGCTCTCGTTTCTGCATCTTCTGGCGCACGGATTTACTCAAATGACTTGTAAAAGCGACGAACGGCTCTTTCTTACGGCGACGCACCCTCTCTTTCTCGAAGGTTTTCTCCCATGCAAACTCCTCAACCAGTTGCGAGTACTCCGGTGGATTCTCCAAGAACACCATCCCTGTTTCGAGGCATTCTACCAACTTCCATTCTCCACTCGAATACGGCGTTTCTTTGACGGGAGTTTGGTTTCCCGTTAATGGATTACTTCTAGGCATATTTCCGATCTGAATCGTGAGCATTGAACAAGAGTCGCTTCATTTGTCACTCCTCAATTGTCACAAGATAAAACGAGTAGATGCGCTCAATGCCGATCCCCTAGGCCATATTCTCCTAGTGGGGTGCCTAAGATAACCTGCCATAAAAAGCATGGGGACCAGACCGGTTTGGGTCTTGTCGAACGCGAAAATCAAAGGCAATACGACACCCTGCAAAAATTCGGATCCAATCGAACAACTTATCAAATCATGAAAGCAATCACCTTTCTATCTTTCACCGCTCTGTTCATGGCTGGCGCTATCCAAGCCACTGCCAGCACCTACCAACCTTGCTCATGGGAAAAGCAGATCGTAGCCGCATGTCTCGTACTAGAGGCGGCTGACCAGGGTGAAATGGGAATGAGGGGCGTCGCTTCCGTAATCCTCAACCGTGCCGGCGGAAACCACTCCAAGGTCATGAGGGTCGTCAAAAAACCCTACGCTTTCAGCGCCCTCAATACAGCCACTACCGGCCGAACGGGATCCAAAGGATTCGCCAGCCACGTACAAAAAGCCTCTCGAGACCGCCTTTGGCGATCCGTCCTGCAAATCGTCGACGAACTCTATACTCACAACTGGCGCGACGTGACCCATGGAGCCGACCATTACGTGCGGAAAGAACTCCGGCCTTCTTGGGCTAGATCCATGGCCAAGACTACCACGATTGGATCGCACGCCTTCTACGCAACTTACAACTAACGGGCTCGGTAGGTCCGAGAATCCATTCCTCATCCGAGTCCGTATCGGCCATAAGATGAGCGAACGCTATTGATCTTCCTACGTGGAACCCTACGGTCCCGTCCTTTCCACGACTATGACCGAATTCATCCTCACTCATCCTGGCAGCGCCCACAAAGACGAATTCCTCGCATGCTGCGTTCTCATTTCCCAGAATCCGGTCGAGATTCAACGCCGTGAGCCGGAAAAAGCCGATCTAGATAACCCAGCGGTCTGCATAGTCGATGTGGGCGATGACCACGATCCGTCCAAGTCCAACTTCGATCACCATCAATTCCCCCGCGAGGCGATTCCGACTTGCTCCCTATCCCTTGTCCTCAAACATCTCGCGCTCTACGACGATGCCCGCGCTTTCTGCGATTGGCTCGAGCCGGCTGAATGGTTCGACTGTCGCGGCGCCAATGGAACCGCTCGCTGGCTTGGCGTCGAACGAGACATCATCGGAAAGCTCAGTTCCCCCATCGATATCACACTGCTTCGGCGGTTCGCCGCTAAAACCCTTCATGCACCCGGAGAACCGCTTTGGGAAGTCATGAAAATGATTGGTGATGACCTAGTCGAATACTTGAAGTCCCTGCGCGAGCGACTCGATTTCATTGGGTCAAACGCGGAGACCTGGACGATCGAAAATGGCTCCTCCTCCATTCAAGCCGTATTCCTACCGCGTACCGAACCGCTCCCCGAAGAGCCTTCCATGGGCTTACCCCGCTTTATCGAAGAGCAAGGGCTTACCCAAACCGCTCATGCCATGATTTATCCGGATCGTCGCGGAGACGGGTACGGACTTTCTCGATACAACGATCATCCAAAAATGGATTTCACGAGAATCAAAGACGAACCCGATGTCCACTTCGCCCACGCAGCAGGGTTCGTGGCTAAGTCCTCTGCCACGAATCCTGACCGCCTTAAGGAACTCGTCGCCAGGAGCTTCGGTTAAGTATCAAACGACGGTTCTCTCCCTTGTTTACCGTTGCGGTATAGAGCGTAGCCGATTCCACCAATCCATAGAACAGGAAGCTGATGCGACCGCTAAGGTTGTTCGGTATTAGGATTCCCCGCAAGGCAATGAATCCTCCATTACTAGGTATTGGCAAAAAGGAAATCCGCGCGCGATGGTTGCTTCGCTCGTCGACCAAAAAATTTGCTGGCGCGATGCAACTTTCTCTCAAGGCCGAATCGACCATACCCAAGTCAACCTCGCAAAGGTTGACCCTCAACCCTAGTTTGATTCGTATGAAGCCCAACATGCTCCCCTCCTCTTCCCTCTATTTTAGATTCTTTCTACTTCTCCTTCTTATTCTTCATTACCCGACCGTAAAGGCCCAGGTCTTCGAGGACCCGGCCCCTCCAACGGTTAACCCGATCGAAAAACGGCCCGCATCCAAGCCATTGGCTCAGCCGGGGCTCACCTTCTACGCACCCCCAAAGCCGCTCCCGCCCGATGCCGTCACCGAGGACTGGATGGATTTCATTGGTCCGTCCCATAACGCCATTTCTCGCGAAACCCATCTCCTCAAGACATTTGGGGACAATGAACCCGCTATTGTTTGGGAGGTATCGAAGGGCCAGGGATACGCCGCTCCTGCAGTGATCGGGAATCGAGTCATTCTATTTCACCGGATTGGAAATGAGGAAACGGTTGAGTGTCTGCACAACGAGACGGGTCAACGGTACTGGAAGTACTCCTATCCCACGCAGTACAAGGACCGATACGGATTTGGCAATGGACCTCGGTGCCAGCCCATCAGTGACGGAGAATTCGTCTACACCTATGGAGTGGAAGCCATACTCAGCTGCCTCGTTCTGGAAACAGGACAACTGGTCTGGCAACGAAACCTCAAAACTGAGTTTGGCCACACCCTGGATTTTTTCGGAGCGACCGCGACTCCGCTTCTCGAAGACAGTCGAGTTATCGTTAACATCGGAGCGCCTGGTGGTCCCTGCGTCGCTGCCTTCGACAAACACACTGGCGCAATGCTGTGGGGCGCCGGAAGTGAATGGGGGCCCAGCTACGCGTCTCCTATTCCGGCTAACACAATTGCTGGCAGACGCATCTTCGTATTCGCCGGAGGCGAAAGTCGACCCGCAACGGGTGGCCTCCTTGTAATTAACCCGGAAAATGGAAACATCGACGGCCGCTTCCCCTGGAGAGGGAATCGATACGAATCCGTCAACGCCTCGTCACCCGTAGTCGTAGACAACAAGGTGTACATCTCCGAGTGCTACGGAGCCGGCGGGGCCCTAGTAGGCATCGAAAGCGATGGATCCTGCTCCCCCATCTGGACCAACGAAATACTCAATACTCATTTCATGACCGCCATTCACAAAGACGGCTATCTGTATGGGATTGATGGACACGGCCCTCAAAACGCTCCCATTGTTTGCATCGAGCTCGAAACCGGAAAGGAAATGTGGCGAACCGAACCGGAATGGATTACTCCTGTAAACAATGATGGCCGGGAGCAGGAATACAATCTAGCCCCAGCCTTGGCCTCCTTCCTCCTCGTCGATGACCGATGCCTTGTATTGGGCCAGTACGGACACCTCGCATGGATTGACCTCAATCCCAAAGGATACCTCGAGCTCGACCGAACTCATCTATTTCTCGCCCGCCAAACCTGGGCCCTCCCCACCCTGAGCAAAGGCCTCCTCTATGTCGGTCAGAACGACAAGGGCGTCGACGGTTCGAACACCCGGCTCATCTGCTACGATTTAAGAGCCGAATGACCAGGAATTTGGTCCGCCTCATGGAGAGGCTGCCCAAATCAGCGCCGCACACTCAGCAGCCCACTGAAATCGCTGAGACTTCTTCCCAGGTCTCAAAGCTAGCGCTGAGGAGATCCTTGTTCGTGCGTTTCAGCTGTCCTTTGAGAATGCCGTTCACGCCGAGCTCGTAGAACATGTCCGCTCCGTCGGCAGCAGCCGCCACCATACAGTCTTCCCAGTAAACGGGTGAAACGAGAGCGGCAACCAGCGCCTTGCGTATGTCTTCCGGATCCGAGATTTTGGTACCCGTTGTGGTTGAAAAGACGGTATACTTAGGTTCTGAAAGCTCGATATCAGCGAGGAAATTTTTAAAGGGCTCGTAGGCAGGGCGCATGAGGCGGCTGTGGTAAGCACCCGCGACATTCAATGTCATGATCCGGCGAAATCCGCTCGCTTTTCCTGCCTCGACAGCGGCTTCAATTTTTGCCGTTTCGCCAGAAATGACGATCTGGCCAGGGCAATTCAAGTTCGCCATCTCCACATCGTGCGCTTCACAGAATGCGGTAACCGTTTCACGATCGACACCGATAATTGCCGCCATCGAACCGTCGCTCGCCTCACAAGCTTCCTGCATGAGACGTCCCCGCTCGGCCACAATCTTTAGACCCGTATCAAAATCGTACACCCCCGCGGCGGCAAGGGCGGTGACTTCTCCCAGACTCAGCCCCATTGCTATGGTAGCGTCACTGAGAAAGCCCTTTTCCTCCAAGAGTTTGTAGACTACGTAGCCGTGCGTAAAGAGGGCTGGCTGGCAGATGCCTGTTTTGGTAAGCATCTCCTCGGGTCCTTCAAAGCTGAAATCCGACAATTTCCAACCTAATAGTTGGTCCGCACGGTCGTAAATTTCGCGGGCAAGGGAACTATTCTCGCTCAAGTCCTTGCCCATGCCAACCTTATGGGCGCCTTGGCCGGAAAACATTAACGCAATATTCATACCTCCATTTCGCATCCCATTTTCGCGATTTCTGCAAGCCTTTACAAATTAATAGCGATTCAATCCCATACAATGAGACCTTCCGTCGGACGGCTCAGCCTCCCTCCGAGGCGTACTCGTCGAGACGCTTTTTGAGCGTGTTTCGAGTAATCCCGAGGATTTCTGCCGCGCGAGCCTGATTTCCGCCGGTATCCGAAACCGCCCGCTGAATCATCTGCTTTTCGATGTAGGAAAGGATGCGCTTCCCCTCCCGCTCTTTCACCGTTTCATAAATCGTGTCGAAACTTGACTGGAGAGTATCGCCCATAATAAGCCCAGTTTCCGGTGGGTCGATCACGGGCGCAGGCACGCTCGAAACTACGGGCTCATGGTTCACGGCGACCGGTTCCTGAACCGGGACAGGCTCGGGGGCAGCGACTGGTGGAGCACCCTCGGACTTAATCAATGTGTCTGGGAGGTCCTTCATCAGGATGATGTCTCCCTGGGCGACAACCGCGCTGTGATAGACAACGTTACCCAATTCTCGCACATTACCCGGCCACGGATATCGAACGAGGGTCGCCATGGCTTCGTCTGACAGGCGAGTCGCTTTCGCCTTTCTCTCTTTGACGAGCTTCTGCAGCATGTAGTCAACGATATCAGGAATATCCTCGATGCGTTCCCTTAGAGAGGGTACCCGAATTCTAAATACATTCAGCCGGTAATACAGGTCTTCCCGAAACTCCTTTTCCTCGACCATCTTCTCCAGGTCCTTGTTGGTAGCCGCGATCACCCGCACATTGACCTTGATGGTTTCGGAACCCCCGACCCTCTGAATTTCGCCATCCTGGAGAACTCTTAGAATCTTAGTCTGGGTTGCCAGAGCCATGTCTCCGATTTCATCCAGGAATATCGTTCCCCGGTCGCAATGCTCAAACTTGCCAATGCGTTGAGCGGTCGCCCCAGTAAAGCTTCCTTTCTCATGCCCAAACAATTCGCTTTCGATCAGATTCTCAGGAATCGCCGCGCAATTTACTGCGGTGAATGGGCCACCCGATCGCAGGCTGTGCTGGTTGATGCAATTCGCGATCAGCTCCTTGCCAGTACCACTTTCGCCAGTAACCAAAACCGTGGCATCGCTAGCCGCTACCTGACCGATGATTTTGAATACCTCCTGCATCGCGGCGGAGTTCCCCACAATGCCTTCTTTGTAATCCTCGCTGTTTACCTTTTTGCTGGGCTTAGAGGCTGACTTCAAATCTCTCGTGGCGTTGATCGCCGAGGCCGCTAGACTCAAAACCTTCTCCGGGTCAAACGGCTTCATTACATAGTCGTAGGCTCCAAATTTCATTGCCTCAATCGCCGTTTGCGCAGTTCCAAACGCCGTCATGAGGATGATCTGCAAATTCGAATTGATCGACCTCATGTGCTGCAGGGTTTCCAGACCGGTGATCCCACCCATCCGAATATCCATGAAGATCAGGTCGGGAGCGGGCCCGTTCTTAACTTTTTCGATTCCTGCCTCTCCGCTTGAAGCGGTATCAATCTGATAACCTCGACTTCCCAGGACGCGTCCCAAAGAGTAGCGAATCTCATCGTCGTCATCAACTATCAGTACGGTGAATTGACTGTTCTGCTGCTGTGAATCACTCATATCAAATTATCTGCCGCCGCCCTTTCCGCGATCGGGCTCGGGAATCCAGCGGCACATAATAGTTCCCTTTTGGAACCAATCTTGCGGCCAGCCGATCAAACGATGTGGAAAGGTCAAAAACGCATTCTCAGTACTTCATTGCCTTGAGGAAGCAATCGGAAACGGTCTTTCTACTATCAAATGCTTTCAATTCCGCTCGAAACGCCGACCAAACGCTCTATCAAAATGTCCATCAGGATCTCTATTGCGCTGCTGTGTTCGGTCTGGGCGCTGAGTTTCTCTTGGACTTCCGAAGCAGCGAAACTCGAACCCTACGCAAGAATCGCTGGAATAGGGATTCGGGAGTGTAGCGGAATTGCCAAGAGCCGCCAGACCAACGACATCTACTGGGTTCACAATGATTCATCGAGCGGATCGCGTATTTTCGCGATCCGAAAAGACGGCTCGCTTGTCGCAGCATTCCCGACTGGACTTACCAATATCGACTGGGAGGACATCGCCGCCGACAACTCAGGGAACCTTTATCTGGGTGACTTCGGGAATTTTCTAAACACGCGGCGCGACCTCGCCGTACATTTCCTTGAGGAGCCCCTCAAACCAGAAGTCGGTACCCGGATCAAGGGAACTACCTATCGATTCGAGTATCCGGAGCAAACGGAGTTTCCTCCCAAGCGCCGGATCTATGATTGCGAAGCGATTTTTTGGGCTCAGGAGGAGTTGTTTCTCCTAACCAAGAGCCTCGGTGACACCGCTACAAGGCTCTATTGCTTTGAATCGCTTAGAACGGATGAAATTAACCGCCCCAAACTTGTGGGAGAGTTCGACATCGGTCCTCGAGTCACTGGGGCAGACGCCACTCCCGATGGACAAAGGCTCGCGGTCCTCACTACTTCGAGCGTGTGGGTGTTTGAGCGTCCCGAGAACTCTCGCAACTACCTGGAAGGAATCGCAACGACCCTGCGTATCAGCGCGGGACAATGCGAAGCGATTTGCTGGGACGACCAAGAAACCCTCATCATTGCCAACGAGGACCGGGCATTGTTCGAGGTCAAGGTGGCCGACCTCGTCGACTACTAAAAACGGGACGGCTTCGCTCTACCGTTTTCCCATTCGCCAGAAATCAAGGCTGTCACTTAGCCACACTTCTTCCGGCTTCTGTGGATTTCTGTATTCCATGGGCCACAAAGCGGTAATCAGTATCCTAAAATTGGCGACAAAAAACCCTAGGAGTGCAATCCATATCCAACTCCAAGCCTCAAATCTAAACAAGCTCATACCTAGACTCGCGGTAACAACCAGGGAAGCGAGAGGACCCCCCGCAACGATCCAGCGTTGAGTATTTGAAGTCTCCTGAGACCGATCGTAGGTGGTCGAACCATATCGAAATCCCACTATGCCTAGCTCAATCGACATCCGCCCCCAATCTAGCTTTACGGGTTGCTTACCCAGACCGACTTTCAGCTTCACCGACTGACCTGTCACCATAAGCGCCACCAATGCATGCCCAAGCTCATGAACCAAGACTCCCAGGTATATCCCATCCAAGAGCGCAAAAACAAACAGCAAGACTTTGAGGACCAGAAACTCCATCAGATGCCAGTGTCGCCTCCATCCAGGAATTTGGCAACTCGCGAAACGAAGTCCTCTCGAAACTCGAAATGAGGATTATGCTCACTCTCCTCCATCACTTCGACAACGCAATTGGGAAAGTACCGACTCAATCCCGGATAATCTGACGGCTCCGAGTATTTCGACTTCCCCCCCATTAGAAAAAGCGTCTCACCTTCGAACCGATCCTCCGGCCCCAAGGGCGATCCTTCAATCTCTCGCTGATTCGCCTCTAGACCTTTAATATTGGCCACCCAACAGAAACCGGGCCCTTCCTTTCTCCGAGACAAATTGGTGAGCAGGAATTGCCGTTTCCCCCAATCAGGAACGGCTTTCTCAAGTAGCTCGTCCGCCTCTTTGCGCGAACCCAGTTTCTCGAGGTCAATCGCATTCATTGCGTCATATTCTGAGTCGTGGGATCTCGGATACCGCTTTGGCACTATGTCTACAAGCACAAGGCGTCGCACTCTTTCGGGATTTTCACAGGCAATCTTCATGGCCAGTTTCCCACCCATGGAATGCCCGAGCAAATGACCGCTTTCGATCCCTCGACCCTTCATCCACTCAATAACGTCATCTCTCATTGCATCGTAGGAATGCGGAAATGCGTGCGGCGACTTTCCGTGATTTCTCAAATCCAAACAATGAACATGAAAATGCTCCCCTAAATCCGAACCTGCACCCTGCCAATTTCGAGAGGAGCCCAGCAAACCATGCAGCACCAGGAGGGGCGATTTAGTCGAGTCTCCAAACTCACGATGGAATAGATTCATAGCGCAAAAAGCGAACCGAGTCATTGGCGCCAATCCCAATGAGTCAAGAAGACAGACATCAGAAGCCCGCGACACTCCGCTTCGTCGTAAAACTATGCTCGAACTATCCGCCTTTTTTCTTGCGACCGGACAGAGCCAGAGATTGCTTACAAAGTTTCCCTCCGCTCGTCAGAATATGGCTAAAGGCAAGATAACTCCCATGATGCAGCAGTACTTCGAGGTTAAGCGTAACCTGCCCTCGAACACGCTGCTCCTTTTTCGTCTCGGTGACTTCTACGAAATGTTTCACGAAGACGCGGAAATCGGGTCTCAGCTGCTGGGAATCACTCTGACCAAACGGAGCGACTACTTCATGGCGGGCATTCCCTACCACGCCGCGGAGCAGTATATCGGAAAAGCTCTCCAAGCCGGAAAGAAAGTGGCCATCTGCGATCAGGTGGAAACTCCCCAACCGGGAAAGCTCGTCAAGCGCTCGCTGACACGAATCCTCACGCCTGGCACTACGATCGAAGATAATCAGATAGAATCGAGTCGAAATCACTACCTGGCCGCATTCGAGCTGGAAAAGTCGGGCGCGTCCCTCTGCTGGCTCGACCTGTCCACAGGCGAATTCCAAATCGCCACCGGTAAATCGGTCGATGACCTCATGCCCGTGCTGACTTCCATCGATCCGGCTGAAATGCTTGTCATGGAAGGTGAGGAAAATCGGTGGAGAGCCATGGCCCACGATGGTTCTACTCACGATGAGCTCACACACTTCCTGGCAACTCGATCCGTCACCGAGCTACCTGGATACCACTTCGATATCGACGCCGGAGTCCAATCCGTAATGGACACACTTGGAGTTATCAATCTAGAGGGCTTTGGAATCGACAAGGACCACCCTGCGCTGGGATGCGCCGGTGCAGTGCTTCATTATGTGACGGAGAATCTGCGGGCAAAGCCAGCGAATCTGTCTTCCATTCGCGAATACAGTTGCGAAGCCTCCCTGCTTCTGGATCCCGCAACACTTCGAAATCTCGAAATATTCAAATCAACCCGGGGAACTCGCGAGGGTAGCCTGCTTCAGTCCATCAATAAAACAACCACCGCATCCGGAGCCCGACAGCTCGAGCAATGGCTCATTTCCCCAGACCGTCGACTAGACGAGCTGCGACGCCGACAGGACAGTGTGGAGCAGTTTGTGAAATCCCCGCTGGCCGTAAGCGAAATCCAAGACCTTCTGAAGTCCGTTCGCGACATCAAGCGCATTCTGGGTCGCCTACAGAACCGTCTTCGCAATCCGCGTGAGCTCGGCGGCATTCGAGACACCCTCAACCAGTTACCAGGAATTCTCGATACACTCGCTCCGTTTACGGGAACTCCAATCGACTCCCTAGCCTCCCAGCTCAACACCCTTCCGCACCTAGCTGAGCTTCTCAACAAGGGACTCAAAGAGGAACTGCCCAACAATCTCTCCGATGGGGGGTACATTGCCAAAGGCTACGACGATACCCTCGATGGCATGCTTTCACTGACCACGGACAACAAACTATGGTTGTCAAACCTTGAGGCCGAGGAAAGAGAACGCACGGGAATCAAGAATTTGAAAATCAAGTTCAACAATGCGTTCGGCTATTTCATCGAAATCTCCAAATCAAATCTCAGCCTCGTACCCGATGACTACATACGCAAACAAACAATGGTCAACGGAGAGCGGTACGTCACCGAGAGTTTGAAGCAGAAGGAGAAGGAAATATTCCACGCAGAAGAAAACAGTAAACGAAGAGAGGAAGAGCTTTTCGCCGGTTTGGTTGCTGCCGTGCTCGAGGAATCTGAGCCACTGACCCAAACAGCATCCGCATTGGCCGAACTCGACGTATTTTGCGGATGGGCTGAGATCGCTCGCCTGTGGAACTACTGCAAGCCCGAACTCGACGAGTCCGATACGATTGAAATCGCGCAAGGCCGCCACCCCGTCGTGGAGCAAATGCTTAAACAAAGCGCATCGGGACTCGCAAGCAGCCAGGCATTCGTCCCCAATGATTCACGACTCAGCGCATCCGAAAGTCAGATACATTTAATCACCGGGCCGAACATGGCGGGGAAAAGCACCTTTATTCGGCAAGTGGCTCTCATCACTCTCCTCGCCCAAGTCGGATGCTGGACTCCCGCTACTTCCGCAAAGATCGGACTGGTCGACAGAATTTTCTCCCGCGTCGGTGCGAGCGACGATCTCGCCCGCGGAAACTCCACCTTCATGGTAGAGATGAACGAGACGGCCAACATTCTCAATAACGCTACGCGACACAGCCTCATCATACTGGACGAGATTGGCCGTGGCACGAGCACCTATGATGGCCTCAGCATCGCTTGGTCTGTGGTGGAGCAC